>Ga0209986_10002333_pt1 | contig 17404 bp, 23 predicted proteins | sample BlataG_FD_183168 | JGI IMG/M metagenome (GOLD analysis project Ga0209986, IMG submission 183168) | Deep subsurface microbial communities from Black Sea to uncover new lineages of life (NeLLi) - Black_00105 metaG (SPAdes) (version 2) | ecosystem: Environmental > Aquatic > Marine > Oceanic >...
CTCGCTGACCATATCGCTGCTACACCGTGTTGCCTTCCCCATCGTTGTACAAGGTCGGCACCCCGGAAGGGTGATTTCGGAGCTCAATGGCTGGCCTGCGCTTCCCCCTGTCAACGCTTCACGTGCAACCTCGCGGCTGCCCGCGCATGACTCGGGGCCATGACGGTTCAGCTACTCCTTTCATGTGGGGCTCTTGCATCCCCTACTCTATGCCGGTTTATCCCGGCGCTTTCACAACGTCCCCATATTACCCCAACGTCCCCATATTACCCCGCGGGGGTACTCAGGGATATCACGGCGAAACATGCCCTATAGCCCCCAAGAGCGTAGCTTTGCCCCCTCCATCGTTCTCTTTCCTTTGTTTTTTTACGGGATGAAAATAGAGTTTTGTCCATCAGGCCATACGCGCACGAAATCATCAGAATTGAAAGTCAAGAGACGGTCAACCTTAAATTTTTTTGCTGCTTTTGCTATGAGGGCATCGTAAATAATACCGCCTGATAGCCCTAATTCGGACATATGCTTCACTGTGGCACTATAATCGGAAGGAGAAAGAGAAATGATCTTGGCTGCAGTTTCGACATTATCATGAACGAGACGCCATGCTGTTGAAGGAGAGATCTTAGGTTTCAATGGAAGGGTGGTCAATACGGCATACAATTCTGCCAATGTGTGGCTGGCCACAAAAAAGGCAACCTCCCCTGTCTTTCCACGCTGCAGCCAGGGTAAGGCTCGCTTGTGCATGGGGTGTGGCTCTACAATTGCGGCCACAAGAACTGAAGTATCGAACAATATTTTCATTTACAGATGCCGGAACCGGCTTTACTCAATCGTTTTTTACGGTGATCCTTGATGGCCCTTTCAATGTCCCCGGTGGCGGTTCCTTGAAAAACCAATACACCCTTTTTAACCACCATCCGCGGTTCCTCCTGTACCAGCTCCATAAAAATCTTCCGGTCGTCTTGTTTGATCTGCAACACAGCTCCGGGCTGCAGGCCTAGATCTTCACGAAGTCGTTTCGGTATGACAACTCTCCCGAACCTGTCCAATGTTGTTTCCATGGCAAACCTCACTTTTTTGGCAATATGTCATACCAAATGGCATAAATCAACCCCAATTTCATGTACACTACTACTGTCGATATATTCTTTTGGGGAAATCATCGATTATATACATTTTGAGGCTCTTGTCGGGGTGAGGCTTGTGTAAAGAAATTGGTACAGCTTTCGGATGAATAAATCGTCTTCTCGAGCTTGCTGTTTTACCAGGTTTTGCCTGAGATATTGGCTCCGAGCTTCTACATAGGCGGAAACGCATCCATGAAACTTCAACATCTGGTTCTTTTCAGGAGTCTCCTCTCTGAACATCATGTCGCGCCTTCCTTCTATGCACCGCTTTTACGGACTTGTCCTTCCCTCGTTGCTTAGCAACGGGTGGCCTGAGGCGCTTCTCACGGATCTTCGCCTTGCGCTTGGCATCGCCATATTTTCCAAATCTACCGCCCATGGACACTTCCAATCTTTACATCAGACTTATTCAACCTAGTCAATAACGTCCCGTATCTTTCCTGCCAATCGAATTTTTTTCATATTTAGAAGCGATACGTAACAAAAATTTTTGAGGGAGAAGCGGGACGCTCTTTACATTTCCACTTTTGGATTCAAAATGTACAAATGTAAAGAGCGTCTCAAAAAACATAGATGAACGTGAGACCGTCTAAAAGGACCTGAAGAGGACGAACATTTTAAGGTTAAGGGGTAAGGTAGGATAAGAGGATAGCAGGATGTTTGATGGCTTTAGACCCGAACTAATCCACAGGCCAGGATGTGAGCCTGGGAATCGTTAGACGGTTTAAGGGAGGGCAATTATCAGGGGCATTATCCACAAGAAACATGGAAGCTATCGATGCCATTTTTGGTTGAACATTTCCAAATAGTAGGCGACTACTGCCCCCAAGACGAATATGCCTATTAGACCGATGGTTTCCATATTATGCTTATCGGCACTCAGGCAAAAAATCTCAAGGTGTAGCGGATGCAAACGTCACGAAGGCATACCTGGGCATTTTGGGGACGCTATTCACATTTCCATATTTAGGGCTTTGCTCAGGTGATAGCCATTCGTCAGCGCAAGTTGTTCCCCTCTCTGAACGGCCACACTCACAGCCTGGTAGGTTGGGTTGAGACCAGTACGTACCTCAGCCCAACCTACCAGGCTCGCCTAGTCTTCAACAGCAAATGAAAGTGTTTGGTATTAATGCCCACGCGTAACAACGTGTATCGGTTTGCTCAATAATGCCGCACAATCGCCTAAGAAGGTTGTCCCGATCCGAATCGTCCTTGAAAATTCGGTATCGCTCGATACCCCTGAAAATGATGTGATGCAGCGTTCCAGGTCCATCTATTCTCGACTTTCTCGGCATCCCCCTCCCATATAACATTCAAAGCCAATCCAAAAGTGGAAATGTAAAGAGCGTCCCCATTTTACTCTCAGAGCCAATTCGAACAGATGATTCGATTGATATAGATAACGGTTACGCCATTAGTTGGATTCTCGACAGAATCAGTTGGATGCAAAATCAGCATATGCGTCTTGCAAAAGAGGGAAGTTGGAACTTAAGCGAGGAATGGTTGGCCGATATTCTTGTCTTAAATCGGTTTGGCGTGATGCACAAACCTCACCAATAACAGAACGTCAATCGACGGTTACATTTATGTAGGGTCCTCCGTTAGCATTTTTACCAAATTCGACAACGATAACACCATCATGGCGGGTTGTGACACACTTTCGCTGTTCGTCATTTCCATTTCGCCTATGTACAGTCCAACCCTTGCTCTTCGATGAATACAGAGACGTCGCACTAGTATCGCAAAAGCGGCCATCTGAAATTACAGTAAGATAAGGAGAAATGTGTTTGAAAAGATCCGTAGAGAATCCTGACTCTCGGCCATGATGAGGAGCCAGAAGTATATCAGTCCCTCGGATTGCATTTATGAAAGCTGGATTCTTTAACAGTTCATCCCAAGACGGTGGCTCATTGTCCCGTGGAATGAGCATCTTGCAGGACTCGTAGGATACTATGGCAACCATACTGTGATTGTTGAGATTGGACTTCGAACAAAACTTTGACGTGAATACCTCGAACTTCACCCCCCCATTATTCTCTGCCAAAAACGGATCATTCTCTCTGCTGACAGTCTGATTAAACCTACCATCGATTTCGAGATATTTGTCAATAACATCTCTGTCGTTCGTTCTGTTTCCCTGATAAATATCTTCCTGCTTTAAGTGCTGTGGACGCCAGAGCACTCTAGGAGAAAGCTCATTAAAGTTGAAGATGTCATCAAGGTGATCGCGATGCGGGTGAGTGATCAATACCCCATCAAGTTGATTCACATTCCACGTATTCTTTAGATGTAACAATGGACTAAATTCTTGCTTCCCGCCATATGATCCTGTACCAAGGTCAATGACAATATGTTGTTTTGGAGTCTCAAGATAAGTAGCATGTCCGTGTTGAACATCCCAAAAAACGAATCTAATCATGATATTTCCCCTTATCAACAATACGATCAACATATGAACGCGCAGCAATTTAAGGCTTCCCCTCCTTTTCGCCCTCATCTGGCGTAGAGTAGAAGAACTTGACCCAGACCTCTCCGTCCCAAGCGATTTCAGGATATTCTGAAAGGGGAACATAGTACATCCCTCGAGGGTAAAGAAAGACCCCTGTTCCTTCAAGGGGAATGCGATAAACAACCTTCTGGCCGAAAGGTTCATCGTTTGTGGATGGATGATAAACGCACTTGACGAATTTGCGGGTAGTCTTGTCCTTCCCCTGTTGAATCCAGAGGCGACAAGCGCAAATGGCAATGGGTAGTAGATTGACAATCCTCATATGATCACCCGGAAGTGAAAGATCATGATTCTGAGTCTTAACGACACTAAAGTTTATACCATCAGCGGGCGTCCTGAGGAGCTTCCGAAGCTCTTTTATTAGGCTTATTAGAGCAACAAGATCAGATATCATGGGAATTCTCCCTTCTAACATACGAGTGAGTCACAACATCGGGAATACAGCTATTCTTCAGTGTTTTGATAAATCAAGTATATTTCCGATCCTATTTTTCCTACCACGCTTCTCCAAAACCGTCTCCCCATCGCGTCCATTTCGCCCAGGCTCGGTCCTGAGATTTCTGGAATCCCCTTGGGTTAACGAATCGGGAGAACACCGGGGAGAGTTGTTATTAATGGTTGACGGCGATTGCTTGTCTGTCATTTAATCGCCCTTGGGGTAACTCTAAATCACTGCACACTCAGAGCTCAAGTTTTCTCGAATGAGCTTTGATGATATTTGATATTCCAAATGGGCATACCTCCATTAGTCAACGTCACCTGAAACCTTTCCGGCATATCTGACGCTCTCTGGGGCAATGGAACTTCCGTCACAGTAATGCCTGCTGGCATCCGGGCCTGTAGACAATACGCTGTGATTTCCTCCACAAAGCAACTGAGTCGGTCCATCATAAATTCCACAAACTCAGAGGTCTTCTGTTCCAATATTTCCGGTTCCTCGGCGCAAATGGCCCCTGAGACCTCCTTGTAACTCACCTTGGGCAGTATCCAACCCTCATGTTCTATCGCATTTCTGCTGTTGAGCAAACGTTCAGACCATTTACGAGTTTCCTTCAGATATGCTGTTAAAAGTGGTTCAGATTTTTCCAGTTTTGCTAAGTCTTTCTCAAACGTTATTTGCTTCTGAAACAAAAAGCCAATGTTGACCTGAAAAGCCTTTGTTAAATCCTGCATTCCCTGCTTGAGCGCACGCACAGCGCTGTTTATAAATGACTCAACATCTTTGCGCAATTCATTGTCAATCGATTCTTTAATGTGAATCGTATTTCCCTGCAAGTGCCCAGCCTTACCGTCGGCCAGCTTGCTGAAGTGTTCAGATATTAATTTAACGATAGACTGGCACGTGCTACGCGTATTAATCAGTGTTTCAATCACAAATCCATAGTGTACATCAAATGTTTTCCGTGAAGCAGAATCCGGATAGACCACATCCCGAAGACGGAGAATCCCCAAGTGCAGGCGAGCAATAAAGGGGGTGATTGTGCCTTCATCTGCTATTTTTTGGAAAACAAACTTTGTTTGATCCAGCTTTACAACCATGTTAGATTGCCTCTGGATCCTTTGCATCATCTGGGTGAAGTCTGTTTTTGTAATTGGAAGTACATATGAAATTTGAACATCATTCCGCCTGACGATGCCTCCGCGCTGTATTGCGTTTTTCCCAAGGAAAACCAGCAGTCCTTCTAGTGGTAATTTACCTTTGTGCAAAACGACTCCGCCGTCTTGCCAGGGAATGAATTGTAGTGTGGACAAAAGATTCCCTTGCTGGTCTTCAATCAGAAATGGGCGTGGAGGTATATAACGGTCGTTGTGAAGATGTCGCGGAACTGGCATAAGTTGCCCATTCAAATTATACTGATATGAAGTAAATGTCATGCCTTCTTTTGCGATCCCATCCTGAATATGGTTCCAGTTTGGCAGCTTCGAACCGGGCGAAAACGTCATGAGATGCGCGATGAGGAAAGCAAGCATCTTATTAAAGGTAAACGCTCCTGTAGGTCTAATTACAATAATCACGTATATCGGTGCAGAATAGCTTTCAGAGGCCCCCTCAGCAGGCGGAAGAAAATCACCAGCAATACCCTCACCGGGAAACTGAACTGCGTAATTGATTGTGCCTTTAGAGAGCACAATTACCATGTCGGTCCATTCACGGCTTGGATGTTGCCTGTTTAAACGATTGAGCTCTTCAGCTAGAGACTCCATCGATACAGCCGTGTCACGAATAAAGAGGATTCCCAAAGTGACAGTGGTATATGGAACACCTGGAACACTTGGTGGTATCGTCTTTTTAAGCCTTTTTGCACGTGCTATCCTTTCATACGCAGCACTCAGCTTTTCCACATCCATGCTTTCAGCTACGTCAATGACACAAGCCAAATTGTCAGCGTTAACCCTAAAGGGTTCTTTTGTGTGCTGAGAGTCTGAACTGGTGTAAATTACGGAACCAAAAACATCCGTTTTTTGCCCATCGGCATCTTCGGAAAAGCCTTTAGCTGCCTTGAAAGGCCACTTCAGCAACTGATTCAGTGTCTTGTTGAGTGCGTCTGAGAGACTTCCGGTGGATGCACCGAGCTTTTGGCCTGCATCATGAACCAGCTTGGATATTGAAGTTTCCATGAGCAATTGAAGAATGAGTCCCAGCGATCTCTAAAAGAAATAGAAAAAAGCCAATAGTGTCCTTGAATACTTTTTTCCCTATTCTGCTGGTATGGGTCAGCCTAAAGACAGCTTCGACGTAACCCGTACTTATTAACGTTTTTGATAGAAACACGATATAGGAAAAAACAGATAAAGGCGCAATCCAGCTACGATCGTGTTCGTTACCATTTCCGATCGCAAAGTGTCAAATCCTATGGGACCCAGCCCAGGAATCCTTTTGATAAACGACGATGGTTCTATTCAACAACTACCCGTCGCAAGTGTTTTCCGCTTCCAATTCAACACACTTGGATCTGTGAATCCCAAATTTGGCCGAGTTGATCAACCTCCTGTTGAAAACGTCCAACGTGCCTACCCTGTGACGCCAAAAAGAAAACCACATTAGATGTCCGGAAGGCAAAGATTTCCGCTGGAGCTAATCGAGCCTGTATCTCGTCACGTATACGTTATATAAAAAGATCTCGTTTCTCCCGAATAAAATGCTGGTAAACCAGGATCGAATATCCCGCCTTGAATACCCTAGACAGTTCGTCCCAATAAACATACTTGGAAGCATTCTTTCTCCCACATCGAACTGACTTGACCTCAATCCCATTGTCCGGGTCAAAGAAGACCAAGTCTACACCGGAGAATATGTCCAGCATTTCATCGAAGTACCATCGGCACCCATCTCGATTATCGGATAACAAGTCAGTAAAATACATTGCTGATGGAATTATGTCGGCTGTTTCAGCCTCTCGGACATTACGGCCCGGGTGGGTTTTTAAGGAACGTTTAAGGGTGTCGAAAAGGTCTGGATCATATTTTCGCCATTTCTCTGGATCTTCCAGGTACTGGACAAAGCGCCCATCGGTTCGCCCATCGTCGAGAGTCAACATCCAGCATACCCCGGTTCTTGTGGTCCCTTTACCTGATAGGATTCGAAGAAGACCGTATTTTCTGTAATCGTTGATGTCTCCGAAGTATTGGTTTTTCATTAGACTGTCGCGCCATTTATCTGTGCAGATACCTTGCGCGGGAATTTATCTGCGTTTTTGCCTTTTTCTGAATTTCTTTAGCTTTGCCCGTTTTTCATCCACGTCGATTTTCAATTTGGCCACTCTGTATCCAAGTCCACGGAGATTTCTGGCGCTGTTTTTTAAGTTCAGTTTTGAAAAAAACGGTATATCTAATTCTCCAGGAATATCACTGACTATTGCGTAGACAATTTGATAATCGTCGGTTTCGGGGCGTTGTTGATGATCGTTTATTTTAAAACCCTTTGGTAAGATCTCGTTAACTTTCCCCCGAAAGGTCCTTTCCATCTGAAAAAGCTCTCCAGATATTCTTCCTTGCGCGAAAAGATGGCTAAGTACACTTGAGCTTCCATACCGTTTTACGTGGATAATGTCCTGATTAAAGGAAAAAAGGTCACAGAATTCAATTCTTGAATTTCCGCCGCCATATGAGATATTCTTCTTGTCCATTAACGCGAGATAGCTATTCATTTCTTTGGCGACACGGGCATTATATTCTCCCTCGGAATCATCGTTGTATTCAGGCAAGTTCGTTTTGAAGTTCGGAATATTGGCGAATGATTGGTTCACACTTTTGACAAAACTATCCGCCACAGCGTACCATTTGCCCCCGCTCAACAGGTACGTCTTGCCGCCGTCTGTTAACTCGCAATACAAACATTTATATGCCTGCCACGTTTCCATCAAAAAGCCTTCTACGTGGATGCAGTAAACATATTTTTTTGTAAAAGTTTCCTTGGAAAGATTTTGTCTATCCGAGTCGCTTAATGAATTGAGAAAATCTGGAAGGTGAATATCTTGAAACTCAGGCTCGCGGCTCCCCATTTTGAAACAGAACCCGCCAACCTGTTCCCATTGAATCAATTCAGGTACTGCCATCCAAATTCTGTCAAAGTTGCCAGATGCTACCCGAGAAACTAGGAGAGTATCTAACTCCGCTATTGATGATTTCCCTTTTACTTCATTTATATGATCAATCCACGGAAAATCACTCTTATAAGAGTCATCTAAATACTTATCATGTATTCTGGAAAGGAGCGTTTCAATATCCTCAATCTTGAAGTTCGTAGAAACGGCGAGAGAATCCATCCCGTACATTCTGCTCCCCATGGAAGCACTTTTCGGAACACCAGTGACACCTCTCAACAGATCTTGCTCAACATCGAGTCCGAAATTTCTTGCCTCTGTCGCCTTGCTTGCCTGTTCTTTAGTCTGCCTGGAGATGGCATCGAAGGTCCTTTTATCAATTGTCCTAATCTTTTCTTGTCCAATGCTATTCAACGCCACCTTAAGCCCAAAGCGCTCAACCCAGCTATCCGGCTGCAGCAGGTGTCTGCCGTGGCCAAAAGTGACAGCAAAAAGTTTCCCCGCGGCCTCCGTTATCAAAACGCCTGCCACCGTTTTGTTTAGACCAATATCGGAAACGTCAATAGTGTCTCCAAAGAAAGATGTCCACCTTGGGGGATTCGGAATGGTGGGTCTAATGTAAAGTGCCCCGATGTGCTGCGTCCCATCCCTTATTTCAAACTTTTTCGTCCTTGAATCGTCCTTGATGACCTGATCATGAGATGTAAAATTGTCCTTCAACAATAGAATAGAAAGATTGTGCTGCTTATTACTAGCCAATGGTACAACCTCCTTTGGAAAGGAGCCCGCACATAGACGGGCTCCCTGCTAGTGGTTGATTAAACTGTCCAGACTTTCCCCTGGATTCCCAATTGGGTTAGTCTCGATTTGGCTGTTGATTCGTATCCGTTTGGTACGACCACCCAGAACGTAGCCCCATGTTGCTTGGCGAACGCCGAAAACAGCGTCCACTGGTCCTGAGTATGGTTGTCATTGATAGAATCTGCGGTCTCGACCTCAAAAACGTAGAGGTTCCCATTTTTTGCTGTCACATCCGGGATGTGCCCCTGACGCGATGATTCCCAGAAAATCAGATCCGGTTGCGAAAAACCGCCGATATCAGCCTTCACTTCTCGATATCCATTGTTAATCAGATAGTCGTAAACGTACCGTACCATCTGGTCATGTTGGGTTTCTGATATTCGTTTCATATTTCCTTCTTTGCACACCTCTTCTTCAGACGGATTCCATCAAAGTGGAGATCCGGCAAAAGGTCACCATTATCACCATTACAAATAAATGTGCTGGTGAAGCTCTAATAAACTGTATTTAATTGAATATTTGGGCTATCTGAACATTTTAGACACCCGCTTTCCCCGGTAGGATTGAAAGGTACCGAGGAAACGGGTGATGTGGTTTGTGAACAAAAAGGGTTGACAGAAGGTTCACTCTTTACTAACAAACGCACTTACCAGTTTTGGCCGGTTTCACTCGGCACCTTTTACCGGAACCCTGGTCGGTAGGACGATCAGGGTTTTTGGTTTTTTCTAGGTTTTTTGTTTTTCATACACTATGTTGTATGTCAACAGAAAAATAACCTCAACATATGACCTCGCCTTTTAGTAATCTGCCTTGAGTTGTCCTTCGCATTGTCTTGCACATACAAAACCGGACGACCGCTTTTTTTGTTGGGATTGTGACCGAAAATATGGGGTGGATGAGTGTTTTGACGGGGGCGGGAGCGTGGATGGATTTGGTGGTGGGGAGAATCTGGATGTGGGACGGGAGTCGGATGGTGGATCTTTGGAGTCAGGTTAAGATGAGAGGGGGAGGGAAGGTAGATTCAAATATAGGACGCAGTTGGGGGACGTCCATTTGATTATAGGACGCAGTTGGGGGACGTCCATTTGATTATAGGTTTACACTTCAGCGGAGCTATGCTACGAAAATTTTATGCCATGCCACGCAAAGCCCGCATAGAACTGGCCAAAAAACTCAACTTATCCCAGCCCATGGTAAGCGAATCGGCTATGCGAGGCCAAAAAATAGTCGCAGATGAAAGGCTAGGTCCGTTGGAAAAAATAAAGCTATAATCCAATGGACGTCCCCCATGGTGCTTCAATGGACGTCCCCCATGGTGCTTACATTCTTTTTGTCCAGGACCTCGATGGGATAATTGACATCGCATATGCCCACCTTGTCGATGTCCATATTATTGAGGCCTGGTTGATTCTGTACATCAAGCATCGATCAGATTTCCGGCCACTGTTCAATGTAGACTGTCGGATCAGGAACTCCAGCTTCTTGGAACCCTTTCTTTCTAAGAAGGCAGCTGTCACACTGACCGCAGGCTCTTCCCTCTGATGATGGATCGTAGCAACTGTGCGTCATGCCATAATCAACACCAAGCTCGGCGCCTTTCCGAATAATCTGGGCCTTTGTCATACGGATGAGAGGCGCTCTAATCCTTATCTTGGTGCTTCCTTCCACACCTGCCTTTGTTGCCAGGTTCGCCATACGCTCGAAAGCTTCAATGAATTCAGGACGACAATCAGGATATCCACTGTAATCGATAGCGTTTACCCCTATGAAAATATCCGACGCCCCAAGCACCTCTGCCCATGCCAAGGCATATGACAAAAATATGGTATTTCGCGCAGGAACATAAGTTACCGGAATTTCCTTCGACATCTCCACTTCACTTCTGGCCTTTGGCACATCGATGTCATCCGTAAGGGCTGAACCACCTAGGTTTCCCAGACCAACATCAACGACCAGGTGCTGTTTCGATCCTAATTGATCTGAGACTCTCTCGGCAGCCTGCAACTCTGCTTCATGACGTTGTCCATAACGAAAACTTAGACTATAGACCTCGTAACCCTCGTGCTTTGCGATGGCCATTGCGGTGGTTGAATCAAGCCCTCCGCTGGAAAGAACTACGGCTTTCTTCTTGTCACTCATTGAACAGTACCGCCTCAGACTCCCCTCTGGTCGAGGGGCCAGATGAACTTGTGGAGTTGAAGGTGCAGTCTCACGTCCAGCCGATCTTTCAAGATCCACTCTACCACAATCTTCGGCTCAATCTTGCCAAAAACAGGTGAAAGGTGAACCGGACGCTTTCTGCAAAAGTCGGAAGACCGACTTTCCGGGATCTCCTTGGCAAATTCATAGTCGCCATGATCTGTGATGACAAATTTGACCTCATCATGGTCGGTCAACCTGTTCAGATTTTCCAGGTCATTCTGCCCGGATTCCCCACTTGAAGGACACTTGATGTCCACAATTTTCACGCAACGGGCATCGACCCTGCTGATGTCTTGACTGCCGTTTGTTTCCATCAGGACACGGTATCCGCCGGCCAGCAGACGATTGACCAGAATTGGCGTCTCTGGTTGAATTAAAGGTTCGCCACCTGTAATTTCAACCAAGGAACATTGGTACGATGTGATTCGGTCTAGGATGTCGTCGATCTTCAGTTCTTCGCCCTCATCGTAGGCATACTGCGTGTCACAGTAGGAACATCTAAGGTTGCATCCGGTCAACCTCACAAAAACACAGCGACCCCCAGCATAGGTGGATTCCCCCTGAATACTATGGAAGACTTCGTTGACCTTCAACACCCCTTATTCCTCCCAATAGAAAGCTCCAGCTCCTGGAGTCTCACAAACCTTGATTTTGGATACTTTCACGACATCTGAGTTGAGCCTGTCCCCTAATTGTCCATACAAGAATTTGGCGATATTTTCAGAGGAGGGGTTCACATCTTTGAATGCCGGGAGTTCATTTAGATTGAAGTGGTCAAGGCCTTTAAACACTTCTTTAACTGCCAATTTGATATCCCTGAAATCGATGCCGATGCCAATCTTATCCAGCTCTTTACATTTGACATAAACCTCGATCATCCAATTGTGTCCGTGTGTCCGGGCACAATCTCCCGGGTAATCTTTCAGGGAATGAGCCGCTGAAAAATGGGTTTTGACGTACACCTCAAAGACTCCGGGCATTTGTCGTTTCCTTATGACTTCAGTAGGTTAGTTCCAGATAAGAAGGCCCCGAAAACCACACCGGGCTGCATAAATTCGCATGGCACCATAGCACAAACGCCGCCCTGAAACCACGAGAAATGCCTTTGAATGTTCGCCTTTTCGGTGTCAGGCAAAACGAACCAATACGAGGGTTACAGGTTACCCCCTATACGGAGAAAGAGAGGGAATTAAATTGGGCTTGCGGCCAAATTGATCGAAAATTGGGTATGTTATGAAATGTGGGCCTATATCACCCGAGGCGACGGGCATAAATTAATAAGTAACTTTACATAGTGGTTGATGATCCGGGATGCATGATTTGGCTAAACGGCTTGTAATGACTCGACCCGGGGTGGGGTATGCAGCAAAAAGAGGAGAGCGAATCAGAAGGGACAATAATCACCGGTTTAGAAAATAACTTGGTTATTTATTTATGCCCGTCCCCTCGTCTTTTATTGCATCGATTATGCGCAATTATTTAAGACCGTCTGTATAGTAGGGCGGTTGTGGTGGCCGTGGATCTTCCGGGGTTTTTCTTTGGCCCCTGCGCGTCTACTGCGAGTGCCTTGACCGCTTGCAGTACGGGCGCGTGGGGGCCTTTTTTGTTTGAGATTTTCTAGTGGCAAAGGGGGTGCGGCAAAGCGTATCAGGTCATAAAACATAATTCTTGTACGAGCTTGTTCGTCTTTGTCATGCAAAAAGTCAAATTCATTCCTTTGGTAAAACTTCAAAACACGCTTTTTGTTGTAAGCATCGACAGTCATAAACCTACATCCCGTCCTGTTGTCAGTGGTGAAGAAGGTTTTTAGCAGGTTGAGAATATGGGTGCCAATTCCCTTACCCTGAAAACTGCTATCAACACCAAGGCGGGCAATCTTAACTGCAGGAAAATCGTCGATGTACCTTTTGGTGTGGTGGATCAATCTTCTTTTTAGACTCTTTGATAGTTTTATGGTGTCGTTGGCAAGTGAAACAAAGGCGAGTGGACCAATTGCTTTCTTGTGCTCACTCAAGTACAGGGCATAGGTTTCTGCAAGAAGATCCTTCTGATAGTGAATAGCGTCATTCTGGAAGAAGTCGTTCAAATCTTCTTCTTGATCTTCGTCCCGACAATCAAAAGTAGCTGTTATGGAAAAATCGGTTACTTTTTCGAGTGTGAACAAGTTGTCACTGATGTGACTTCTGTGGCATTTGAGCGGCATCTCTCACAAGCTTCTTTGCGAATTTGGTTAATTCAGGCGTAGGAATAGGGTGAGATACCACAGAAGCCTTTGACTCGACGCGCCTAATGAACTCGACGGAATCCTTTTTGTTTAGTTTGGGAGTTGACTTAATTTTAAGTGCCATGGCTATCCCCCTATTATTCAAGGTCTGGTGGCGGTATATCGATATCACACCCCTGCAAAAAATGAGCCCTAAATGCAAAGAAAACCGAGGGTTCTGGAACCTTGAATTGGCTCGTTTTTCCAGTTGTCGTAAGCCGCTGATAATATATTATATTGTGAGTATATGAATGGATTACGTTGCCCTGCGCGAATAAAATTATACTGAAAAAGAAGCGACATATTGTGAAAAAAAATACCCTTGATTTGGCAAAAAAGTATACAAATAAAAAAAGCCTACCACTATTTTGCACAAAAAAAAGATCTTCTGCCAATTTTGCTCGGTACCAGAAGGGCACCAAAAAGTCAAGCCCCGGTTTCCGTTTTGACCATGCCATGGGGGGTTTGTCGGGATCTCGATGGATATGACCCCTGAAAGTTTTTTTTGCAGGTCTTTGCCAGAAGCCTTGGCACTCAGCAAACTTGACCCACCTGTGCTTGTTTTTGTTGACCCTGCTTGTGCGCGGTTAGTCGAGACATGATGGAGCTGAGTTGCTGTTTTGGACATAGGATGTATGGGTGAAGGGATGGAATGGTGTTTCGGGGATGTTAGGGCGTAGTGTTGGGTTTTCGTTTTTCACGAGGCGCTCTCAAGGATGGTCCGTCAATACGGATAGTAATACAGTGGTGCTTGAGGCGATCTAACAAGGCATCCACAAGGGGCTTACGCTGAAACAGGTCGTACCATTCCGGGTAGTCGAGATTGGTAGTGATAATTGTAGGCCTGCTGCCATAACGTTCTCCCAGCCTGTAAGGGGGGACGGGCATAAATTAATAAGTAACCTTACATAGTGTTTGATGATCTGGGATGCATGCTTTGGCTAAACGGCTTGGAATGACTCGACCCGGGGTGGGGTATGCAGTAAAAAGAGGAGAGAGAATCGGAAGGGACAATAATCACCGGTTTAGAAAATAACTTGGTTATTTATTTATGCCCGTGCCCTCGTCTTTCCGTCCCCTCGTCTTTCTCATCGCCTTTGTGCCAACGAAGACGGTCACGTATTTGTTCAGGAGTATAAATTCCCTTGGTCTCCTTGGACATTATCCGAAAACCCGGACACCTATTAGCGGTCAAGATTGAGGCGTTGGCCCGCCTGGATCTGGGGGAGGTGAAGTTGGAGGATTATCCGGAAGTGATCATTCTGGGAGGCGTGATTCGCCGAATAGATACGTCTACATGGCCGGTAAAGCCGTATGTCCCCAGGCGCCCCCCCGTCGGCAATGGCAGCATAGGATTTCGGGCGCTATCCTAAAAATCGCGAGCAGGTCTTGAATTTTCTTGGCAAATGTGCTTTGTTAAAATATTGAATCTTCGCAATTCAGTTGAACTTTTCAATAAGCAAAAAGGGGCCTAAGCAATGAAACTGACGGTTGAGCCGGCAAGCACTGATTTGTTCTATAAAGTGCTGTTCCAGGAACCGATACTAGACCATGTTAAGATCGAAACTCTCCCAACGATAATGAGTAGGATTGCCAAGGTTTTTGGTCTTCGACTGAACAACATTAAAATAAACAACGAGGCACCGTCTGACAATTTCATTCATTTCGCATCTTTTAGCGGCCCTAGCGCATTCGACGTTTCTTTTGGACTGGAAGAGGTCTCTGCGAGACTTGTTAGTCCTATCAGTGAGGAACAGGTGCTTGATCTTTATGGGAAACTAGCCCAGTTTTTTGAAGGTGACCCCCTGACCTCTCAGATAATGAACATACAACAACAGCTTTCGACAGATGGCGATGTCGCTGCTTTTTTTGAAGAATTGAACCCCATTGTCCCGAATGGATTTGAAGAATCGTTGGATGGCAGAGGTGTGATCTACAAGCTCAAAGAAGCTGAACACGAGCTGGACGTTCACATTACGCTGGCGCCTTCTATTATTCTACAAAACGGTGTTTTTATGTTCATGGAATATGGCTTTTCGCCAAATCCCTACAATCTTCAGGATGCACTTAAAATTGTCAAAGCGCACCGTGAAAACGTCTTTAAGGTCCTGAATCTGGAAATGAAGGCGGAAGAGTAAGATGCTAAACGAACGATTTGAACCAATAATCGCAGCAGGGGCACAACGCGAACTGGAAAAAGATGTTGAGAAGTATCAACGTGAGGCTGGGGCACGAGGTTTGCAGAGCACAAAGCCCCAAAGCATTGGCGTTCAAAAACAAGAAATCGCCGGTACCCGTGCGGAAGTGGTAGATCTTGCCAAACGGGTTACAGATTTAGAGCAGGAGATGAAACAGCACTCAAACCTAGCGCCTGGGTTTATGCATGTACAGACGGTCCCGATACACACCCTTGGGCCTGCCCCTTGGAGGCTGAAGGAGCCCTTACTTATTGCCATTGAGCAGAGGAATGAAAACCACTTTGTTGCCTGCCTATATGATGTGGATTTGTATGGTTATGGCGAGACCATTCCAGATGCAATAGACGATTTAAAGGTGATGATCGTAGATCAGTTTGAATATCTGTCAGAAAGGCAACAAACGGTCAAGCTGGGAAGCATGCCTAAAAAACAGCTGGATTTCCTTGAAAATATCTTGGTGAAAAAAGATGCTTGATCTGAAAGGGATTTCAAAAACACTGGCTAAACTAGATGATCAGGGCGTTCCTGGCCATCTAGATTACCACGAAGGTAGAAAACATCCTAGAGTCTCATATATTTTGGAAGGAACAGAAGTGTTTTCCTTTGGCCTCAAAAGGGGTTCAGCGGCTAAATCCATGGAGTTTGATTACGTACCACGGCAAATGGGGCTTAAGAGGAAGGAGTATCGTGACCTGCACGACTGCCCCATGTCAAAGGAAGAGTACAACAAGAAGTTGATAGCTTCAGATATGACCTAGATTATCCTCGCATTTAACCCGACTGCATTTTTCATCGATCCAAAATAACACCGCCCCCTCATCAAGGTCGACCTGAAAAACTCAATAGGTACCTCATCAAAATTGTTGGACGTTTACGGGGCTATTTCTTGCCCCCCTTTTCGTACTTCTTCAGGGCTTCCCTTAGCAGGCGACGGATGGCTTCTGACCTTGCAGGGATTGGGCTTTACAGGTGGGAGTAAAACTCTTTCTTTGTCAAGCCAGACTGCTCGATCATTTTACGCAGAAGGGTATGACCATATTTTTCCTTTTTACTGTTGAGATGGTCAACAGTCACAATTCGCCTTTGCCCTTTGGTGTACCCTTCCCATTGAGCATGGCTGGTCCCTTTCTGCCGCTTGGGCTTGAATCCTAAATTTGTGAGGATGGTTTCTACCTGGTGTCTGTCAAGAGGAAAGTATTTCTTTCCCATCAGCACCCATGGCTCAACTGAAACGGGATGTGTTCTTTGAACACAAAGTTGTCAGGAAACTGTTTTATGACGAGCAGCAACTTAATGAGGTAGTAGATAGCCCAATCCCGCATAGGGGCTTTGCGAGATACTAAATAGGATATGGATGCTGTGTCCTTTGTGTCAAGCACCGTTCCCATATAGCTCTCTATAACCTCGGACATTTTCTTTTTGAGCATTTCTGGGGATTCAGCTTGAACGGCTAGGTTAAGGTCGAGGCAAACGCCTACATACCGACCTTTCCCAGGGCGATAACAGTAGCACCTTAAGACAAGCTTGTCAGGGCTTACATTTGCCATGGCACCTCTCCTTCGTTAAGGTTCTGTGACGGACAAAGCAACTATCCTGTCCTGTAAGAAGACATCGACCATATTAATGCAAAAATTGAGCCCTAAATGCAAAGAAAACCGAGGGTTCTGGAACCTTGAATTGGCTCGTTTTTCCAGTTGTCGTAAGCCGCTGATAATATATTATATTGTGAGTATATGAATGGATTACGTTGCCCTGCGCGA
>Ga0209986_10002334_pt1:0-2500 | contig 17403 bp, 10 predicted proteins | sample BlataG_FD_183168 | JGI IMG/M metagenome (GOLD analysis project Ga0209986, IMG submission 183168) | Deep subsurface microbial communities from Black Sea to uncover new lineages of life (NeLLi) - Black_00105 metaG (SPAdes) (version 2) | ecosystem: Environmental > Aquatic > Marine > Oceanic...
GAAGGAAAAGGGTGTTATGTCCCGCCATGTTGTTAACCTCCTGAAATATGGATAATTATATCAAAAATACAGGATCATTTCCCGTTTAAAAAAATTGGGGACTGGAAAAAAAGGAGGACTGGAAAAAGGGGACTGGCTAATTTTTCCGTAAGGAAAATTGTGCCTGTCTCCCTTTTTCTCCTATAAACCCTATATCCTGGGCAACAATATCCAATGCCTTATGGATATTCTCTCTTCTTGGAGCCCACCAATCATCTGTGTACCATTTATTGCCGGGTACTGGGTCTTTTACCTCTTGTCTGCCGACCGTAAGAGATCGAGTATCCAGTACGAAAACAATTAAAAATACTAATATAAAAAGGAAAGATTTTTTGAAATTTAATTTGTGCAGTTCCCTCTAGCCTTTTGCTTTTTAATATACTTTATAAAAATAAAATGTTATGTGATTTGTTACGTTTCCAACTAAGAGGTATTGGCCATCATTAATTAAAAATAAGCCAGTCAATAAATAACGTCACTGTTTGTCATATCGCATGATCCCAGATGTAATGCACTTCATCAATCATCTTGGTTCCCACTTGTAGTAGGGTCCTTGTCTTCAATAATCCCGTATAAGTTGTCGGCCGGGGGTTTGCCCCTTTTTTCAGTGGAAATCCTGCACTCTCTAAAAGGAGGTTCATCCTTTCGGTTAAGAGACACCAGGGTCTGTACCACCTCCAGGCTTAATTTACCCCCATTTGCCATCTCGGTGATTTCCTCCAAGGCTGTCCTATTGTCATACGGGATCAAACGATAAGGCCTCGACGAAAGGAGAGCATCATAAACGTCGCACGAGCAAATGATCTCTACCATTCGATCCCTCAATAAGATGCCTTGAGGATATCCGGATCCATCCCTTCTTTCATGGTGTTCTTTGGCTATCCGCGCTGAAAAACTCCGGGAATCTTGAAGGAGATAGCTAAGAAGCACAAAGCCAGCTAAGGTATGGTGTTCCAGGATACCCCTTTCGGTCCGGGTCAGTGGATTGCTCTTTTTCAATACCTGAAGCGGAACGCATATCTTGCCGATATCATGCATTTGCCCGGCCATAGCCTCAGTGACCCGGTCTTTGGAATTCTCTAGCAAAGCTTGAGCCATGATTGTTGCCATGGCGAAGACGATTAGAATATGGCGGTAAGTATAAAAGTCGAATTCTTTAAAATAGTCGAGGGATTCAAGAGCGGGTGGGATGAAGCTGATTTTCTCCATTATGCTCATGGCAGTCCTTTTTTCCGGCTTGCCGAAGATGAAATTGTATGGGGGCTTTCGGATCAAGCGGAGCATATCTTGATAGACTGTGCCATACTCAAGAAAGGTAACCTCCTGATAAGGAGTGCCATTATAAGTCGCGATCAATGCATCCAAGGTCTCCGACGTTAACTGCGTGCCAGCAGGAAGAAGCAGGCGGTTATCCAAGGTATTAACTGGGTAGTCTAGCTGGGGGATCTTCATGAATCTTGATCCTTTGCATATCTGTAAAAAATTGGCTCAGTAATGATTTTTTCCATTTTTTGTTAAAAAAATATTTCCTTTTTGTGCTCGCCACAAATCCATCGCAATTTCCCGCGATTTCCACCGGACGACATCCTAAAATAGACATATCACACACCGGACGGCAAGGTCAATTGCCAAAAAATAGAAACAAAGCAACAAAGAGAGCAAAACGGTCAACAATAAGAAGGAAATATCTGATTCTCTTCTTTAGTAATAGCATTGAATCTATAGAGATAATGCTTGCTAAATCCTTTCCTTATACCTCGGCTAAAAAAAATCTTGTCATCGGAGACATACCAAATATCTGAAAACCTATCCTTTGGAGCATTAATGAGTGTCTTAATCTCACCAGTATTTATATCAACAATTGACACGCCATTTTTTGAATGATAGATGACTCTATCCCCTGAAGGAAGAAAGGCTGGATCATATCCCTTTCCTTCAATCACTTTCTTCTTCTTACCACTCTCTAGATCAATTAGCCACATACCTTCACATATTATCTTTTTTGAATCGGGCGACCAGTCCCTGGGATAAAAATTCAATTCTTTTATCTTTTGCCCGTTTTCACTAAAGAGAACTGTCCTTCCATTTTTTATTCCTACAAAATATTTACCATCAGGTGACCAATTGGGAATGTTATACACAGTGCTTAGACGATAGCCTCCTCCAGTCGTCACTTGCTTCACTTCAACCACTTCAATCTTTTCAGGATCATCCCCCACAACCAAATAAGTGACGGAATTTAGACTAATCCCAGTGGTTATCGGTTTCAATTCATCTGACTCTGTATGTTTAGGGACATCTTTATCATCTAAATAAGCTCGAGAATTAAGATTAATTCCGAAAGCCAGTATAAAAATTGTTAAAATCACACCAACCGCAAAAATAACTCCAGATAAGACATAAAAAACTTTTTTGCTTGACATTGTTTCCTCCTTATTTTTCTATTTCATAGTATAAAAGA
>Ga0209986_10002334_pt1:10000-17403 | contig 17403 bp, 10 predicted proteins | sample BlataG_FD_183168 | JGI IMG/M metagenome (GOLD analysis project Ga0209986, IMG submission 183168) | Deep subsurface microbial communities from Black Sea to uncover new lineages of life (NeLLi) - Black_00105 metaG (SPAdes) (version 2) | ecosystem: Environmental > Aquatic > Marine >...
AATGGGGACAGCTCCAAATAAAATACAGCGATCCGTGACAAAGGATGGAAATTAAACTTTTTCTTCTAATCGGGATAATTTTTGTCCTTTACCTTTTAGGGTTTGGCGGCTCCTCGTTCCTCACCAATTATATACTAAAAAAGACTGATCAGGATATTGCCGCTCGATGCTTCCGCCACTCTAAATATACAGGATGGGGTGCTATGATTTTAATGATCCTCATGATGGTAACACTTATAGCATTTGATCCAATAGAAATCCTGGCTTATTGGGTAGATAATGATATACTTCAGGTTATATTAATGCTGGTGTTCTTCATAGTATTAATACTAGGACTTCTGATCTTAATTTCACTTCCAGGTTATAGGATAGGCAGAGAACTTCGGGGCGCTGCAGTCTCGCTGGGACGTTATCTCTGGTTAGTGACAGCTGGAATATTATTTATTTTCGGATCGATTATTGTCGTAGGCATAATGGGAATTATTTCATTTCTTGCTGTAGAAAAATTACCCTTGTGGGTAGGAATCCCAATTTTTATCTTGCTTTTATCGCTCTTTCTGCTTTTGTTTTATACTCACTATCCACGCCTCATAGGTACTATCTATGGGTCAAGTAAGATCCAAGACGATGAGATTAGTACCCACCTATCTAGACTCTCCGAGCGGGCCAAAGTAAAAATCAAGGATTTCAACTTAATCAGGACACGAGATCTGAGGATGGCCAATGCCTGGGTCTTTGGGCTTCTAAATAAGCGAATTTATATCACTGATTATCTATTGGACAATTTTAGCCTTGATGAAATGGAGACGGTGTTAGCTCACGAGTTAGGGCATGTGAAGAAGAAGGATCTCTGGATTTATTTTGTTTCTGCTCTTGGTTACGGGGCTTTTTTTGGAATAATTAGTCTAGGTCTGAGTACTGTCCTAGACTTGGAAAAACTGTCCGCTGGTTTCTGGGGCCTTATGGGGTCGGTTCTAGGTCCACTTTACTTTATAATCCTCTTTGGAATCATCAGTAGGAAGTTGGAATTCCGAGCAGACAGGTATGTAGTTGAGGTTGCTTCTAATCCATCAGTATATATCGAAGCCTTAAAAAAATTAGCGACGCTAAATACGATGCCTTTTCGCTGGAAGAAAAAAGATGAAGCCTTATTGAGCCATCCTTCAGTGGAGCGTCGAATTTTAAAATTTAGCCAGGTACTTAATTCTAGACAAAATGATATCTAGAGTATTGAGGTTAATAGGAATTCCTCCCCCCACAAAAGTTGCGGCATAAAATTACTCCCTTACAAATATAAAAATGATGCAAAATATAACTTGTATTTTTATGATATTTTTTAATATTATAAGCTTTCCTATCTTAGCCTTGAATCAGAGATGCATAACTATTAAGAAATCTATTAATATTTAGAAGTCTAAACCATAAAAGGAGGAGGAAAAATGAAGAAGCTTTTTTTATTGCTGTTTATTGCAGGACTATTATGCTCCTGCCTGAAACAAGAGGAGAATCCCCTTTTCAGCGAGTTTGATACGCCTTTTCAAGTTCCCCCGTTCGATAAGATACAGGAAGAACATTATCTACCCGCTTTTAAAGAAGGAATGGAACAGCAGAATATGGAAATTGAAGCGATTGTCAATAATCCCGAGACGCCAACTTTTGAAAACACCATTGAAGCCGTGGAGAGCACTGGATCTTTATTGAGGAAAGTCGGCAGTGTTTTTGGTGTTTTAAACGGGTCAATGACGAATGACAATATGCAGAACATCGCCAGAGAGATTGCACCTCTTAGATCCAAGCACCGGGATAACATCCGGTTAAATGAAAAGTTATTTCAAAGGATCAAAGCGGTTTATGATCAGAAAGATAAGCTGGACTTGACGACAGAGCAAAATACTCTCCTTGTGAAATATTACAAAGACTTTGTGAGGAGTGGTGCAAACCTGGACGAAGAAAAGAAAACCAGGCTGAAAGAGATTAATCAAGAGATGTCCATTCTCACGGTGAAGTTTGGCGAGAATGTTTTGAAAGAAAACAATCGCTTTGAAATGGTCATTGATAAGAAAGAAGATCTGGCTGGGCTGCCGCAAGCGGTTATAACCGGAGCCGCAGAAGCTGCAAAAGAACGGGAGTATGAGGGCAAATGGGTATTTACTATCCATAAGCCAAGCATGATCCCTTTCCTCCAGTATTCAGAAAATCGAGCCCTCAGGGAAAAGATCTTTAAGGCCTACATAAACAAAGGTAACAATAACGATGAGCTGGACAACAAAGATAACTTAGCCAAAATAGCAGCACTTCGCGTGGAGCGGGCAAATCTATTGGGCTACAAGACCCACGCCGATTACGTGCTCGAGAATAACATGGCGAAGAAACCTGAGAATGTATACAAGTTTCTTGAACAGCTTTGGAAGCCTGCTTTGAAGATAGCAAAAAAAGAAGCCAAGGAGCTTCAAGAGATGATTAGCAAAGAGGGCCATGACTTTAAACTGCAGGCCTGGGACTGGTGGTATTATTCAGAAAAACTGAAAAAGGCCAAGTACGCGCTTGACGAGGAGATGTTAAGGCCGTATTTTAAGCTGGAAAATGCCAGGGATGGAGCTTTTTCAGTGGCGGGTAAACTTTATGGAATTCAGTTTATCGAACGAGAAGACATTCCAAAGTACCACGAAGATGCGAGGGTGTTTGAAGTCAAAGAAGCCGACGGATCGCATATCGGGATTCTTTATACAGATTATTTCCCAAGAGCCAGTAAAAGGGGTGGCGCCTGGATGAACAGTTTCAGAAAACAATCAAGGCTGCACGGCAAGGAAATTTATCCAGTCATCACCAATAATGGCAACTTTTCAAAACCAACCGGCGGCAAGCCGGCATTGATCAGTTCAGAGGAAGTATTGACTTTATTCCACGAATTCGGACATGGCCTTCACGGGCTGCTCTCCGATTGTACCTATAACAGGCTATCAGGAACTTCCGTCTCCAGAGATTTTGTAGAAGTGCAGTCGCAGATAATGGAAAACTGGGCATTCGAGCCCGAGGTCCTTAAGATGTATGCAAAACACTACGAAACAGGTGAAGTAATTCCTCAGGAACTGATTGATAAACTGGAAAAGGCCAGCCACTTTAACCAGGGTTTTGTGACTATTGAATACCTGGCAGCCTGCTTCCTCGATATGGACTGGCATACACTAGCAGAGGCCAAAGAGCTGGACGCGGATGAGTTTGAAGAAGCATCACTGAACAAGATAGGCTTGATTCCAGAGATTATTGTCAGGTACAAAAGTCCCTATTTCAATCACATTTTCAGCGGCGGGTATGCTTCAGGGTATTACAGCTATATATGGGCCGAGGTTCTTGATGCTGATGCTTTTCAAGCATTTAAAGAAACAAGCCTTTTTGACCAAAAGACAGCACAGTCGTTCAGGGAAAACATCCTCGAAAGAGGCGGCACGGAAGATCCGATGGTACTCTATAAACGCTTCAGAGGAGCTGAACCTAAGGTTGAGTCTTTGCTGAAAAAAAGAGGCCTCAAGTAAGAGTTTTTAATAATAAAATTGTCTTTTTAAGAAAAAGAAAAGAGTATTCTGGAGGGAATGCCCGTTCCGAATACGGAAGCTAAGCTCTTTTAATAATAAATAGGGCCTGTCCCCATTTTATTTAATATAGAAATAGCACGCAATACCAAAGATTGCCTTGCCTACAAAGCATACCCATCTAAACACAGGAAAAGGGAACATAAAAGGTAAAATGAACAACAAGGCCATAATTAACGCTAAAATTATTTTGCCCCTGGTATCAGCGGTTATGAAAGCGACTATAAAAATTATGAGGACTATTATATTAACGAGCTGTTCGTAAGGCATAATTAAACCTTCAAAATACGCTTATTTTTTGCGGCTATTAATTATAATCTGTTATTTTACAATATGCTTTTATAATTTGTGAAGTCCTAATATTTTCCGTATACACTTTTCGGGCGATGAATCAAACCCCTACAGATTGCTCTTTACATATTCCTGTCGATAACTTATATTATATACTCAGAAGGGTGGCTTTGATAAATCAAGCCCCCACTACTTTTAAAAGTGCGTGTTTGATAAATCAAACACCTACAATCGGGCTTGATAAATCAAGCCCCTCCTTTTTTACATTTAGGATCAGACAGGAGTTTCGATGACCCACGCAACAACCGTAATTTGTATTCGCCATAAAGGAAAGATTGCCATGGCCGGAGACGGCCAGGTTTCAATAGGTGAGACTATTTTAAAGAAGAAAGCTAATAAAATAAGAACTCTTTTCAAAGGAAAAGTAATAGCTGGATTCGCAGGAGCCACTTCTGACGCTTTTGCCCTGTTTTCCAGGTTTGAGGGGAAACTTGAAGAATTTCGAGGTAACCTCTCCCGGGCAGCAATTGAATTGGCTAAGGACTGGCGCATGGATAAGGCGCTCCGCAGGTTGGAAGCTCTCTTAATCGTAGCTGATAAGGACAATTCTTTTCTGATTTCAGGAACAGGGGATGTTATCGAGCCTGACGACGGAATCATCGCTATAGGATCTGGAGGGCCTTTCGCCCTGGCTGCGGCTCGAGCTCTAATTAAATACACCGACATGTCGGCTAAAAAGATTGCCTTGGAAGCCATGAAGATAAGCTCTGATATTGATGTCTACACTAATAAACAGATTAAAATCGAGGAACTTTAAATGGCCATAGCTCTTCCCCAGGATTTAAGGAGACCGACCGTAAAATCGAAGGAGACAGAACTTACTCCTCGAGAGATTGTAGCTGAGTTAGATAAGTACATCATCGGCCAGGAAGCTGCCAAAAAAGCGGTGGCTATAGCCCTTCGAAACAGGTACCGGAGGAGGAAACTTCCTCCTGACCTTGCCGATGAAATTGCGCCCAAAAATATTTTAATGATCGGTCCTACCGGTATCGGGAAGACCGAGATATCCCGCAGGCTGGCCAAGCTGACTTACTCTCCTTTCCTCAAGATAGAAGCCAGCAAATTTACTGAAGTCGGTTATGTTGGAAGGGATGTAGAGTCTATGATACGAGATTTAGTGCGGATTTCTGTGGAAATGGTGAAGTCGGAAAAGATTGAGGAAGTCAAAGAAAAAGCTCATAAAAACGTCGAAGAAAAGATATTGGACCTACTCCTTCCCCCGTTAAAAAGAAAGACAGGCGATCTTGACGAGGGAAGCCATCTCGGATTTCAGGAGACGAGGGAAAAATTTAGAAGACAGCTCAGGGACGGGGTCCTGGATGAGAGAATGGTGGAAATTGACGTTAAAGAAAAGATGGCGTCTCCTATGGAGATTTTCTCAAACTCCGGAGTTGAAGAGATAGGAATCCAGATTCAGGAAATCATCCCCGGGTTTTTAGGGGGGAAGAGTAAAAGACGAAGGATAAAAATAAAGGAAGCCCTGGAATATTTATTGGAAGATGAAGAGAAAAGATTGATAGATATGGACCAGGTATCCCGATTGGCTGTGGAGAGGGTTGAACACTCTGGAATAATCTTTCTCGATGAGGTAGACAAGGTTGCCGGCCGGGAAACAGGCCGCGGTCCTGAAGTCAGCCGCGAAGGAGTCCAAAGGGATTTGCTTCCTATAATCGAAGGTACTACTGTTAATACGCGTTCCGGTTTGGTGCGAACAGATCATATTCTTTTTATCGGGGCTGGAGCTTTCCATGTTTCCTCACCCGCTGATCTTATACCTGAACTCCAGGGAAGGTTTCCGATTAGAGTAGAACTCACTCCCCTGGATAAAAAAGATTTCGTCAAGATACTGACCGAGCCAGAAAATGCTCTTATCAAGCAGTATGAGGCTCTTTTGGCAACTGACGGAGTTGATGTTAATTTTACTGAGGATGCCATTGATGAAATTGCTGAAATTGCAGAGAAAGTCAATGAAGATGCAGAGAATATCGGAGCCCGCAGGCTTCACACAGTCATGGAGAAAGTTATGGAAGAGATATCTTTTAAGGCTCCAAATATAAAAAAGAAAAAAATTCCAATCGACAGGAAATACGTTCAAAGCCAGCTCAAAGATATTTTAGAAGATCAAGATCTGAGCCGGTTCATTCTTTAATGAAGAGATTTTCTCTTTTTCTTGTTCCTTTGTTTCTTTTGTTCACATTTGTTTTTTGTGGAAAAAAGGGACCCATTCTTCCCCCCATCAAAAAAATTCCCCAAAAAGTTGAAGTTTTTGAGATAGCCCAGAGAGGGGAGAAGCTCATCCTTGAATGGGAAAATCCTGCAGCCTATATAGACGGAAGTTCTCTATCTGATATTGCTGAAATCGAGATCTGGTATGTCGAACAAAAGAGAGAGAATGCTGAAAAAGAATCTGGAGGGGATAAGAAAGTTACTTTGGCAGAGTTTGAAAGAATAGCCAGGCTGGCCGTTTCGCTAAAAAAGGAAAGATTTTCTGCATATCGAGCAAAGGGAAGTGAGGCTCCAGGAAAATTCCGCTATTTTTATGAATTGACAGGAAAAGACTTTACTCCGAAAAACCTTACATTTGGGCTCAGAGTAAAGGATAGGAAAAAAAGGAAGTCAGCATTTTCTGGTCTGCTTTCAATTGAGCCCAAAATTATTTCGCTCCCTCCTGCAGGGATCAAGGCGACTGTTTTTAAGGATCGAATCGAGATTACATGGAATCCGGCAGAAAAGAACATAGACCAATCTTCACCCCCTCATTCCAAAGGCTATAACATTTACAAGCTGAACGAAGCGGGCTTAGCCTATCGCCTTAATTCTCAACTCGTAAAGGAGAGAAAATACGGCGATAAAGATATTCTCCTTGGAGAAGTTTATCGCTATTTTCTGAGAGCAGTTATTTCAGATTCCCCGCCTTTATCAGAAAGCGGCAATTCTGAGGTGATGGAAGTTTTGGCCAAGGACACCTTTGCTCCTGCTGTTCCTTCTGGCCTGGTATCTATTGCCACAGAGGATTTCATATCTATTAGTTGGGATGCCAATCTTGAGAAAGATTTAGCCGGATACAGAGTGTGGCGGAAGATGGAAGGGGAGGATAAATATATCTTGTTAACTCCCCTGCCAATTCAAGAAAATGCTTTTAACGATACGAGTGTTGAAAAGAATAAGAGATATTATTATGCTATTACGGCTCAGGATAAATCCGGGAATGAAAGCCTAAAATCAGAGAGTGTCTCTCAGACCATAAAGGAAGGATTCTTATGAAAATTTATCGATACACACACAGAAACAAAACCTACTGGGGAGCATTAAAAGAAGATTTTCTTTTTGAGCTGAAAGGCTCGGTATTCAGGAAATTTGAAACCAAGGAAGAAGGGATTCCAATCAGTGAAGTGATCCTGCTTCCTCCTGCCGAGCCTACTAAAATTGTTGCAGTCGGAGCTAACTACAAAAATCATACCA
>Ga0209986_10002335_pt1 | contig 17390 bp, 16 predicted proteins | sample BlataG_FD_183168 | JGI IMG/M metagenome (GOLD analysis project Ga0209986, IMG submission 183168) | Deep subsurface microbial communities from Black Sea to uncover new lineages of life (NeLLi) - Black_00105 metaG (SPAdes) (version 2) | ecosystem: Environmental > Aquatic > Marine > Oceanic >...
GAGTGCGTCGGCTTATCGGGAGGTGGCGGTAATGCTTATTTCCCAGGGAGCATACCGGCAGGCGCTCTCCTACTTGCGCAAGTATGGTGAACTTTTTCCCGGTGGGCGGTCACAGGTGGACAGGTTGGTGAAGCATATTGAGGACATCTCCGAGGAGGTCGGTTTTGAGGGGAGTGGAGAAGGAGGGGAGGTTGAGGGCGGTGGTGAGGAGGAGTAGATGGTTAGTCAAAGATAGATGGGATGAAAAGAGTTAAGCTTTTGCCGGGAGGTTGAATAATGGAGAGAGGGATGGTATTAAGGATATTTATTTTGGCGGCGCTCTTGGTCTTGGTCGCCTCGGTCTGCACCTGTGACCCAAGTAAGGGAATTATCACCGGTTCCGTGTATTATTTGGGTCAGCCCTGTGGCGGAGCTTATGTGCTCCTTTTGGATGAGAACAGTCTAATCTTCCTCAATCAGCCTTTGGAGAACGGCACCATCACTTTTGATACCGGGGGTTACATCATCGTCAATGTTAAGCCGGATACTTACTACTATGTGGTTGCGGTCAAAGACCTCAATGGCGACCTGAAATACACGCCGGGGACCGACGCCGTCGGCTATTATGGTGATTACGATGGGTTGGAATGGCTACCAAAATCGGTGAGTGTCCCCCCGGGTCAGACGGTTTCGGGGATAGACATCAATGAGCTGTATGTTCTGCCTTTCTGAAGGGTAAAAGTGAGCGTTATGAGTGAAAATATCCAAGAAATTGTGTTAAAATTTGGTTAAAAAAACACTTGACACGATTGACATTATGTGTTATCTTGGCACAAAATATCAGGGTTTTGGATGTGTAACGGATAGTGGTTGCCAGAGGCAATATCTAGTATAGATTAAAAGGAGCTTTTTCAAAAGTGGTGCTTAATTCTAGAGGTTTTGGGTTAATCATCCTTTTGGAGAGCAGGAATTAACATCATTAAGGAGGAATGAACTAATGAAGAAGCTTTTAGTTGCCATTACGGCTCTTGCCGTCATCGGCATGGCAGGAAACGCTCTTGCCATTGGCTTAACCGTCGGTGGCGGTGGCGGAATCCTTCTGCCACTCGGAGACCTCGCTGATAGTTACAAACTGGGATATGGTTTTGGTGGCGGTGCTACCATCGGGGTCCTTCCGTTCTTGGGTATTGATGTGAACTTTGGCTACTATCTTGGTATGAAGAGCAAGGCTGTCGAAGGTCTTGTTGAGGAAGGCGCCTACAAGATGACCATTATTCCCATCACCTTCGGCGTTCGCTACAACATCATCTCCGGCGGCACCTTCGTGCCTTATGCTGGCGGTGGTGGAGGCTTCTACCTGATGAAGGTCAAGAATAGTGGCGATGCCGAATCCTACAACAAACCCGGCTTCTACTTTGGCGGTGGTATGGACTACTTCATCAGCGACAAGCTCTGCATCAACTTCGGCGCCAAGTTCAACATCGTAATGTTGGGCGACGATAAGTACACATCGGATACCAAAGAGGTCAGCAAGTGGATGTTCATGACCTTAGGCGGAGGCATTGGCTACACTGTAATGTAATCTTTCGTTTTTCTCAAAAAGCTCCGGTCTCATCCGGAGCTTTTTTTATGGTTTTTTAAGGCGCGAAACTTGAATGTTATGTAGAGTGTGTCAGTAGCTCCTGAATTGTGGGTGGGTTATTTTCCCCGATCAACTTTTGACAGTTGACTTGACCGCATTTCATATGTTATCCTTCTATATTCGCATAAAATATAAACTCTTTTCGCTTTTGGATTGACCATCCCTTTGGAGGTGGAGATATGAAGATGGATGCCATTGACACTCCTCTCACACCGCTACTGTTTGTGGTGGGTAAGTGGAAGGGCACCGGAGAGGCGGTGGATTTTGCCTGGGAGGAGGATGCTGAATACACCTTGGAGTTGAACGGATTCTTCATCTTGGAGAAGAGTGTCGCCAAATCCAACGGTAAAGCAGTTCATTCCGATTTCGGTATCTTCAGCTATGATGAGGGTCGTAAACTCTATGTGGCTCGTTGGTTCAACAGTGAGGGGACCGTGGAACTCTCCTACGGTAGTTTCACCGATGACGAGAGTCAGGTATCATTCCTGATGGAGTCCGGCGAAAACTTCCCCCCCGGGGTGCTCATTCGCCGCATCTACAAGAAGATATCCAACGATGAATTCATTCTGCGGCTGGAGATGGCTCAAAGGGGCGAGGAGTTTTCAAACTATGTGGAAGGCCGCTACCGTCGGGTCTAAGCGCCACTTGCCCCGCTCATTATGTGTCAACGAGGATTGTATGCTCTCATTTCCCTGACTCCGCTTTAGATTGAGAGGATGGTTGGCTTTAGATGTTCAAGACACCTATATCATTTATACTCTTCTTAATTATCTGTACAAGCATGCCGGTCGGGTCCGTCGGCGAGGAGAACTTTTTGCCCATAGAGGATGTGGGGCTGGCGGTTTTGTCGCCGGTGCTGATAGAGAGCGAGCTTTTCGGCTTGGTCAGACTGCTCGGGCTTACGGAGATCTCTGAGGACAACAAATATTACAAACCAGCCGAGGAATATGTTAAAGAGCGGGTGGAGGAGGAGAGGATAATGCTGGATGTGGACGGCACCTCGCCGGTTGACGAGCTCGGTCATATTCGGGCGGTGGTCTATTATAAGAATGAGGGTCGTTGGGTCAACCTGAATATAGAGATGGTGCAGTTGGGCTATGCTCGGGTTATGCCCATAGCCAACTCGCAGATAGACCCCAAAGCCTGGTTTGAGTATGAGAAGATAGCCCGGCAGGAGGGCGTAGGAATCTGGGAGGAATGGGAACCGGGGGAGCTCTTTGAGGAGTAGGGTTGGGGGAAAATTTAGATATACAACAAAACGCTGGTCTCTACCGGCGTTTTGCTAATATATGCATCTATGGGTCCATCCAGCCTGGCTTTCAGCTAGCCTTTGGAGGCAATGAATGCTTCCAAGCCGAGGTCGGCGGGAGTCCGTCCCTCGCAGAAGATTTTCTCATAGATGGATTTATATCTGCGAATTGCCGCCAATTTATTGGACTGTTTTATGGAGATATTAAATGTCTCGTCTATCAGCCTGGAGAGGCTGCGCAAAATCTCCTGTTTGGACAGCTCGTCAAGGTGGTTGGTATTGCGCTCGGTCTCCCGCACATCAAATGCGCCGTTTTTGACTACCAGTTCGTTGACCAGATAGTTCTCCGCCACCATCTCCTTTACCTTCTTTTCCAACTTCCAGGGCAGTTTCACCGGGTTGTATAGTTCGTTCGATTGGGAAATATTCTGTATATACTTATTCAAGAAGTGGACGACTATTCCAATCTTGGTTTTAAACTCCTCCTCCAGGGCTTCACCTCCACCTATAGCAAATGCACCTCCGACCTTAGTAAGGAAACCCAGAAGAGCGCCTTTCTCCTCCTCTAAAGCCTCTTCTATTTTCTTCTTATCTACCACCGCCTCCTCTTCAACTACCTCCAACAAGCCCGAGGAGACGAGCCCATAAAGAATCTTGATGGTCTTCAACTCGTTAAAGCCGGAAAGCTCGGCGATTTTGGTCACCGTGCGCCTTCCGTCAACCAGAGATAAAATTCGCCACTCATGGGGCTCCAAGGTAATGTTCTCGGAGCCCTCACGGGGATTGGGGCTAAATCCCAGGACCGTATTCCTTGAGGGGATGAGGGTGCGCAGTTTTGCCCACTCGTCAAAATGGCGGGTTGCCTCAAGGATGAGATTCTGACTGCCGATGGTGATGGTCTTTGGGGTGGGAACGATCTGAGTCTCGAAGCGGAAAGTCCCTTTTGTCCAGTTGAAGAGTTGGAAGACAGCGGGCTCACCGACCTCCTCATTGAGGGTGGCATGAACCGCCTCGCCGTCCTGAAAATAGACCTTAGCAATATCACCGTTCTTAGTAACGGTGAGGATACCTGTTCTCTTTCCGATGTGTATCAACTGGATTACATCGGAGAGAGTAAAATCCTCCAATGAGCCGTCAAGACTCACCGCCTATACCTCTGATAGGGGTTAACCTCGCTTGTTACCTCTATGATAAAAATACTATCTTTTGTTCTATTTTTCAAGAGAAAAATGATAGATATAATTCTTTATATCTCTTTTTATCCCTCCGCCATCTTTTCCCTACATGCCTCATCTTGTATGAAAGCTGACAAAGAAATTCTATCATAAGATTCTTGTTGTGAATGTGTTTTTTCGGATTTAGTGGAATGCCTTTGCGGTTAAAAGAGGTGTCTCAGGAAAGTTCGCAGGGCTTTTAGGTTGCGGCGTCTCTCCTCCGCTCGGGAGAGCGACTGCCATAGTTTGTAAGCCAAGTAGCGGGGGCGAAGATAATAGATTCGGCGGGCATAATCGCAGAAGCGCACCAGCTCGTCCGGAGTGAGGTGCTCGGTGCGTATGATGGTGGAGTGAAGGCCTTGCGGGGTGCACCATTGGGCGAAGTCATCCGCCAGAAGATAGCCCCTTTCTTTTGCCCAGTGATAAGCTTCGGTTCCGGGGTAAGCCATTACCGGGAAGAACTGGGCGGTATCCGGGGAGAGCTTCAGTGCCAGGCGCAAGGTGGCGGAGAGGGTGCGGCGGTCCTCACCGGGGTTTCCAGCCATAAAACATCCGTGCACCAGAAGACCGGCTCGTCTGGCGGAACGGGCGAACTCCTCCATCTGCTCCAGGGTGATGCCTTTGTGCATGTTTCTGAGTATCTGGGAGTCGCCTGATTCATAGCCGACGATGAGCAGACGACATCCGCAAGCTCTCAGCAAGACCATGGTTTCAAAGTCCAGATTTACCCGCACATTTGCCGACCAGGGGAGCCGATTGCCGGCATCTATCAGCAGGCGGGCGATTGCCCGCATTCTCTCCCGATCGGCGGAGAAGGTGTCGTCCTCAATGACCACCTCCCGCACCTGGGGAAGTTCTTTGGCGGTATAGGCAAACTCCTCGGCTACATTCTCAGCGCTTCTCAGTCGGTATCTGCGCCCGTGAAATGTCTGGGGATAGAGACAGAAGATGCATCTGTGGGGACAGCCCCGCCCGGTGATCATCATGGACATGGGATAGCGAGCGGCGGCGAAGAAGTAGTCTTCCACCACCAGATGTCGGCGGTAAACCTCGGCGACCAGAGGTAGGGCGTCCAGGTCTTCTATCATCTTGCGGTCCGGGTTGTGTATAATCTTCTCCTCCCGGCGATAGCTTATGCCGGCGACCCCATCCAACCCAACGCCCCCGGCAAGATTCTGCGCCAGTTCTCGCAGGGTGTAGTCATACTCCTTGCGGGCGACGGAATCTGCCGACGGGCATTCCAAAAGCACCTCCTCGGGGAGGACGGAAGCGTGTGTCCCCACCAGACATAGATAGGCTTTGGGAAGGGTCCTCTTTATCGCACCGCTAATCGCCAGGTCGGAATGGATGCTGGGGGTAGTGGTATCCACTACTACCAGATGGGGATTGAATCCTTTAACCAGAGAGATGGTATTATCGGGTGAATATCCTTGTGCCGGGCTGTCAATGAGCTGGGCCTGGAAACCGGCTTTCTCCAGAACGCCGGTAGCATAAGCCAGCCAGATTGGAAAGTAGAGTGTCCCGCTCTTGGCAACCGCCGGACTCCGTGAAGCCCGGGAGAAACGACCTTTGAAGGGAGGATTCAGCAGGGTTATGCGCATAGTTTTCCTAAATTCTGCGATTCTTTTGAGTTTCTGAGAGATCGTTTGGAGCTTATAGGATATAAACCGAATCTATCCCTGTCAAGCCCTTTATCGGGCTGTGGATTGGTTGGTTTTTATATAAATTGATAGAAATTGAGTGGGCTACTTGACTTTGGCTAATCTACCTTATATACTCTTTTTTAGTTATGTAAATTATTTTGGGAGTGGTATTGTGGGAATAGCGAACATTTTTAGAGAGGATGTAGTCAACACCAGGCGAAACCGTAGAACTGGAGAGCGACCCAGACCGGGGGTCTCCATCAGCGTCATCGTCCCTCACCCGAAACCGCCCACCTGGAACTGACCGGGTGCTCGCACTTTCGGTTAAACCCTATGTTTTCCTGAGTTGTCGTTATTAAAATAGGGGAAAGGATTATTACATCCTCTCCAATCCAAGCTGTTTCCGAAAGGTCGGGCAGTATATCTATCCCCTCATCGCAGGAGGTCATTATGTATAGATATTTCACACCTTCACTTTTCTGCTTGCTGGTGATTGGGCTTCTGATTTCACCTCTGGGTTGTAAAAAGGAGGATTTTATAGAGGTTACCGTAAAACAACCTAAGGGTCCCCTAGCCCTGGCGCTCAAGCAGGAGAACGAATACGCCTTAATCAACCAGGAGAATACGCTCTATGTGGAGGTGGACATCATCGCTCAGCAACTGGATAAGGAGAGCCGTCAGCCCCTGAACCTCTCCCTGGTGGTAGACCGCTCCGGCTCCATGCTGACCGGGGGTAAGCTGGACTATGTGAGGCAGGCAGCCTCCTATCTCATTGACAAACTGACCCCTCAAGATTCCCTTTCAGTGGTAACATATTCCACGGATGTGGAGGTGATCTTCCCCCAGGGTGAGGTCAAGGACAAAGAGTTGTTGAAGGACAAGCTGAACTTCGTTGCCGCCAAGGGGTGGACCAATATGAGCGGGGGGCTCTCGGAGGGCTTTGAGCAGGTCGCCTCCAGAGCCGGAGAAGGGGCTATCAACCACATCATACTGCTCTCCGATGGACTGGCAAATCGGGGGATAAGCGACGAGTATGGCTTGCGCCAGCTGGTTTTCGGTTTCCAGGAGGAGGGGGTCACAGTTTCCACAATTGGTGTTGGCTTGGACTACGACGAGGACATTATGCGGGGCATAAGCGAGGAGGCGAGCGGGGACTACTACTACATCGCCGAGCCACAGGAGATTCCCGATATCTATGCCAGTGAGTTTGATCGGCTGGCAAAGGCGGTAGCCTCGGATGCGGGGTTAATAATCCGCCTGCAGAGGGGGATTGAATTGCTAAAGGTCTTCGGTCAGCAGTTCCGGGAGATTGATGAAGGGCTCTACCATGTGGATTTGGGTAAGCTCCAGAGCGGGGAGGAGCGCTGGGTGGTTATGGAGCTTGATATCGCCGCCCGGGAGGAGACCGGCAAGATGGAGCTCGGTTCGGTCACCTTACGCTACAACGATATCTCCCGGGAGGAAGGGAGGGAGGAGGAGAAGTTGGAGGAGAGTCGGGGCATATACCTGACCTTCACCGACAGTGTGGAGGATGTGGAGCAAGGGCGGAACGTCAATGTCTTCAACACGGTCAATTATATGCTGGCGCAGGAGACCAAGCAGATGGCTCAGAGACTGCTCAAGAGAGGTGATGTCAGCGGTGCGGAGGAGCTTTTAGCCTCCACAAGCGATGAGATATCCCTGCGTTATGAGGAACGTGGTATAAACGCTCCGGGCGCCATCTCCTCTGAACTTGGTGGTCTGGACTCCACCGCCAAGGTGCTGGGTGGCGGCGCCGGTCTCACCGAAGACAAACTGAGCGAGCTACGCAAGGAGATGGACTACGACGCCTACAAGAAGACCAAGTATAGGGAGAACATTAAGTAGTCAAACCCCTGAAGCGAGATGGAAATTATTAAAGCCCCCCGCCAGAGGCGGGGGGCTTTTTTATTGTGTGTAGATGTGTGAGACGATACCCACCCCCAACCCACAAAATCCCTTTATTCTTTTCAATTGATGTGGTAATATTTACTCAATTTTACCTTCAAGAGGTAGGTTTAGGGACTGGGTTTTACAACGATGACCATACCTGATCGTCCGGGGAGGGTTTATGAGAAATAAAGAGAGGGTTCTCTACAAAAGAGTTGCCTGGGTCCTCATCTTGGGGACTATCATTGTTGTCTGCGCCTGCGTTCCCCGCTACCCCGATTGGTCCCACTTCCGCTACAATGTCAGCAGGAGCGGTTCAGACCAGATACTGAAAGCCCCCCTTTCGGGGACTGTGGTCTGGCAGATGGAGCTTCCCGGCAAGGTGTTTTCGTCACCATCATGTGGTGACGGTGTAATTTATCTCGGCTGTTTTGACAACCACCTCTACGCCCTGGATGCGGGCGACGGCTCGCTCATCTTTTCCGCTCCCACCGAGGGGGATATCATCTCCAGTCCCGCCCTCTCCAATGAGTCGGTCTTCGTCGGCTCTATGGACGGATGTATGTATTCCTTTAACGCCTATAGTGGAGAGCTTAACTGGAAGTTTCCCACCATGAAGGGTGTGGTTGCAAGCCCGGTAGTGGGAAAAAATATGGTCTATTTTGGAAGCTACGACACTAACCTCTATGCCCTTTCGGCGGACAGCGGTAAGCTCATCTGGCAGTTCACCACCATCTCGGGCATCTGGTCCAGCCCCGCATACTACGACGGAGCGGTCTATTTCACCGACACCGCCGGCTTGATCTACTCCCTGGATGCGGAGAGCGGGGAGCTTTTGTGGAGAAAGAGGGTCTTTGAGGGGATAAACTCCAGCCCGGCGGTGGTCGGGGGTTACCTCTTTGTTGGAGGGATGGACGGCTCACTGCACTGCCTGGAGGCGGAAAGCGGGACGGAGGTGTGGCGCTTTTCCGCCGGCAAAGCGGTGGATTCCTCGCCGGCTCTCGCCTCCGGGGTGGTGGTCTTCGGATGTTGGGATGGGGCTGTCTATGCCCTCAGTGCGGAGAGCGGTGGAGAGGTCTGGCGGGTGGTGACCGGGCGGGCGGTTGACGCCAGCCCTGCCATCGTAGAAAACCGGGTGTATGTCGGCTCCAACGACGGCAATCTCTATGCCCTGGACCTGGCAAGCGGAAGGGAGCTGTGGAGCTTGGAGCTGGGCGAGGAGATAAGCACCAGTGTCGCCCTCTCGGCGGATATGCTCTTCGTCGCCACCACCGACGGCGTGGTCTACGGCATCAGATGAGGGGGCTGGATGACCCTTTGTGTGGATACTCTGGTAGTGGGTCCTATGTCCACCAACTGCTATCTGGTCTATGAGCGGGAGAGCCGGATGGGGGTGGTGATTGACCCCGGTGGGGAAGGCGAGAGGATTGTTGAGCGCATCTCTGAGCTGAAGTTGCAGATAGACTTGGTAGTCAACACTCACGGTCACATTGACCACATATTGGCTGACTATGAGGTGGTAGAGGCTACCGGCTCCGGAGTAGCCATCCATCCCGCAGACGAGTTCATGTTCGCCATCGCCTGGGACCAGTTTATTCCGGATATGGATATTGACTTCAAGGTGCCCAGCAGATATATTTTGGTTGATGAAGGAGAGTATATCTGTTGTGGGGGGATCAACTTAAAGATAATCTACACCCCGGGTCACTCACCCGGGGGAATATGCCTTTATCGTCAAGGTGAGCTGTTCTCTGGGGATACCCTCTTCTTTGAGGGCGTGGGTAGAGACGACCTCCCCGGCGGAGACTGGGAGGAGCTCAGGCGCTCAGTTACCGAGAAGCTCTTTCGTCTGCCTGCAGATACCAAGGTCTATCCCGGTCATGGTCCTCCCACCACCATCGGACACGAGATGGCAAATAACCCCTTCTTTAGGGTGAAGGATTGAATTTTAACCGGCAACCAACCGATTAAGAAATTATGGCCGAGGGGAAAGAAGAGCGTTCAAAGAAGGATATAGGGGAGAAGCGAGCCTTATTTGAAGAGGAAGCCTTGCCCCATCTGGATGCGCTCTACAATATGGCTTTCCATCTGACCCACAATGAGAGCCGGGCGCAGGATTTGGTGCAGGATGCCGTCTTACGTGCCTATCGCTTCTTCCATCTATACCAACCTGGAACAAATTGCAAGGCTTGGATGTTTAAAATACTAAGGAACACATTTATAAACGAATATCGTCGGCTTTCCCGCCTTCCCAGGCATGTAGATGTTGACGAGGTGGATTCTTTTATCCCCTCCGGTTTCACCGAATCCCCTTTGGGGGGACCCGGCGGGGAGAATAGGAGCAAACCTCCACAGCAGTTGAAGGGAGGGGACAGCGCCAGGCTGGATTATTTGGGTGATGAGATAACCCAAGCCCTGGCGGGGATTCCTGAGGTGTTTAGGGAGGCGGTTATCCTCGCCGACCTGGAGGATTTGACTTACCAGGAGATTACGGACGTTATGGATGTGCCCATAGGGACGGTCCGTTCCCGTATATCCCGTGGACGAGGGCTTCTGCGCAAGAAGCTGTATGAGTTCGCTAAAAAGACCGGCATGTTGAGTGTGAAGAGGAGATAAAGATGTCGCCTTATTTTGTCTGTGGATCAAAGTGGTTTGAATTTGTCACGGGAGAGCTGAATATAGAGTTGGCTGTGGAGGAGTTTGAGCGGATCTGCCCGGAAATTGCCGTCTGCGTGGAGTGTTGTGGTCGTTGCCTGGAGATGTCCCATCAGAAAAAAATCTGCCAGGAGATACATAGATGGTACGCTGAGAGAAGAGAGAAACCGCATGCACTCCTGGAGCAGGTCGTCGCTGACTTGGATGCATATGATGAGAATCCACTGACCGAGTAGAGGAGATGTATAACATAGTTGTGGAGTTGGTGGGATGAAAGGCTTATCCTGGCTTTCCCGGTTGGCGGGCGGTTTGGTCCGCCTGGAGGGAAGGAAGTTCTCCTCCCTCAAGAGATGCCAGGACGACTACTTTCTAACCCCCTCAAAGGGTGAATCCGCTCTTTACATCCACATTCCCTTCTGCCGACAACCCTGTCCTTATTGTTCCTTCCACCGCTATCAATTCCGTGAGGATATAGCCAGACGGTATTTCCGCAATCTGAGAACCGAGATAGACCTCTATCTGGATAGGGGGTTTCATTTCGCCCACATCTATTTGGGCGGGGGTAACCCCACAGTGATGATGGATGAATTGGTAAGTCTCCTTCCCATCTCAAGGTCCCGTCTCGGTGGACCGGTGATATCGCTTGAGACCAACCCCTCCGACATCACCCCCGAAAATATCGCCCTGCTCAAGGAGCTTGGGGTGGGGAGGCTATCGGTCGGGGTTCAGAGTTTCAATGACAGACTCCTCAAGGCGATGGGGCGCACCTCCCACACCGGCGTTGAGGCACAGGAGAAGGTGCGACTAGCCCAGGGGAACTTTGAGACCCTCAACATAGACATACTCTACAACCTCCCTGACCAGCGCCCGGAGGTGCTTAGAAGCGACATTGTCATGGTGAGGGAGTTGGAGGTGGACCAGGTCACATTCTATCCACTTATGCCTCCGCTCAATCGTGGAGAGCCCTTACCGCCCTCGCTCAAACCAGATAATCGTCGTGAGGGGCTTTTTTATAAAATGATACTGGAGGAGATGTATGACGGGGGCTACCGTCCCTCAACCGCCTGGTGCTTCTCCCGGGGGAGGAGGATGATAGACGAATATATAGTGGACTACGGAGACTATATCGCTGTCGGCTGCGGGGCGGTGGGCTTCTTTGGGGGTGTCCTCTATGCCAATACTTTTTCACTGGACAGGTATAGCCAAATGTTGGAAAGCGGTGGGCTTCCCGTGGCGCTGTTTAGGGGGCTTTCCCGTTCGGAGGCTTCCCGTTATCGTCTGCTTACCACACTATTCGGTATGGGTATAAGGGGTGATGGCTTCCGGCGTCGCTTTGGAGACTCACCGTCCAATGGAATTCAGAGCCTGGTCGCTCTTTTGCAGTTCATGGGTGTGGTGGAAGGTGACGGTGAGGAACTCCGGGTCACCGGGGAGGGGATGATGGTGGTGAGCCGGATGATGCGGGAGTTCTTTTCAGCTCTAAACCGTCTGAGGGAATATTGTCTGAGATATGGTATTTGACTCCACGAAAGTGGGCTTGTGAACCACCGCCATGATGTCCGATGATTTGGCGGGTCGTCTTAAGGCAACGCTACCCGCCGAAGTTGTAATATGAAGCCGGGGGGGATTGATATTTTTTAAATGCGAAAATTTGCTGGCTTCATAACGAAAGCCGACCTCCGCCGGGTCAGTTTTTTGATTTCAAAGGTCCAATTTCTCGCCTACACCTGAAACCTGGTGGAGTTTTTTTCGTCTTATTTGGGTGGGGGTGTATCTCTGAACTAACAGTATCCCCGATGCTTTCCGATTTGGCTTGACAAGTAATTCTCCCGTTGATATTTTCATGTTTAATTTCATCAGGATATCTTACCCCAATTTTTTGTAGAGGGGGGAAAAAGGAGCTTTTTATGAATCCTTTAAAACGAATCCTCAATCTTTTCTGCGCCCCCGGTGAGCTCTTCGCTCATCTGCAGGAGAAGCCGGATTGGTTTATACCCTTCCTGGTGGTAGCCGTCTTCTCGGTGGCGGCATTCGCTGTAGTCTATCCCATCTACACTGATTTCCAGTATGAAGTCCTGGACCAGATGGTTGAGGACGGAAAACTGAACGAGGAGCAAGCTGTCGGAGCGTATCAATCCCTGGAGAGCCCGGTTCGGATGGTCTTTGAGTTCGCCTCCCGTCCGGTGGTCTTACTGCTGGTCATCCTCCTGCAGGCGTTGTTCCTTTATCTCGGCTCCAATATGTTGGGCGGAGACGGGACCTTCAAGCGGGGGCTGGCGGTGGTCTCCTACTCCAACCTGGTATTCGTCTTAGGGGCGATAGTCAATACGATTCTTGTGTTCCTCAAAAGGGATATCATGGTTGGTTTGAATCTGTCCAAGGTTTTGCCGGCGGATATGGCTGACGCCGGGGGATTTTTGCAAATCATCTATAAAATCCTCGGTCATTTTGATGTCTTTCAAATCTGGGCTTTGGTGCTCATGTCCATAGGGGTATCTATCACCATGAACCTCTCCAGAAATAAGGGCTACGGACTGGTCTTCACCCTGTGGGGTATCTGGATAGCGGTCTCCATCGTCCTTTCGGAGGTCTTTAGTGGATTTATTGTGGCTTAAGCGCTGGTATCTGCTCTGTTTTCTGCTACTTTTTGCTTTGGCAATTCCCTCTGCGCACGCACAGGAGGTGTCGCCGTCGCAGGTAGAGGAAGAAGCCATCTACCTTTCCCTTGGTCGGTGTATGGAGATGGCTCTCAAGCACCCTCCCAACCTGGCCCTTGCGCAGTATCAGAAAAGCTCGGCTTCCGCAGATAAGTTAGCCGGTTGGGGCGGGCTTCTGCCAACAGTCTCGCTTGGCGGGAGCTTCAATCGCAGTTGGGGGACATCGTATGGCACACTGGGCTTCGGCGGCTTCGGCGACTTCGGCGACCTGTTTGATTTCGGCGGAGAAGTGCAAAACATGTATCGTTTTGACGCCACTGTAACCGCTCCGCTTATCTCCCCCCTGAGTTGGTTCTCCCTCCTCGCCAGTAGGGCGAGCTACAAAGCCGCCGAGCTGGGCTATGAGATTGAGCGAGAGAAGCTGGCCGTGGAGGTGAGCAGAGCCTATTTTTCCATCCTCCAAGCGGAGAAGATGCTCTCTTCCGCCGAGTATTTCCACCAAGCCGCCAGCCGCCACCTGGACCTGGCGGAGAAGATGTATGAGCTCGGTGGGGTATCCCAGATTGATGTCCTCACCGCTCAGACCGCTGAAGCCAACGCCATGCTGGTTCTGATCTCCGCCCGTAACGCCTTTGAGGTGACCAAGATGAACCTCTGCTACCTCGTCGGCCTGCCGGTGGACTCCTCCATCACCTTGCAGGATGTGGTTGACTTCCCACTGGAGACGCTGGAGTATGAGGAGTGCCTGCAGTGTGCCCTGATGAATCGCAAGGAGATTTTGAGCGTTGAGAAGGAGCTCGCTGCCGCTGACTACTCAAAGTGGGCTTCAATCAGCGGAAAACTCCCCCACCTTTCCGGAGTTGGCAGTTACTACTGGAGTGACGACACCCTGGACTTCGGGGACTGGAGGGACAACGACGGGTACAGCATCGGAGTGCAGATAAGCCTGAATCTCTTTGACGGACTGTCCACCGAATCCGCAATCGCCAGAGCCCGGGCGGCGAAGAAGCTGGCGGAGATTAAACAACAGCAGAGCGACGAGAGCATCAGCCTGGAGGTGCGCTCGGCGTATCTTTCCGCCCAGGAGGCTTCCGAGCGGATGGTGGTGGCAAAGCGAGCTATGGTGCAAGCCAGTTTGGAACTGGAACTTGCCGAGAGACGTTATGAGCTGGAAGCCGGCTCAATCATTGAACTGACCGACGCCCAAGCTACCTACTCCAAGGCAAACGGTAACTACATCAGTGCGGTCTATGACTATCAGATGGCGGCGATTGAGCTTGAGCGGGCTGTAGGGACTTTAAGTCTCCCCTAGATGTTTCTGATGACTGGCATTATTTGAATATGGAAAAAATTCAATCTTCATACACCTGAGGTAGCTAGCTATGGCAAGGAAAGAAAGAAAGAAAATGTCCAAGAAGAAGAAGCGGATAATCATCGCCTCCATCATAGGCGGGGTTGTCATCGCGCTCATCCTCTTCAACTTCCTCCGTTCCTCTGACAAGAGCGTGAAGGTGGTGCAGGGGGAGGTCAACCGGGGCAAGCTGGTCTCCATCGTCAGCGGTCCGGGTAAGGTTCAGCCCACCTCCTCGGTGGATATATCAGCCTATGTGATCGGTGAGGTGGTGGAGGTGGCGGTTGAGGAGGGGGAGTCAGTCTCTGTAGGTCAGCTCCTTCTGCGGCTGGACGATACCCAGTATTATCAGGACCTGCGCAGAGCCGAAGCTGCCCTTCAGCAGGCTTCCTCCGCCCTGGATTTAGCCAAGAGGCAGTTGGAAGAGGGGCGGGATGTCTATCGCAGGCAGGAATCCCTTTATAAAGAAGGTCTCATCTCCGATGCGGAGTTTGATATGGCAACCACCGCCTACAAGATGCTGGAGAGCAACTACACCTCCGCTCGTGCAGCTTACTCCCAGGCACAGGCGACACTGGTCGCCGCCCGGGACGCCTACTCCAAGACCCGTTATACCTCCCCCATAAACGGCATCGTCGCCAGGATAAACATTGAGGAGGGGGAGGTGGCTGTGCCCGGCACCATGAACATCGCCGGCACGGTGCTTCTGGAGGTCTCCAATATGGGGGCTATGGAGGTGGAGGCGGAGATAGATGAGGTGGATGTGGTCAGGGTGAAGGTGGGTCAGGAGGCTAGGATTGAGGTGGATGCCTTCTCGGACCAGGTCTTCAAAGGCACCGTGATGGAGATAGCCAACACCCCCAATGTCTCCGCGGTGGGGTCTCTAAGCACCGATGAAGCCACCAACTTCATCGTAACCGTACTGCTGGAGGATGCGCCGGAGGAGCTACGCTCAGGGATGTCCGCCACCGTGGATATCATCACCGCCACCAAAGAGGACTGTCTCCAAGTGCCCATCCAGTCGGTCGTCCGTCGAGACCCCGACCTGACCCGGGAGGATATTGAGGAGATGAAGAAGAAGGGCACTCTGAAAGTGGAGGATGAGAAACTGGTGGAGGGGGTCTTTATGGTTGAGGATGATGAGGCGGTCTTTGTGCCGGTGACCACCGGTATCTCCGATGAGCAGAACATTGAGATAGTCGCCGGCTTGAACGAGGGGGATATGATCATCACCGGTTCCTATAAAGTCCTGCGCAAATTGGAGCAGGGCGATAGTGTAAAGGTGGTGGAGAGAATAGTGGAGGAGGAGGACTGAGATGAGGGTTTCCGGCGACGGCGCCCTGATTGCCCTTGAGGGGATAGACAAGACCTACGATATGGGGAAGGCTCATCAGGTCAAAGCCCTGGTGGATTTAACCATGCGGGTCTCGCCGGGGGATTATATCGCCATTATGGGGCCGTCCGGTTCGGGAAAATCCACCCTGATGAACATCATCGGATGTCTGGACACCCCCACCAGCGGTAATTATATATTTGAGGGAAGGGAGATAAGCGATTGTAGCGAGGATGAGCTTGCCCATATCCGTAACATTAAGATCGGCTTTGTCTTCCAGGTCTACAATCTTCTCCCTCGTTCTCCTGCCCTGGCAAATGTAGAGCTTCCGCTGATATACTCCGGCGTGCCTCGGGACGAGCGCAAGCAGAGGGCGACGGAGACGCTTACCGCCGTGGGTATGGGGGAACGGGTCAAGCACAAGCCCAGCGAGCTATCCGGGGGGGAGCGCCAGCGGGTGGCTATCGCCCGGGCATTGATAAACAAGCCCTCCATTATCTTAGCCGATGAGCCCACCGGCAACCTGGATACCAAGACCAGCGACGAGATTATGGCTATCTTTGACCGGCTGAACGAGGAGGGAAACACCATCATAGTAGTAACCCACGACCCGGAGATCGCCGAGCACACCAAGAGGTTGGTTCTGCTCCGTGACGGACAGATTCAATCTGATGAGGTGATCAAGAACCGCCGTAACTTTAGCTGATAGCGAGGTTGAAACCTCGTCTGAAGCCAAAACCTACTCAAACCACCATTAAGAGATGGGCACAAAAATACTAATTGAGAGCGTAATAATGGCTCTGCGCTCCCTTGTGACTAACAAGATGCGCTCCATACTGACCACCTTGGGCATCGTCATCGGGGTGATGACCGTGGTGGGGCTTATCAGTGTGGTTCTGGGGTTGAACGACTATGTTGCCAACCTGCTCTCCTCTATGGGCTCCAACACCTTCTATGTCTCCAAGATAAATCCCATGATAACCAGCGATGAGGAGTGGTGGGATCAGAGAAACCGACCGGACCTGGAGCTTGAATATATAGATGCCATTCGTAGGAACTGTCCCCATGTGGAGCTTGTCGCTACCAGGGTTATGACTCAGAAAAAAATAAGCTATAAAGGTAGGACCACCAACTATCTCTTCGTGGTGGGCACCAATGAAGAGATACAGAATACGGATGATTTGGAGGTCAAATTCGGGCGTTTCATCACCGTTGCAGACGAGCTTGCCACCAGCTATATCTGCGTGTTGGGCTATGAGACCAGAGAGACGCTTTTCGGTAACACCGACCCCATCAATAAACGGGTTAAGATTGAGGGAATGCCATTCACTGTGGTGGGCACCCTGGACAAGTTGGGTTCAGTCTTCGGGCAGAGCCGGGACAACACAGTCTTCATCCCCATCACCACCTTCAAAAAACTATATGGCTTAAATCAGTTTATGATGCTTATGGTCAAGCCCTACGGCGAGGGTAGTCCTGAGCCGGCGATAGAGGAGGTGCGCCAACTGTTGCGCCGAATGCGGGGGCTTAAAGCCGATGAGGAGGATAACTTCGCCATCCGCACCCAGGAGGCTATGCTCTCCCTCTTCCAGAGCTTGACCGGGGCGATCTTTGCGGTGATGATAGGAGTGGGAGGGATCTCTCTGGTGGTCGGTGGGGTGGGGATAATGAATATAATGCTGGTCTCGGTTACCGAGCGCACCCGGGAGATAGGCATCCGCAAGGCACTGGGGGCACGGAGGCGGGATATCCTCTTTCA
>Ga0209986_10002336_pt1 | contig 17387 bp, 13 predicted proteins | sample BlataG_FD_183168 | JGI IMG/M metagenome (GOLD analysis project Ga0209986, IMG submission 183168) | Deep subsurface microbial communities from Black Sea to uncover new lineages of life (NeLLi) - Black_00105 metaG (SPAdes) (version 2) | ecosystem: Environmental > Aquatic > Marine > Oceanic >...
CCAAGCTGGCGTTCAACGCGATCTCCACCGACACCGCGGTCTCCCAGGACCTCGGCGTGATCGGCCGCGACAACCAGAACCGGATCCGCTGGGGCAACCTGCTGACCCTGCCGGTCGGCCAGGGCGGCCTGCTGTACGTGACGCCGGTGTACGCCTCGCCGGGGACCTCCGATGCCGCCTCGACCTACCCGCGCCTGATCCGGGTGGCGATGATGTACAACGACAAGGTCGGCTACGGCCCCACCGTCTCCCAGGCGCTGGACGGCATCTTCGGCGCCGGTGCCGGGGCCACGGCCACCGGCCCGGCACCGGCGGTCGGTCCCGGCCAGCCCGCGGCCGACGACGGTACGGCGGCGGCCCTGGTGCCCGCCGCGGTGCCCGAGACACCCGATGCGCCGCCGGCCGCGCTGCCCCCGGGCGGGGCGACGCTCTCGCCGGCCAAGGCCGCCGCACTGGCCGAGGTGGACTCCGCGATGACCGCGGTGCAGCAGGCCCAGCGCAGCGGCAACTTCGCCCAGTACGGCGAGGCACTGCAACGCCTGGACGAGGCGATGGGCAAGTTCGACTCGGCCAAGTAGTTCCTGGGTGACTGGCGGGGTGTGCGCCCCGCTGTTATCCATGGGCGGTGTCCCTTGAGGTTTGCGTTGCGGACCTGACCGCCTCGGCGGTCGCCGTTACGGGGATCGGCGAGGAGCTGGCCTGTGCGCTTTCTGGGGTCGAGGGGCGGTGCGAGTCGGCGTGCGCTGGCTGGCAAGGGCTTTCAGCTGGTGCCCTGAAGGCGGTTGTTCAGCAGTGGTCTACCGACGGTGCGTCGCTGCTGGCCCGGCTTGGCTCTCACGCGGACGGTCTGCAGGCCTGCGCCGAGGCGTTATGGCGTAGCGAACAGGTCCGGGCCGGGGCGTTCGACGCACTGTGAGCCTGACCGTCGAGCAGATCCGGCGCTGGGACGCCGAGGCGGTCCGCACCGTCGCCCTGGCCGCCGGCGCCCGCGCGCAGGCACTGGTTGCGGCCGCCGACGGGTTGGCGGTGCTGCCGGGGTTCGGGGCGTGGCAGGGCGAGGCGGCGACGGCGGCGCGTGTGGCGATCGCTCGTACCCGGGCCGAGCTTGAGGCGGCCGGGCGGCAGGCTGCGGCGGTGGCCGAGGCGGCGGGCCGGGCTGCCGCCGGGATCGAAGGTGTCCAAGCCGAGCTGCGGGGGTTGACGGTCGACGCCGCGCTGTCCGGATCCGAGATCGACCCGGTGGCCAACCGGGTTATGGCCAGGCCGTGGGAATCCCGGGCCAGCGTCCCGGCGCTGCAGCACCGGCTCGATTCGATTGTCGAGCAGGCGAACTCGCTGGACGCCGAGCTTGCCGCGGCTCTGGGTTCGTCCGACGGCGCGGTGTCCACGGGGCCGTCGGATGCGCTGAGCCGGCCGCTGCCGGAAGACCCGAGGGCGTTCCGCGAGCTGTGGCAGCGGCTGTCCCGCGCTGAACGTGACCAGCTGTATGACCGCGACCCCGCCATCGGCAACCACCCCGGCATACCCGTCGGCAACGCGCACACCGCGGGTAAGGACCACTACCTGCGCCGCCATCTGGCCGAGGAGTTGGTGCGCGCCCAGGCCGCCGGGTCGGCCGGTCTGGCCGACCTGCAGGCCCTGGACCGGGTGCTGGCCGCCCACCCGGACATCCGGCTGATGCTGCTGGACGCCACCGGTGAGCGGCTGCGTGCGGCGTTCGCCGCCGGCAACCCCGACACCGCCACCCACGTCTCGGTCAGCGTGCCGGGAATGAACTCCACCGTGGCCGACAGCGTGGACGGTATGGTCACCGAGGCGATCGGCCTGCGCCAACTGGCCTCTCGCCAGCTCGCCTGGGTGCCGGCCCGGGCCCGCGAGACGGTAGCGACCATCGGCTGGATCGGCTACCCGGCGCCGCAGATCCGGGCCCGCGACGGATTGGCAGGCATGATGCGGGGTGCTGTCGAGGTGAGCCACGACGACGTGGCCGCCGCGGCGGCCCAGGACCTCTCACGCTTCTACGCCGGCATCCAGGCCGCCCGCGACGTCGGCCCGGCGCACCTGACCGCGATCGGGCACTCCTACGGCTCGCTGACCACCGGCCTGGCGTTGCAGGTGCCGGGGACCCACGGCGTCAGCGACGCGGTGTTCTACGGCTCCCCGGGTATCGGGGCGTCGGCGCCGGCGGATCTGGGCCAGGCGCCCGGCCACGTCTTCGCGATGGCCACCCCGGACGATCCGATCCGCTGGGTCTACGACGGCCCGGCGGTGGCGCGGGCGCTGGCGCCGGTGATCCCCGGATTCTTGGACGACGCGCTGCTGGCCGCCGCCGAGGTGTCCGGGGCGGGGGAGTTCGGGCCGAACCCGGCGGGAAATCCGGCGTTCGTGCAGTTGGAGACCGAGGGCATGTGGGGTCTTGAGGGTGCCGGCGGGCACAGCGAGTACCCGCGGGCCGGGGATGCGGGGGAGCGGACGAGTGTCTACAACCTGGCTGCGGTGGTGGCGGGGCTGGATGGCAACGTCATGAAGAAGTGAGGGTGCGGTTGAATGCCTCATGAAGATCGACGGATCGGTGGCCGTGGTCACCGGAGCGGGCTCGGGTATCGGCAGATCCATCGCCGCGGCGCTGGCCTCGGCCGGCGCCTCGGTGGTGGTCGGCGACATTGATGCGGTCTCGGCCGGCGAGACCGCTGCGATGATCGGCGGGATCGCGGTGGCCGCCGACGCCGCGAGCGCCGAGGGCATCGCGGCGCTGCTGGATACCGCCCGCCAGGAGTTCGGCGGCGTGGACATCTACGTCGCCAATGCCGGCATCGTCGGTCAACCCGGTCTCGGCGACGACGAAGCGGCCTGGGATGAGATCATCGACGTCAACGTGCGCGCCCACATCCGGGCCGCCAAAGCCGTGATGCCGCAGTGGCTCGAGCGGGGCAGCGGACACTTCGTCGTCGTCTCCTCGGCTGCCGGCCTGCTGACCCAGCTCGGTGCGGCGCCCTACAGCGTGACCAAGCATGGCGCGGTCGGGTTCGCCGAATGGTTGGCCATCACCTACGGGGACCGGGGAATCGGTGCGAGCTGTGTGTGCCCGATGGGTGTCGACACCCCACTGCTGCGCGCGATGTCCGATGCGCCGGACACACAGACCCGGATGGCCGGCGCCGCCGTCACCGGCGCCGGCGCGGTGATCAGCCCGGACGATGTGGCCGACCTGACGGTCCAGGCCATCATCGACGGGACGTTCCTGGTGCTGCCGCATCCGGAGGTGCTCACCATGTTCCAGCAGAAGGGTGCTGACTACGACCGGTGGATTGCCGGGATGCGGCGGTATCAGCGGAGTTTGGGGTAGGTGGGCATCCGGGGATTAGCGACAACTAAATCTATGTTCCCGCAACGGGATCCGGGAACGTTCTGGTTGGGGCGTTTTGGGCTGACCAAGGTCTACTTGGTTTCGTTCGGGTGGCTCGTGTGGACCTGCTCAATGCAGACGACGCGATCCTCGACGATCGCGGTCTGCGCCAGAGGTGTTCGGGTGAGGAAGTCCCGTGCCTCGGCGAGGGGATTGCGGATCGTGGCGGCGAGGTCCCGCCAACCCTTGACCGCGTCGGCGGTGGCATAGCGGATCTCGTACTCCGACTTCTTCGGAGGTTGCGCGACGAGATCGCCGCGTTTGGCGGACACCGTTACGGTCGCTCGACAGCGACACCGTCGTCGTCAAGCCACTCCGGCTCGTCGTGGCCGAGGCCGGCGGCGATGGCGGTGGCAGTCTCGGTCCAGGATGTCAGTTCGGCGAGCGCCAGGTGCGGCTGGCCGGTAGAGAACGAGGCCCGCGCGGCGTCGATGAGATCGCGGGCGCAAGTGACCCGGTCCTGGGGCGACAGCGCGAGCATCCAGGGGAAGGCCTTGGCCATCCGTTCGGCGAGGGAGCCTTGGTCGTCTACTGCCACGCCGAGGAGTTGTGCGGCGAATTGCAGCAATCGGTTGCGGTTCTCCGCCTCGCGCTGCGACATCAGCACGAGTGCGCCGCCGTCGCGCCGTGTCACTGTTACCGGGTGGTCTTCGGCCTCGGCGAACACCTCCGCGGAGTGCTTGCTGAGGTCCGACGAGCGGCGTGTGGTGGTGTGGAGGGCGGTACGGGACATATCCCCATGGTATTCGGAACGTATTCGGAAGTCCATGGGCCTGCGACCATAGGAGTCGCCGCGAGAGTGCTGTCTACCTGCCGATTTGGCCGTTCGGCCGCCGCTTCTGTAGCCTTGCGAAGTCACCGCGGGGTGGAGCAGCTCGGTAGCTCGCTGGGCTCATAACCCAGAGGTCGCAGGTTCAAATCCTGTCCCCGCTACCAGGTAAAACGGCCCTCGGAGAATAGTTCTCCGGGGGCCGTTTTCATGCTCAACTAACGTGCCAGCCCGTCTTGCCCGGGCTCTTCCTGCTGCGGCCCTCCTGTGCTGGCGTGCATCTCGGTCGTGCCGTGAACGCCCTCGGCGCGAACGAGCAGGGCCGCCGACGGCATGACCTTGCCGGATAGATATGTCGACAGCCGCGAGGGCGATGTGCCGAGTCGTGCGGCGAACTCAGCTGCCGTGAGGCCGGATGCGGCGACCAGGGCGGCCAAGCGCCGGCTGACCTCTTTCCGTGCGCGGTTCTCGGCCCGCTGTCGCGCTCGGTTGATCGCCCTGCTCAGACTGACGGCGACGCCGCGATCCTCGGCAAGTTCAATGGCCGCGCTCAGATCGGATGCCAGCGGGCCCCACGGATCGGCGTTGATTGCCGAAACGATGCGGCGCCAGTCCGGCAGAGATCCTCGGTCGATCGCGGCCAGCAGGCCTTCCACACCCCACTGCGCGACGGGCGCTGATGGGTCGACGTCGAGATTGCGGAATCGAAGCGAACTCATGGCGTCTCCAGCATGGCGTCGGCGAGCGCTTGGCATTGGGCGACAACGGCCTTCCACGAGTGCCAGCGTGATTGCAGGTTCTTGTAGGCCGACAGCTGCCCGACGGTGCGGTGATCCCGGGGCCGCGGGGCGCCGAGTTGGCGGACAAGCTGGGAGGCGACGGCGGTCCCGTCGCCGGGGGTGGCGTCGTAGTAGTCATCAATCCCGGCGAGTACGCCTGCAGACCAATCGGTGCCGAACCGCTCGGACAGCGCCGCCACATCCAGGAAGTCCCGGGTCTGATTGCGCTTGACGATGAGATAGGCCTTGATCCGCAGGGTCTCGGCCGGCGTGGGGACGATCAGCGACTTGCCCCCGGGCACCTCGATGGTCTGCGTCTCGAGTGGTCGGCGGCGGATCATCTGGCGGACGCCCGTCTCGATATCGCCCAGACTGCCGAGGATGATCTTGCCCGGCGTTGCCCGGTTGAGGACCCACTCCGGGTCGGACTCGAGGGCTTCAAGGACGGCGTCGAATCGATCCGACAGATCCGCCAGAACATGGTCATGATCGGTCGAGTCGCGATGGCCGGCGTAGAACGCCGCAGCGGTTCCCCCGACCAGCACGGCATCGGGTACCAGTTCCTTAAGTCGGGCCGCGGAACGCAGAACGTCATCCAAGCTCATTTACACCACCTCGCCCTTATCGGATATGATAACCCGGCATGTCTTTTTGGCTCAACTGCCGGGCAGGCCCACCGCAAGTTCGTGGAGATTCACGAACCGGACGGCTCGATTCATCTGGTGCCGCTCGATCAGTTGCACGAGTCAGAGCGCGCCATCCTGGAGAACCGCCAGCTCTACGAGGAAACCAAGACCGGGTTGAGCGAGTTTGTATCCGGTTAAAGCAAGGTCAAGAAGCGCAGCCCTCCTGAACATTGTCAGCGGCGTTTCCTAGGCTCTCCTGATGGACTACCCGACGATCGCCGCGCTGCGCGACCGCCACCCCGCCTGGCGGCTGCTGCGCGCCGGCAACGCAGGTCTGATCCTGTCCTTCCTCGGCGGGTTCTTCGTCGAGGGCAATCGGGGCGCCTGCCCGGCCAGCGAGCTCGCCGCCGCCCTGGACGACCAGTTGCACGCCCTGAACGCCGAGATCCCCACCGACGGCGGCGAGCCGAGATTCCCCAAGGAGCCGCGCGCCTATCTGGAGGACTGGGCGTCCACCGAGTCCGGCTACCTCAGAAGGTTCTACCCGCCCGGCGACGACGAGGTGCACTACGAGGTCACCGCCGCGTTCGAGAAGGCCTACTCCTGGGTGGTGACCCTGCAGGGCCGGGCCTTCGTGGGAACCGAGTCCCGGCTGCACACCGTGGTCGAACTGCTGCGCCAGATCGTGCACGGCACCGAGGAGCAGCCTGAGGTTCGGCTGGCGGAGTTGCGCCGGCGCCGCGACGAGATCGACGCCGAGATCGCTGCCGTGGAGTCCGGCGTCGTGACAGTGCTCGACGCGACCGCGGTCCGCGATCGCTACCAACAGCTTTCGGCCACTGCGCGCGAACTGCTCTCGGATTTCCGCGAGGTCGAGGAGAACTTCCGCCGCCTGGATCGCGCCGCCCGGGAGAAAATCGCCGCCTGGGATGGATCGAAGGGCGAGCTGCTCGCCGATCTGGTCGGCAGCCGCTCGCAGATCGCGGGCTCGGATCAGGGCCGCAGCTTCCAATCGTTCTACGACTTCCTGCTCTCCGAGTCTCGCCAGGCCGAGCTCAACGACCTGCTTGCCAAGGTCTCATCCCTGGACACCATCGAAGCCGACCGCCGCATCCGGGGCATCCACAACGACTGGTCCGAAGCCGCCGACCGGGCCCAACGCACGGTCCGGCAGATCTCCGAACAACTGCGCCGCTTCCTCGACGACCAGGTGTGGCTGGAGAACCGGCGGGTGCTGGACCTGGTCCGCGCGGTGGAGAGCGTGGCACTCGAGCTCCGAAGCCATCCTCCGGATTTCGGACTCGAGGTCGACCAGGCGGGCGTCGAGATCTCGCTGCCGTTCGAGCGTCCGCTCTACCAGACTCCGACGGCGGTCGCGGTGGAGAGCGAGATTGCCACCGGCACCGAGGAAGTCGACGCTGACCTGCTGTTCACCCAGAACTTCATCGACTCGACCCGGCTGGTCGACATCCTGCGCACGGTGCTGCCGGAGAAGTCCTCGGCGCTGCTGTCCGACATCACCGCGATCCACCCGATCGAGCAGGGCGCCGCGGAGATCGTCGGCTACCTCGCCCTGGATGATGAGGATCTGATGATCGAGATGGACGACACGGGAGAGACCGTGCTGGAGTACCCCGACCCCGCCGATCCGGACGTCACCAAGCGAGCCCGGCTGCCGAAGGTGACGGTGCGACGACGTTGATGGACAAAGCATGAGCAACGATCACGTGGTCGCCAGTGCGATCATCCGGCTGATGCAGGGCGTCATCTACCGGGAGTCCGACGAGGACACCTGGATCACCCTGGAACGCCTCGGCGGCGGTGTCCGCGACCACTTCGCCACCATCGGCATCGACGTCGTCATCGACGACGCCGAGGGCTACGCCTACCTGCGGTCCCGACCCACCGAGGACGGCGACGAGGCGCTGCCGCGCCTGGTGCGCAGAAGGGCCCTGACCTACAACGTCAGCCTGCTGCTGGTGCTGCTGCGCAAACGGCTCGTCGAGTTCGAGACCACCGGCGGCGAGGGTCGGCTAGTGCTGTCCACCGACCAGATCGTCGAGATGCTGCGGCTCTTCCAGTCCGAATCCACCAACGACGCCCGCGCCGTCGACCAGGCCGAGACCACCATCAAGAAGGCCGCCGAACTCGGTTTCCTGCGGCAGCTGCGCGGCCAGAACGACCAGTGGGAGGTCCGGCGAATCCTCAAGGCCTACGTCGACGCCCAGACCCTGTCCGACTTCGCGGCGAAGCTAAGGGAGTACGCCGGGGCGGGGGACAGCGATGAGTGACGGCCTGTTCTCGACGCTGGACCTCGGGGCGTCCCCGCGGGCCGGCTACCGCCTGCAGTACGCCGAGGTCTACAACTGGGGGACCTTCGACAACCACGTTTGGCGGTTCACCCCCGGCACCGACACCGCGCTGCTCACCGGCGACATCGGCTCGGGCAAGTCGACCATCGTCGACGCGCTGACCACACTGCTGATGCCGTCGCACAAGGCCGCCTACAACAAGGCCGCCGGCGCCGAGGCACGGGAGCGCACCCTGCGCTCCTACGTCGAAGGCCACTACAAATCCGAGCGCAACGAGGCGACCGGACGCTCCCGCGCCAAAGGACTGCGGGAGAACCGCCGGACCTACTCGGTGATCCTCGGGGTCTTCATCAACCACGGGTACGACGAGACCGTCACCCTCGCCCAGGTGTTCCAGCAGCGCGACAGCGCCGGGCAGCCCTACCGCTTCTTCGTCACCGCCACCAAGGCGCTGTCGGTCGACGCCGACTTCGCCCACTTCGGCTCGGACCTGAAAGATCTGCGCAAGCGGCTGCGCGCGTCGGGGGCGGAGCTCTTCGACGAGTTCCCCAAGTACGTAACATCATTGCGGCGACTGCTGGGGATCCGCTCCGAGCAGGCACTCGAGCTGTTCCACCAGACCGTCTCGATGAAATCGGTCGGCAACCTCAACGACTTCGTCCGCGACCACATGCTCGAACCCAGCGACGCCAGTTCACGCGTCGGCGACATCATCGCCCACTTCGACGACCTCACCAAGGCCCACGACGCGGTCAAACGGGCCCGCGAACAACTCGAAGCACTCGAACCCGTCGTCCAGACCGCGGCGAAATACGATGCGGCACTGGCCGACAAGCAGGCGCTGGAGCGCGAGAGCGCGGCCGTCCGGCTGTTCATGGCCGAGCTGCGCTCCGGTCTGCTCGCCGGGGAGATCGCCGCGCTGGAGGCCGACGGCGCCCGACTGTTGCGGGAGCAGGACGCCGCCAAAGCCACGGAGCGCAAACTCAAGGACGACCACGACGCTCTCATCGAAGAGCGCGCCACAGCCGGCGGGGACCGCATCGGCGAGCTGGAGCGACTCGCCGGCGAGGCCCGCGCCCAGGCGCAGACCCGGCGGGATGCCCGGGGACGGTTCGACGCCGCCGTCGCCGACGCCGGGCTGGACCCGGTCGGTGACCGCACGCCCTTCGCCGCACTGTCGGCTCGGGTCGGCGCCGAACGGCCGCGCCTGGCCGCGCAGAAGTCCGCTCTCGACGGCGTCATCGCCGAGGCCCACGGCCGGGAGAGCGAGCTGAAACGCAAGTCCGCCACCGTCAACAACGAGCTCGTCAGCCTGGAGCAACGCACCAACAACCTGCCCGCCGAACAGGTCGAGCTGCGCGCGGAACTCTGCGCCGCCCTCGGTGTGACGCCCGAAATCCTGCCGTACGCCGGTGAACTGCTCGACGTCAGCGACGAGCACGCGCAGTGGCGCGGCGCCGCCGAGCGGGTGCTGCGCGGGTTCGCCCTCTCCCTGCTGGTGCCCCAGCAGCACTACGAGGCCGTCACCCGGTGGGTCAACGGCCGCCGACTCACCTTCGGCGGCCGGGGAGTCAAACTGGTCTACGAGCGGGTTCCCGCGCAACGGGTTGCGCTGCAGCCGATCCCGCACGACGGCCTTGTGCTGGCCGACTGCCTCGACATCAAGGACGGGCCGTTCCACGCCTACCTGACCCACGAACTCACCAAGCGCGCCGACTACCGCTGCGCAACCGGCCTCGAGGAGTTCCGCAGCCACAAGCGGGCCGTCACCCGCGAAGGCCAGGTGCGTTCCGGGGAGCGCCACGAGAAGGACGACCGGCACCGTGTCGACGACCCCCGGCGGTGGGTGCTCGGCTGGGCCAACGAACGCAAGATTGCTGCGTTGCGCGACGAACTCGCCGAACTGCAGACCACGCTCGCGGCGGCCACCACCGAGTTGTCCGGTCTCTACGCCCAGCGGGACACCCTGCAGGACAGGCTGCAAGCTCTCGCCCGGATCGAGGAGTACCGCTCCTGGACCGACCTCGACGTCGACGACGCCGAAGCCCGCGCCGACGCCCACGACGCCGAACGGCAACGCCTACTCGCCGGCTCCTCGCGGCTGGACGAGATCGCCCGGGCGATCGCCGACAACGACGCCCAGGCCACCGCCGTGGGGGAGTTGATCGCCGACCTCACCGGCCGCCTGGCGACCACCGCCAAAGCAGCCCGGGACGCGCAGGAATCCAAGACCCGCGACGACGAGTTCGTCGCCGCCCAGCCAACTGATGAGTTGGCGGCCGCCCGATCCGCCTACGGGGCCCTCGAGGCGCGGCTCGGGAAGCGGCGTCCGACGACAGCGGCGTCCTGCGCCGACACCGAGAGAGCGCTGTCGGACGATATTCACCACCGGCTGACGCGTCTGGGTGAGCAGCTCAACGGATACGCCCTGAACCTCAGCCAGCGGATGGCCGACTTCCTGCGCCGCTGGCCCGAGTTGCGCGCCGACATGGACGCCAACGTCGAGGCCCGCGCCGACTTCCTGGCGTTCCGCGACCGCGTCGCCAACGACGACCTGCCCCGCTTCGAGGCAGAGTTCAAAGACCAGCTCAACAAGAACGCCATCCAGGAGCTCGCCGGCTTCAACAACTGGCTCAACCGGCAGGGCTCGGCCATCGACGAGCGGGTCGACCGCATCAACGAAGCGCTCGGTGCGGTGCCCTACAACCCCGGCCGCTACATCCGGCTGGAGAAGGAGCCGACCACCAATCAGGATGTGGCGCAGTTCCGTTCGGATCTGCGCAACCTGACCAACGACAGCCTCGCCGTCGACGGCGACCAGTATTCCGAGCAGCGTTTCCTCGACGTCAAGCGGATCATCGAGCGGTTCCGTGGCCGCGAGGGCTACGCCGACGCCGACAAGAACTGGACCCGACGGGTGACCGACGTCCGCAACTGGTTCGTCTTCTCCGCCTCCGAGCGCGACGCCGAGACCGACGTCGAGTGGGAGCACTACAGCGACTCCGACGGCAAGTCCGGCGGCCAGAAGGAGAAACTCGCCTACACCATCCTCGCGGCATCGCTCGCCTACCAGTTCGGTCTGGAGTGGGGAGTCGAGAAGTCGCGGGACTTCCGGTTCGCCGTCATCGACGAGGCGTTCGGCCGCGGCTCGGACATCTCCACCCGCTACGCCCTGCAGCTGTTCGCCACCCTCGGCCTGCAACTGCTCATCGTCACCCCGCTGCAGAAGGTCCACGTCATCGAGCCCTACGTGAAAGCCATTGGATACGTGGACAACCCGAGCGGACAGTTCTCCCGGCTGCAGACGATGACCATCGAGGAGTACCGCACCCGACGGGACGGCCGGCGGCCGTGAGCTGGACGACGGCGACGGACATCGCTGCCAAGGTCAGGCGGCGGTGGAACGACGGCTCGCTGCTGCGGGCGTACGCCGAGGGTTTGCCGTTCGCCGCCATCGAGGTGCCGCTGCGTGGCCCCAAGCCGTCGCAGGTCGGCGACGATGTCGCCGCGGTCCGTGAGTGGATCGCCGCTCTCGATGCGGGCCGGCGGGACGACAGCCGCTACATCCTGGAATGGCAGTCGATCGGGGGCCGCCAAATCGGCCGCAACCAGATTCCCGTCCGCGCGGTGGTCTCTAGCTTCGAGCAGGCTTGGGCCCTGTTGGGCGTGTCGGCGGCGGTCCGTCGGTTCGATGAACTGTTGGCGATGGTGGGTGGGCAGCTGCCGGTGCGGGCCTGGGTCGTCGGCAATCCGCATCGCGCGCTCGAGTTGTTCGACGAAATACCGCGTTTGATCGCCGCTTACATCTGGCTCGACGAGCATCGCGGTTCGCAGGTCTATCTGCGGGAGATCAGTGCACCCGCCGTGGACACCAAGTTTGCTGAGAGGCACCGGGCGGTGCTGGCTTCGATGCTGGGGGTGTCAGCGACGGCCTCGGGATTTCTTGCCGATCTGGGCCTGCGATCGAGACCGGGACTGGTACGGCTCCGGCCCGCGCCGACGCTAGGCCTGCCGGCCGCGTTGACCGAACTGGCCGTGCGTTCCGAGGACTTGGCCCAACTGCAGCTGCATCCACGGGTCGCGATCATCGTCGAAAACGAGATCAGCTACCTCAGCGTCGACGTCCCAGAGGACGGGATCGTGTTGTGGGGGAGGGGTTTCGATGTCGACAGCGTCGGCCGACTGCCGTGGCTCGCGGAAGCGGATGTCATCTACTGGGGCGATATCGACACTCACGGATTCGCGATCCTCGACCGCCTGCGCGCCTGGCTCCCGCAGGCACGATCAGTGCTGATGGACCGCGAGACGCTGCTGGCGCACCGCGACCGCTGGGTGACCGAGGACCGTCCGGCGCGCTCGGCGCTGACCCGGCTGACTGCTGATGAAGGGGGCTTGTACGCGGAATTGGTTGAGGGCGGGTTGGGGGATCGGGTGCGGCTTGAGCAGGAACGAATCGACTGGCAGTGGGTGCAGCAGCGGCTAGCGAACGGCCCAGTAATCCTTGGCCGGCCTGCCGGCGACGTGCAAAGCGACTTCACATAAGCGGCAAACATGGAAAGTATTAGCGATCTTCTTTACATGTTTATCTGCGGTCTGGGATGGTGTGGTCTGTGAGCGCTTGGAGGCCTGACGTCCCTTTCAACGAATTGCCACCCCCGCCGGCCGCCGAAGTCTTGGAGACCCGCGTGGTACTGAAGGCGGCCATCCGGGCCAATGTTGCCCTCGCCCAACTCGATCAAGCGGTGGTTTCCATTCCGAATCCCGCCGTGCTGATCAACGCGATTCCGCTGTTGGAGGCCCAGGCAAGCTCGGAAATCGAGAACATCGTCACTACGACCGACGCGCTGTTCCGCCACCAAGGCGACGAGGCCGGCGCCGACACCGCGACCCGCGAGACGCTGCGTTACCGCACAGCCCTGCGGGCCGGCTTCGACCAGACCGTCGAACGTGGGCTGACCACCGCCACGGCTCTCTCGGTTTGCAGCACCATCAAAGGCCGCGACATGCAGGTCCGTGGACTACCTGGCACTCGAATCGGGAACCCGGCAACCGGCGCGGTCGCCTACAGCCCCCCGGAAGGTCGGGATCTGATCAATCAGAAGCTCGGCGATTGGGAGCGATTCCTCCACGCGGATGACGGCCTTGACTCGTTGGTGCGGATGGCGGCGGCTCACTATCAGTTCGAAGCGATCCATCCGTTCGACGACGGCAACGGCCGAACCGGCCGGATTCTCAACGTGTTGTTGCTAGTGGAGTCCGGGCTGCTTCGGCTTCCGGTTCTCTACCTGTCGCGCTACATCATCGACACCAAGAACGACTACTACCGACTTTTGCTTGCGGTTACGGCGGAGGCTGCGTGGGAGGAGTGGGTGCTCTACATGTTGACCGGCATCGAAGTGACTTCCCGGAACACGTTGCGCAAGATCGACGCCATCCGGCGACTGCAGGACGACTTCGGCCGACGGGCTCGCGCCGTGTCCCGCGGTGGCGCTGACGCCGAATTCCAGTCGATTCTCTTCGAGCAACCGTACTGCCGGATATCCACGGTCATGGACCGCTGCGGCGTCTCCCGTCCGACGGCCGCCTCCTGGCTCAACGCACTTGCCGAGAATGACATGCTGCAGACTCGCAAAGTTGGTCGCGACCGGCTGTTCATCAACCGGGAATTTCTCCAACTATTAGTCCGGCAGGAGCCGCTGGCCGAGCGGGGAAGCGGCTGACTCGCGCATCCATGGGCTGTGCGGACTAGTGGTTGCTCGCTGAAATTCTAATGCTCGATATTCTCGATGTTGATTGGACGGGTAGAGCGCACGACGGTTCTTCGGATTCTTGGCGTCTCCACTCACGCAAGTCAGCGTGAACCGACCTCCAAAGGGTTGTGATGCCCCCATTAAGCCCCGACGAGGTCGAGCCAGTCCAGCAGATCCCCGGAGTCCATTTCGACCTTGTGGCCGCGTGCCCGCAGGTCCTCGGCGATGGCGTCGGCGTCGGCGTCATCCGGGAAATACAGGAGGTCGTAATCGGGCCCGGTGTAGTCGACGGCGGCTTTGTGCTTCTCGATGAGGTCGTCGGGGAACCAGCTCAACTCGTCCTCGGTCGGCCATCCGCCCATGTACTGGCCATCGTTGTAGCCGTATGGGTAGTGGTCTGCTGGAAACGGTTCGTTGTCGTCAGGGACATCGTCGCCAAAGTTGGAGAGGAACTCCTCGTCCCAGACACTTTCGGGGAGGGCGTTGCGGAACTCGCCCCAGGTCTTGGAATCCCTGACGGCCCGCGCGATCCGGCCGTAGTACTCGGCTGTTTGCCGCTCGGCGAAGAGAATCCCATAGGTTGCGCTGGGTTCGTAGACGATGTCCATGCGGTCGATCCCCTTGTTTGCTGTTGACACCGGACCGGTGAGCAAGAAAGCGAATCCGGGTCGCGGCGATCGAGCAGGCTAAGGCTAACTGCCCGACCGTTCTCACTCTGTCCGATCGGTTCGCTTTTCAAGCTAACTTCGACGATTGGCATTTTTGGTTAATGTCCCGCCCTGGTGCACTTGTGGACAGTCGGCGCAAGAAGGCCAGCGTGTTTCACGGAGCGGAATGCCAGAGGCGAGGTGATCCGCAGCCTCAGCGAGTTGGAATCTATGTCCTCAGCCGCGTGCCTAGAGTTACACGCAAAGGTAGAGGCAGAGTGAACTGTGAGGTCCTCAGATGGCTGACGAGCTAGAGCGGTCAGTGACCGGAAGTCTTGTCATACCGTCGGTCTAGCGTCATGGATCGAGGGGATCGCAAAGGGCTCCAAGCAGTGCAACATACGTCACGGGGGGTAAGCGATGAGCGACGACGTCACAGCCGAGGACCTGCTGTCCACCTACCTGCAGCGCTTCCTGTGGCCTGACGACGACTGGCTCGAGGCGGACGGGGCCAGTGCGACGTACTGGCAGGCCCGGCTGGCCCAGGCCACAACCGTGGAGTTGGACTCGCAGGGGCAGGCGAAGTGGCGAATCCGGACCCGGATCGTCGAACAAGTTCCCGACGGCGCTGAGGCCCGCCGACTCTGCCTGGCGCTGAACCGGTACGCGGCCGGCTGGAGTTTCGCCTACAACGCCGCCGACCGGGCCGTCGACGCCATCGCCGCCGCGTACGCGCCGCCGGAGTGGGACACCTTCCTGCTGCGCCTGTCGGAGATTGCCAAAGTCAGCGCCTGGATGTGCGATGTCATCGCCGAACGGCTTGCCGAGACGCTCGGGGCAGTGCCGGCGTTCAGTCACCCGAAGTCCCAGCCCGGGCTGCGGGAAACCTACGACGGGACCTACTTCTACCTCCAAGCCATCCGTGAACGCCCGGAGTGGATTCTGGATCTGACCCAGTACCAGTTCGGGGACATCGAGGACATCGCCGCTCTCACCGCGCAATTCGTCGGGGCTCCATCCGATGCGGTGAGCACTGATGGCGGGAACCTTCGCATCGCGGTGGGTCCCGGATTGGAATTGAGGGCTGGATTCGGTAAGCACCCGATCGTCGGCGCCGGCTGGAGCAGTTCGCTGGTGATCGGCCCCCGTCAGATCACCGACGCTTTGGCCGAGTATCTGGCGTCGATGACGTGGGCGCTGTTCGACGGCCCCGACACGAACCTCCTGGGTGGATGGATCCCGATCCCCGACGGACCGATCTTCCGGCAGTGGACCACCACCTCAGAGATCCGCCACCAGGAGCAGCTCGGCTCCTACTCCGGCCACTCCGCCGCCGACCTGTGGGGCTTCACCTCCACCCTCAGCGACGTGATGGTTGTCGGCCTGTCTCAGCGTGAGCCGCCGCCCGACGCCGACGGCGGTGATGGTGGCGACGCCGATGGCCGCGCCGAGACGGTCATCGCCGCGATCAGCGAGCAGGCGCGCCCCGCGGTGGATGCGCGGCCCGAGGATCGCGAGGCCCCGGCCGACCGGCGCCTGCTGTGGCTCGAACACCGGCAGACCCTTGTGGTCGCGGCGTGGTTCAACCCGATGGGGCCGACGGTCAGCAGCATCGAGGTCGGCGCACTACCCGACGGCACCCGCTACCTCATGCACTTCCGCCGGCACCCCTTCGGCCCCTACTACCGCGTGGTGGGTCCCCTCACCGCTGACGGCGATGAATCCCGGCTTCTCAGCGAGGCAACCGAGTTACTGGTTGGGGAGTCACTGCCGAACGTCCTGACCCTGTGGAGCAGCCCGGAAGCCGACGCCTCCGGAGTCCCAGCGGTCCTGCGCGACCGCATCCGCCAGACCGCCGGCGAGGGCGGTGAAGACCTCGCGGCGCACGCGGCCTGGCTGGAGAGGACCAAGGGCAATCCCTGGGAGTTCGCCGCCGTCGACCAGACCGAAGCCGAGCGGGTCAAAGCGGCCGCAAGGGATGCCGCTGCGAAACACCCCGCCCTCGATGGTGGCTTCGCGGCTTGGTGGGAACAGGTGTCCAGCTTCGACAACGTAGTGCAGAACTTTAGGTTCCTGCCCGAAGCGTGGGACGGGTCCCTCAACACCTTGAGGGCCTTTGGCAACCTCGGGAAGTTTGACGTCGGGCCACTGGTGGTGACTTACTCGAAGATCGGGATGCCTGGGTGATGAACTCAAGAATCAGATCTGATCGAAAAGTACGGCGGCGACGTCGGCACCTCCGTGTTGAACGGGAAATCCTCGATCTTCCCGAATTCAAGGCCGAGCAAAATGCCGAGACCTGCGAGCCATGGGCCGCACCGTGGAATCGACGAACATAGATTTCGCCATGGGAGGTAAGAAGATCAGATGACACGGAGCTGACGCCTCATGTTCATTCTCGACGACGTCGTCGTCTACAGCGCTTCCGACCTTGCCGCCGCCGCGCGTTGCGAGTACGCGCTACTCCGCGCCTTCGACGCACGCCTCGGCTGGGGACCCAAGGTCGCTGCCGACGACGATCTGCTGGCCCGGACGGCACGACTCGGCGATGAGCACGAGCAGCGCCACCTCGATGAGTTGCGGGCCGAGGTCGGCGACAACGCCGTCATCATCGGCCGGCCCGCCCACACCCGGGACGGGCTGATCGCCGCAGCGGAAGCGACCCAGGAAGCGGTCAATCGCCGGGCGCCGGTGATCGTGCAGGCTGCGATGTTCGACGGCAGGTTCGTGGGCTTCGCCGACTTCCTGGTGCTCGACGACGGCGGCTACCGTTTGCGCGACACCAAGCTCGCCCGATCGGTCAAGGTGACCGCACTGCTGCAACTGGCGGCCTACGCCGACGCGCTCGGCCGGGCCGGGGTGCCGATCCTCGATGATGTCGAGCTCGCGCTGGGCAACGGCACGTTGACGTCCTACCCCGTCGGAGAATTGTTACCGGTGTATCGGTCGCGCCGCCAGGTGCTGCAAGAACTGCTGGACACCCATCTGGCCGGCGGACAAGCGGTCCGGTGGGGCGACGAGTCGGTGCGGGCGTGCCTGCGCTGCCCGGAATGTCAGGTCCAGATCGACGCGCGCGACGACGTTCTTCTGGTCGCCGA
>Ga0209986_10002337_pt1 | contig 17385 bp, 10 predicted proteins | sample BlataG_FD_183168 | JGI IMG/M metagenome (GOLD analysis project Ga0209986, IMG submission 183168) | Deep subsurface microbial communities from Black Sea to uncover new lineages of life (NeLLi) - Black_00105 metaG (SPAdes) (version 2) | ecosystem: Environmental > Aquatic > Marine > Oceanic >...
TTGTTTTGGAAGGATAAATTTAAGAAGGTTACCACTATGGTCCCCCATTAAATTCAAATATTAAATCCTGGGTGAACAGATTAACGTGTTTTATGCCACCATGAAGCGCAAAAGAGACGAACAACCGCTGTCTCATCCTCAGCCAATTGACATCTCGTTCAATTACGCCAACCTACCCCCTGCTTCTAAACACCATCTACAAATTCTCCTTCAGCAGTGGTCCAAATGGCACTCAGACCACTTCCCCCCAGATTACCACCCTCCTCAAACCGAGTCCGGCACTCTTGCTCTTTCCTCTCCGCTCATCGACTTCCTCTCCCTCGCCTCCGCCTCCACCGCCATCACTTCACACCCACCCTCCATCCTTCCATCCTTTATAGAAATCTCACCTTTCACCTTTACAACCAACAACAACTATGAACTCAACCAGAATGTCCCTCAGTACAGTAGAGTACCTTTTCATCAGTCATCTCACCTCATCACCACCAAGGACAGCCGGTGCTATAATTGTGGCTCCTACGCCCATCCCGTCCAGAGATGCCATCGACCTCATACCACTACGAATACTACTACTGATGAGCATACTACTACTACTAATACCATGATAACAACAACAAGGGATACATCCTTACCCAGACGATACTTCCTTCCTCTTATTGGCGGTAATAATAATAATAATAATAATAATAATGCTGACCAACCTTCATTACCACCACCACCAACAACTACTAGTAGGAGTCCTCTTCCACCTACTACTACTACTACTGCTTATGATATCATCACCACCACTATGAATGCCTCCCCTCCTCCTCCTCCTCCATCTCCTCCTCCTTCTAGTATTCAGCCAGGTCAATTATCATTAGAAACAAGGAGAATCATGGGACTAGGTCCATTGGATCCACCTCCCTGGTTGTATAGAATGCAATGTCTAGGCATTCCCCCTGCTTATAATAATAACATGGAAGAAGATAAGCAGCAGCAACAACAACCTACAACAACAACTACTACTACTTCCAAGGATGTGGGTACTGAGTATGTTCCATTCTCCACTAATAACAATGACAATAAAAATAAAAAGAAGGTGATATTTCCGGGTGTAAACGATGCAATCCCTGATGGAGCTGATCCTGTAGCTTGGGGCATCATTCCTCCTCCACCTCCTCCTCCTCCTCCTCATGACGCATTGCAGGGATCTGGGCCAATGCAGTATACACAACAACAAAAATATCATCATCAGTATTATAACTATCAAGGTCAGCAGAATCAATACCAACCTAGTAGTAGTGGTTATGATGTCAATCATCATCACTACAATCAACAATAGCAATGAATGCATTATCAAAGGAGTTGCTGTTTTGACGAATTTCCCTGGCTAACCACAATTTGCGCTCGTAGCATTCCGTTAGTGATCGATCGATGTCTCTACGTGATACATTATTTCCATTAGTTATTAAGCCAACAAGGCAGGTATTTCATTGAAGAGACAAATGAGAAAAAAAATTGCTTTCATCTCTGTAGCTGTTATTTTGGTTGCCTTCCTTGGGATTTATAGCAGCACCATAGGTCTAATGACGACCCCTAATGACGTGACTGACCCTGGAACATTATCCGTCATTAACTGCCCCACTCCCAGCCTGGGCCCTCTCCCTTGCTTGCCGCTCTAGGAAAGGAAAGCCCTTCCTCCTCCCTCACAACCACATGCTGTACCCAATAACAACAACAATATCAAGAAGGAAATGTACACAGGCCAGTCAAGAAATGAACTAGAAAAACTCCTCAGACAGATAGCTCCCAAAGGAGAGATCGTGATTGCCATCTCCAACATGAACCTTATCCATGAAACCTCCCTAATATTATGGCTAGAATCAGTCCAGAAATCGGGCACCACTACTTACTTGGTCGTTTGCCATTGACGAAGAATTTGAGAGATTATTTGCAGCAACACAATGTCCCTGTGTACTATCATCCTGTAGTCATCCCCAAACAACATGAAGAAACTGGTGACAACCACTTCATATGCGAAATGAAGTATCAAATTATATTAGAATTCCTCCAGCTAGGATATAGGATGTACTGCTGTCTGATGCTGGCATCGTAGTGGTGAAAAACAAAACCCTTGGGATCACCTGCAACGGGGCTCTGACGTGGAAGGGATGACAAATGCATTCGACCCCGGGAGTGCAGTTGGAGAAGTATGGGGCATAGATAACCCCCCTTATGGAATGGGGTAGGTATATGCAAGGTATTAGACATCTAGCAATGAACTCAGGACTGTTCTTCTTAAGATCAAACGAGAGAACCATTGACTTTATGACCCACTTGGCAGCCAGGCTGGAGATGGAAAAAACTATGTGATCAAAAAGCCTACAATGAAGAAATGTCCTATTTTTCTTATAAAGAGAGAAAGGCTCCACAGGTGTCTATGAGACTGATGGACATTCATAGGTTTATGAACTCCAAGGTGCTGTTTAAGTTTGTCAGGCACATCCCCAAGAGTAGTCAAGCCACGGCATACATGAACTGTCACCCCCAATAAGAGTGAGAGAATGACAACTACTATGAGGTATTATTTGGATGGGGATGATAGTGATTTTAATGGCTATGCCTGGTGATATTGAGCCTGGGCAATTAGTCTTAAACTATTTTCATTCATTCGTAATTCAACATTCTGTGATTTCATTACTCTTGCTATGGCACCCTATGGCAGACAAAGGAGCTCCCCCTTCCTTCACTTTCTCCTTGCCAGTACCGTCAACCCATTCCCCTCTTCCACCTCCCTCTCAACCACCCATTCCACATTCATACCAACAAACTCCTCAATGGCTGGTTTCAACCCCTTCTCCACCTCCTCCACCTTCATTCCTTGTTCTGCTGCTTGTGTCGCCACATCCCAACCAAGCAGCACACTCTGACTCACTGTACCATACGTAGTAGTACCATGAATAGCAATGTACTTCAAATTTGGACGATTGGCTGCATATTCCTGTAGTTCTCTCTTCAATTGTCCAGCTACATGCCAAGTATCAATGAAAAGCATTTCATATTCGGTGGTCTTTTCTATTTCAAACAACAAGCTTGGTTGTTGGTGGAAGGTGTAGTTTATTCCCAGGCCAGAGGCCACTTTTTTGACTTCATCTACATTGGGGTGAAAGGTGGTATCTGAGCCTATGATGGACTTTGTAGTGGTGGTGGTGGTGGGCGTTGTACCAACATGTAGACCTTGCATCAAAGGCCACAAGACAGTACAAGATCCTTGGCCTAGTACAAATATACTACTACACTTTTGGGCATATTCTCTTAGAGGCACCAACGACTCTGAAAACTCATTCGCAACCCCTAGATAGTGTTCAACATACAGGTCGAGCAGCTCATTCATGGGTAATCGTACAGCTTCAGGGTGTGGCTCTCCTCTTTCCAACCTCTCCCGATCATGTTTGATCCAGGGATACACACCATTGGGTTCCATCATCTGCAGCCAATTAGGGCTCTGGGAGCTGGCCTCGTTCAAGTAGCCCACCAGCAACCTCATCGAGTCGCATGATGGATTACGAGAGGGGGGAGGGAGGAAATCAGTGGCAGGGAAGCCAGTAATATAATTTCTCTTGTCCCACTCCCACTCTCCTTGAATCTTCCCCTCCTCCAAGAGTCCAAGAATGCCCCATACACAATCATTAGTAGCATTCATATACCCAGCATATGTAAAATGAAAGATATTGGCCAGCTGTCCATTTATGTATAAATCTTCACGAGGAGGATGAGTTTGGAAATCATCCATCAGATCAAAATGAATAGGCTCATCCAACGTGGTAGCAGCAGCAAATACAAAAGAATACATTTCCAACACCCAACCGATGGTATTCCTATACTCTTTTGTGTGCAGCAATGTTTTAGTAAATTCGTACCAGTTTTCAGATATTGCTGCAAGTTGTTCTCTATCCATAACACCGGGAGCATTGCCAGTTGAATAAAAGTGCTCCATAGATACATTCTTGGGATTGAAGTGAGCTATAATGTCAGGGTAATTTCCCGGGTTCATGTACCAAAAGCTGCTGGTAACGGGTCTGTCTCTTTGACTGGGGAGGGGAGGGGGCTCCATGATGATGTGATCAGGTTCAGACATGAATATATACCTCTCTGGAATTGTATGTAGATGATCCCTTGTAAACTGATGGAATGCATACGGTCTGTTTAATGGTGGGTAGACCTTTAACCAATCCTCATCTACAGAAAGCTCTGAAGAGGGGAGCTCATCTACCCTGATGGTGGGGATGATGTCCATCAGGCTGTCCGTAGTGTTGGAGTGCAGTAGGCGGGTGAATCCACCCAGGGGACCATTGGGGTATTTTTGTTTCATTTTAAGGTATTGCTGGTAGCAGACTTGAATCATCCATTGACTGTAGATAGTGTTGTCGGTTGAGACGACCATGTGGTACTGGTCCTCTATGTATTTAGAAATATTGGTGGTAGTTGGTTGCCCTTCTTCTTCTTCTACAATAGGCTCTCCTTCTATTGTTACTGGACTTTCTATCTCTTCCTGAGTCTCCTTCTCCTCCATACTAAGCTGCAGGGGATATTCCTCTTGGATATCTGTGGACAGATCATCAACATCTTGTGTCGGGAAATGTAGATTTGTCTTTGTACTTTTTGCAAAATCTGTGGAAGTCAGGTAGCTGCCAACATAGAAGGGGTTGTTGGGCCAGTTGACTCTTGGTAACGACTTTCTGCTGCGTAAATAGACAACCAAGAAGACTGAAAGTGCAAAAACTAGTTGAACTACTAACAGGTAGAACTTCTTCTCTCTCAACTGCAGCGATTTGGCTAGCATTGTTTTTCTTTCTTTCAAGGAATAAGGAGGATATTTTTTCGTGATTTGAGGCCTTGCCAATTTAGTTCTGCACTTTGGTTGACATGGATTTCAAAATATTATACGACTTGCTGTGTAAGACTCAGAAAGAATTGATTCTCAACTGAATTTGGGTGGCCAAGTAAACTGAAATTGAGTGCCTGCCCGTGAAAACCTAGTAGTAGTTGCCACTGAGTATAGACATCGCTAATTAGAAATAAATTCAAAAAAAGATGTGGGTAGGGCGACCTTTCCCTATCAATTTGAAGCCCCGCCGACCCTGCAGAATATCATTATTAGAATCTAGGCAACAATCGCCCTCCTCAGCCAAGAAGTCAACCTCAATCTTAGAACAACACAGCGACAAGAGAGAAGATGTCTTCTTATTGGCACCGCAATGATGACAGAAAAGGACAAACATGTCATTGCTCATCTCAAGGCTGGACAACTACACCAAGCCTGATTAAGTAGACACAGAGGACTTATAAAAGCAACTACAAATGAAACGCTTTGATTTCATATATTTGTTGTGCTATCTATAACATGCTATTAGGAGAAGAAGTAGCCTACCTGTCTTTTGAAATGTATATAAACGTAATATCAGTAATATTGATTGTGATAACCAGTACGAAATATACATGTACAGATCTATCTATCTGTCAGTGAGTTTTATGGCAGGAAATCTAATCTTTCATTTCCTACCTTTATCCCCCCTCTCTAAATCTCTTATCTTTTCCCCCAATCAGGAAGAGCAGCTGAAGCTTCATTAATCATCTCAATGATAGTCCTCACCCCCACATCACAATTAGCTGGAGGCAGGGGAATGTTCCTTGGAGGATACATCTTTGAATACGTACGTTTATCAAATGACCAGGTATTGTTTCCTGCCACTTTCAAACTCTCTTCAGGAACACACACTCCCCTGGGCCCTTCAAACACTCTGTATGTAAAATGAATCATATGCTCAACTGGTTTGCCTAGAGCGTCAAGATGCAGTACCTCTACAGGTGGTTGACACATGAAGTTTTCAATCAAATCAAATTTCAGTGGGCCTTGGGGTCGAGTGGCAGCGGCTGCTACAAAGCCATACATTTCCACCACCCATCCAAATGCAGCCCTGGAATTTTCATATTTCATCATCATCTTAGTGTACTTATACCAAGGAGCTGCTATGGAAGCTAGGTCTTCTCTCGTCATGATAGACGGGGAATTACCAACAGGCATAAACGCCTCTAGAGGTGTGTTGGTTGGGTTGAATCGGGGGGAGTTGACAAACAACTCTGGAAATGATTGAGGCTGCATGTAGTGAAATTTGTACCCCATTGGCTTGTCTGGGGCGGCTAGGAGAGGGGGCTGAGATAGAAACAGGTGATCAGGCTCTGCCATTAGTATATACCTCTCTGGTACCTTGTGCATATGTCTCTTCACCCATTGGACATATGCCCAGGGTCTATTCAAAGGAGCATAATAGTATCCCATGTCGACAAATACCGAGGGGTCTAGTTCATCCACACGGACAGTGGGGATAATATCCATCAAGCTGTCGGTAGTGTTGGAATGGAGGATGCGGGTGAAACCACCCATTGGGCCGTCTGGATCTGCAACTTTGAGTTTTTGATAGTGGTAGTAGACTACTTGGATCATCCATTGAGCGTAGACGGTGTTGTCTGTGGTGACAATGACGTGATATTTGTCTTCCAGGTATTTTGATGATGGAGGTATAGGTGAATGTGGATAGGGGGGAGGGGGAGCGTCATATTCATCATCATCATCATCTTCTTCCTCCTCATGGCTATCTTTAGTATAATCACGTACACCCCCCTCCTCCTCTTTGTATGTTGTATAATACTCTTCTTTTTCTTCATTATCCTTACCCTCTTTCTTTTTATCAGTATCATCTAGTGGAGGCAAGAACTCATATATTGCAGATGTTTCTATATCTTGTACATCTTCTTCTTCTCGTTCGTCTTCTTCCTCATCATCTTCATCTTGCAAAGCAGAGCTGGTGCTCTTGTGGTGTTTTGTTATTTTAACATCAGATTTCTCATCTATTTCTATGAATTTTTGAGTTTGTTTATTTATGGGCTGCAATTTATGTATTTGTACAGATTGAATATTGCTGGTGCTGGTGAGCTTGGAGATGGAGGGTGGGGATTGATGGGCGGAGCCGAGGAGGGAGAGAAAGGCAACAAGGGTGGCAAATGCACACATCAACGCGAGGCGCTGAGTCATGCATGATCTGGCATCTGATGGAAGTCTGGTGTATGTGTGTTTCAAATTCTTGCCGTTTTCCATGGTGCATGTTGGGAAACTGAGGAATTAAGGATTATGGCTCATAAAGTCCATCGTGATTTGATACGAAGCGCCAACTAGTGGATGAAGGAATGCACTCTGACTTTGTATACATGCATACATCTACTGGATGCAGAGTTAAGTTGCTGCAATTTTTAAAATAGGGTTGGAGCATCTCTCAAGCCTTCGGATCCAGGAGGGGCCCTGGGTGGGCAAGCACAGGTGGGGCCAACGATCGGACAGGATGTTGGGCACAATGCTGAAGGGGGAGTTTCTACTTCTCGACTCTCCTTGCAACAACCCCAAGTACATATAGACATAGAGAAGACAGTAAATGCAGAGGCTGACTTTGTGAATGGTGGTCAAAATGGCCCAGCTATGTTGGAGGAGAGAGAGAGAGACGTCCTCTCTCGACCAACCTCTCTTCTCCTTTACACGGTCGTCTCTTTTCTCTATACATCATAATGTATACATATCTGAAAACATCCAAACTTGATCGAGAGTGATCTGTTAATTCTGTAGAGGGTCCACGATACGTTTCGTCACTCGCTAGAGCCAATTAAAGACTCATTGTTTGTAGGGATTTAAAAAATGCAACAGGCAGGTTGCCTGGCGCGCCATAGTAACCCAGATGTACTTTATCAAGACATATTTGATATAGACGCGTTCATAGACAGCATGCTTGTGGGAGGTGGAGAGTCAGTTCCACTTTCAATCGAACTAATTCCACCTGCCCTTGCCAAAGGCTTGGGTTTAACTCACGAGACCGGAAATAGCAACCAAGGCTCAGCCCCACAACAGGGAACCAACAAAACGACAAATCAAAAAGACTCCAAACTTAGGAAGACTTCCAAAAACGGGGCCGTCCATGGAGCTCAACCTCCCAACATCAACATCAACCCCGCCTCCCCTCTTGCTGGTGATCCCCACCCTTCTTCTCCCAATGGACCCAACTTCATGCCACCTCCACCTCCATCCACTCTACCACCATCCCAGCCCATCTCTGGTGATCCACCTACTGCCCAGGGTTGCACTTTAGATCCAGCAGACAAGAACAACAATCCTTTGCCTACTCCTTCTCCACAACAACCCAGCAAACTGGATCAACGTGTTCCCGAGGCTATTAAAAACAATCTCCCAGTTGTATTCATTGCTGATAATAATAACAACAAGAGACCCGACACCATTCCTGATGGAGCTGCACAAGTCCAACAGCAGCAACAGCAGCAAATGCACCACCACCAGATGCAGCAGCAACAACAAGCTGCTGCTGCTGCTGCCGCCGCCGCCGCCGCATACCAACAACAACTACAGCAACACTATGCAGCTGCTGCTAGTGGGTGGGGATCCCCTTATACACACTATCTCCCTTATTATAATATGTATAATATGAGCTATCCTCAACAACAATGCAATCCCCACCTCCATCTGCATCATCAAACAAGCAATATTGATGGGGCATTTGCCAACATCAATAATAATATGCCTCCTCCTCCTCCTGTACCTCCTTTTTGTCCTCCTAAGGGTGATGATGGTGTTACCCCCACATCTCCAGTTGGTCTTGGTGTCACTGAACCTGCTGTGAAACAACAACAACAACAACAACAACAACAACAGGTACAAATGTGTGTACCTTCTCTACTACCAGCACCACCACTACAACAACAACAACAACAGCAACAAGGGCAACTACAACAACCCTTGTTGGGTGATCCCACATTTGATCAACATCATCAAGTTCAACTGACCAGAATGATGACTGGGCTGCCTCAAGAGTTTCATCCTCCTCTTCTTCCTCCTCCTCCTTATCCACCAGTGAGCATGGGTCATGGTATTACTATTAATAATAATAATAACGTGAATGCTGTGCGTGAAGGAATGGGCAACGTTGCCCTCCTCAATAATAAAGATAACACTACTAATCAAAAAGAGGGAGAAGATGACGACGATGATGATGAGGCAAGAGCAATAAAGAAACCCAGACTGATATGGACAGCTGCACTGCATAAACGGTTCCTCCTTGCAGTTGATACATGTGGTGGAGTGGATAAGTCTTTGCCTAAAGCTATAATGAAGGAAATGGGGGTTGAGGGGCTGACAAGAGAGAATGTGGCCAGTCATTTGCAAAAGCATCGAATGAGACTGAAGAAGGGGGAGGGAGAGGAAGACGGTGGAGTAGGTGGTGGGGTGAAGGGAGAAGAGGTGGGTCACCAAGAGGAGGAGGAAGCACAGCAACATGATGATGACAATAAGAGAAAGTATGTGGACAATGATGATGGCGATGCTGCTGCTGAAGCTGGACGTCCTGAGAAGATGATGAAAAAGTAGCCATTTTCTTTTGATTGATTGTTTTACCAGGATTGTTGTTTCTAGATCTATAGAGTTATTCTTTGATTAATAGCCAATGAGATTGATGGCTAATGATGATAATACATACACACGCATGTGCATTTTTTTTTTTCACACTGATGTTTGTATAGGAACCCTTCACTCATTATTTCTTCTGTCATGAACCCTACTCAAGTAGTAATGTGTATACTGCATGGAGGTTTCCATATTTTGTAATATAAGAAATCATGGCTACTGTTGCACTAATTTTTAGATACATTACATACATAGTGATGATGGATCTATCCGTCCTGCTAAAGGTGGGATGTTTTCAACATCGTCATAGATCTAGCCTCTCTCACCATACCCATTTTTTTCAAAAGAAGGGGGGGGGATCAATCAAACAACATTTTTCTGATGACAGGCAATTGCTGAGAATATGTAATTTGAAGCCTATCGTCCAAAGTATTAGAACATACTATCTTCCCATCCATTGAAGTAACCACCACTCCACCACAACATGTTTTGATTTCATCGTCAATCTTGCCGGGGGCTGGGCCAGGGGGGAGGTAGATCTCGGTATCAACCTGGGCCTCTGGCATTCCACTGCTACTTGCTGCTGTAATGGCTTCTCTGACTATGGATTCGTCTTGTTTACGGCAACGTACCAAGACCTTGGGTTCTTTGAGTGTGGCGTAACCCTGGTGGAGGAGCTTGATGAGGAGGGATTTGTACTTGGCAGTGTCGGTGGATAAAGCAGCAAGCTGGGCTTGGCCTTGCTTCAAGAGGCCCCTGACTGCATCCTCACGAGCTTGGAGGACCTTGAGACGGGAGGCATTGAGCTGTTTGCTGTATTCTACTTTCTTTCTGACGGAGATTTGGGCCTGGCGACGATCAAAGTCTCGACGGATCCTGGCCTTCTCTGATTCCAAGACCTGGAGCTTGCTAATGTTGAATTCTTCCTCTGCAGAGACTTGGATCTCACTGGATTTTTCCTGAGCTTCTTGGCGGATAAACCTGCAAAAGAGAGAGTACACAAAGTGATCGATCGAAGACGAGTTTATATTAAACGTAACGAGTTCTAGTATGTGATATACCCAATTGCACTCACCTAACCATCTGCTGAATCGTTTTATTAACTTCTGTATCGTTCATATTGCTCTCCTGGAATAATAATATATCATCAATCAATTTGAGGGCAAGGTTATGTACTCTTTTAGCAGGTTATCGTCCTGTTCTAATTTTGAAAAGCACCCAACTGTATGATACGTATCGATAGTTTGTTGCATCTACTCATGAGCCCCGCGAATTAAAGAACACCAGAGAGGGAAGGTGTGGGTGAAGAGACCATCGACGTTGAAGAGATAGGAGCAACCAGCCAACTGCTGCCCCTCTTGTCTTGTACCCATGAAAAAGGAACTGTCTTCGTCCTGCCCATTATCATTAATCGAAGTGATTGATCATGCCTATCATAAAGGACTTGTTGGAGTAGCCCATCCATTTCCTCTCCCCAACTGAAGGAGATGTCTCACTTGTCAATCCCGACCTTCCAGCTGCAGCCCCTGTCAACTTCCATGATACCACCTCTCTTCCTCTTCATTTATAAATCTCGAGCTCCCTGGAATGTGATACACTTGAATTTGTAAAACTTGAAGCTCAAATTTGCAATCGGGACAAGTATAAGAAATATAGAGAGAGGACAATGGAGGCAGAATGGATTGGATTATGGTGTAAATCATCCTATTATTATTGGGTTATTCAAATTATCTTATGCAGTGAACGACAGGATTGTTTAATATTATACTCTTAAATGTACCGAGACTCTGAGAGCGTTGTGGAGCCATAAGAGTTTCTATTTAATCCCCATTTCCAACGAAAGCACCTGTAGATCACAATTCCTTGGTAACGCCGCCCAACCTCAATTTATAAGCACCATGGCCATCTTCAATTCCTAAGCGTGATATACATACTCTGTTTTGATCTTCATATGACAGCAGCCCAAGAACCAATGGTAATTCTCCTCCTCAAATCCCCGTCCCCGACCATCCCTGTCTCCTGTCTCTCTTCCCGAATATATATATATATATATCCACCAGCGCCGCCCAACCTCAATTTATAAGCACCATGGCCATCTTCAATTCCTAAGCGTGATATACATACTCTGTTTTGATCTTCATATGACAGCAGCCCAAGAACCAATGGTAATTCTCCTCCTCTTTCTCACCCGCACCCCTCCACCTTCCCCACCTCTCGATCCGTAAGCAGGAATACATAAATGACAGAATCATCATCAAATACAAAGATTCTCCCACCAGCTCCACCCTCAAGATTCCCACTACCATCATCTTCATAGCCAAGCCAATGAAGATGTCGTGGTCGTCTCCACTTCCTCCATCTTCTCCTTCTACAAAGCTGCTGCTGCTGGGCTCTTTAATAGTATCCGCCAGCAAGTAAACAGTACCCAGCTGGTTTCAGTCCTGAAAATTCCAGGCATGTTCTTTGTCGGAGGCTCCAAGCTAACCAACACGACCACTTTGCTAAAATGACAATATGGGATCATGGCAAGTCTGCAGTTCATGTGCTGTCACCGGCTCACAGTCTTCTCACCACTTGAAAAAATCAGAAAAAATTCGGTGTTGCGAGAATTATGCTAAATTTGAAGCTCGGCTATTTCCCATCACAGCAGGGGCAGCAGCATTGTTGAAGGCCACTGCAGATTGGTATGGAGTTGCTATCACCACAGCAGATCAAGGTGTTGCTGATGACTACTGTGGATAGAACGGTGACTAATAGCAGAGGAAAGTATGTTAGTAATGGACCTATTGATGTTGGTAGAGCTATGGCTCAGACGTTTGATTTATATATCAGCAGCAGCAGCAGCAGCAATACTACGACGACACCAGTGACATCTAAACGACTATATATATACACACAAGGAGCATAAGGATGTCAGATACATACCATAATTTCACATCCATATATTGCCTTGTTTGTAACCCAGATTATCATAGACAGTATACATCATGTGAAGAGGGGTGTAGGGATTTTCTTGTCCAAGGTGGTCAGAGTGAGACAGGTGGTGGAGCAGGAGATCTCTGGTGAGAGAAAAGGCCGAGGGCGGACATGACCTTCATTGCTGTTTTTTGGTTGGAAAAAGAGTTTGAATTAAATGTGTTAAATTAAGAGATTGATGTCGAGAAATAATGGGTGATAATCCAAACCCACCCATCATAAAATTCAAGGTGAAAGCTCCGCAATTAGCATCCACACAGAATGTTGATCAATCAGCACGAAGGGACGCTTTTCCACCTAGACAGTATGAAGGACAACATCAAGGTATAACTTACACGCCGCAAGGCATGCATACTGGCATACAAAACCCCAATCCTTCAAACGTTCCAAGTCAAGAGCCTCCCAAGGCCATTAAATTCAAGCTTAAGCTTCCTTCACAGCCACCAGAGAAGCGTCTAAGAGACGCTACCAACCCTAAGCCAAGGAAGAAGCAAAGACAGGATCACAACACCTTTAATCCTCCACCACGTCCCTCATCGCTCGCTACACACCCATCCCAACCCTTGCCTAAAATCACCTTCAAGGCTCCTCCATCAGCACCCCCACCCCCACCTCCTCCAGGTAGTCACCTTCCTCCTCACCCTCATGCACCATACCCCCCTCAACATCAGCATCAACAAGGTATGCCCTCCGTCCACGATCCATCAGCAGCCAATAACACCTTCAAATTCAGGCTCAAGCCATTTGCTCCTCAAAAGAGGCGCAGAGGCCGCCCTCCTGGAATCAGAAATGGAGAGAGAGCTCGTAAAGAAGCCAATGAAGAAGTCACTTATCAAATTGCCAATCCTCTTCCACCTAGAAAGCAGAGCTCTAGAGCAGCCATATTAGCTGCCAAGGAAGAAACACTGATGGACTATCATCAACAACCTGGAGCTGACTTGGGAGTAGGAGAAGGGGGAGGAGGAAAAGGGCAACAACAGCAGCAGCAGCAACATCCTACACCTCCTTCTTCGCATAAAAAGAGAGGAAGATCTGCCTCCATTCTCAGCGGAGGAGGAGGTGGTGGTAATGGAGGAGGTCCACCAACCATGCAAGATTTCCTCAATTTGCTGACCAAGATTAGAAAACGAGACACATCAGCACTATTCAAAATCCCCGTCACAGAAGATGTGGCTCCTGGTTACTTTGAAGTGGTCACCCATCCCATGGATATGTCTACAATAGAGTCCAACGTCCAGGGGGGGAGTCGGTATAAAACATGGGACGATGTGTGGAAGGACCTGGAACTAATGTTTGACAATGCTCTAGCATACAATGAAGAAAATAGCGACATTTGGAGTTATGCAAATGTATTAAAAGACCACGCCAAGTCATTCCTTGATGCTGCTAAAGCGGGTAGAACAGATTTCCGATCCACTGCCGGCATGACACGCAAGCTCAACGCGCAGATGAGGGCGGAAGAAAGGGCAAAGAGAGATGCGGCCAGGTCCAAGGCCAAAGCAGAGCAGAGAGCTGCTTTGGAGAAGAAGGTGTTACGTAGAGCTGGTGTTAAGGATATGGAGGCATTAGAAGCTCAGGAACCGAGGATCACTTTTAGAACTAGGGTGGAGGATGTGAGGATTGGGAGGTTGAGGGGGCTGGGAGCAGGGGCCAACGGGGAGGGGATTTCATATGTATGGGGACGTCCTTTGATAGAAGCAAGGAAACCTACTATGTCTGCAGAGGTGTATTCTGCCAGTATGGAGAGGTACCTGCAAGGACTACTACTTACAGCCACCAATAGTAATAGTAATTGTCTGAGTAGGAAGATGAGGAAGATTGTGGAGGGGAAATTGGGTGAAGCTAATAGAGTGGTGAAGATACCACCTCCCAGGAAGGCTAAACTGAAGGGAGGAGGGGTGTATAGAGCAATAGAGATGGGATTACCACCACTAGGAGGAGGGATGATGGATATGGATCTGCTTCCAATGTTGCCATTGATGAGACCTCCTCCCCTCCATCCTCCTCTTGCTACTGATAATAATAATAATAATAATGGTGGTGGTGGTGGAATAGGGTTATTGGTGAGAGATGGAAGATGGGGGGGTTCAGCAGTGCCCAACTTAATGGTCAACCCACTGTTGATGACAGGAACAGGGACGCCTTCTATAATGCAAGGACACGGTGGAGCGCCCGCCTTGCCTGCAAAGAAGAATCCTCCACTTCCTCCTCCTTCCAAGTAAGGGTTATGGGTGTGTGTGTTGTGGAAGACATTTGAATCGTGTTTACGTGGGTATAATATGTATTGAGTGTGTTGCCTTGTGCAATATGAAGATAGATGGAGGATGAAGTGGAGTAGGAGAAGGAAGGAGTTGCCACGTGGGGTTGGTAGCTACCACCTTTCTATAGAAAGAGGGAGAGAGAGAGAGAATGTGGATGAGGCGATACGGTTGGGGGATGTTAGTGTACATGTGTAACGGAAACGGATTAGACAGTTACTAGAGTGTGCTACAGTGAGATTATGGTGGGTAATTATGGTATCCAGTTCCATTGTATCCCAACTGACATGGCTCTGGGGGAAAAATCATACCGTATGTAAAGTTTGTTGAGTGCCCTCTATACCTTTCCCAGCGCACTTACAAGTCAATTCTGGGTAGTTTTGATGAATTTCAAGGTCTTAACGCTGTTTATAATTTCACTAATGTCGACCTTTACCTACACAATTCCTAAACCCTAATTAAAACCCTAGTTCTCCGGATGACCTCCTGGTCTCCTCTATCCACCCCTCCACCCCTGCCCATCTCCCTCTCCCTGCCTCCCTCCCTCTCCCACCCTCCCTTCTCTCGCCCCCTTCCTTACCCACGGGCTCTGTCAAGATAAAAACAGGCAAAATTGTCACCCTACCTATTGTTTTTCTTAACTGTAATTGAGAAAGGTCAAGACTGTCAGGTGTATAGGGCTTCTCACCGACTCAGGACCTTCTGTATATTAATTCAGATTTAAATAAACCTCCAAATTGGAGGCAGCACGTCAACAACCAGTCTAATCCTTTCTTTGTTTAAACCTGAAAGACTTCAAAGAAAGCGATGATGATACAGTTCCAGCAGGTAAGCAATAGAATGAATAGAAAATTTAAGATCGCTGAAGCAGGTTAGCCATCTGCACCAACGTTTTAGAGGGTATTAAGGCGTAGTAGAGGCCGGTATAGATGTTGAATATATGTTGGACAAGTTTTACTCAACGATTACTGCCATTAGAGTCCTGAAATTCCTGAAACTGCTCGTGCTAGATTTGACATTGCCCAGGTGTTGACTCTGCCTTGAAGAGAAAACAGTCGCTTTTTGCACCGATCTTCAATCCATATTGATGCTAGAGACGGTTCGTCGACAGCGTTTGGCAATTGCAGCAAAGTAGCAACCAAATTGCACAGCCCAAAAAAGATGATAGTGAATTATGCCCAGTTGCCACGGAGATCTATCTTTGGCAGGGTATTAGCATGCACTAAACAGCTATATCATACGACAACGACGCCTACTACTGATCAATACTGATGGAAGACGACTTTGGATGTCCCACATGTCTACCACTTTGAGATTCCCAGCGCCGGCCTTACCCTCACTTTCTCCAATCCTCTTTGGTACGCATTAACTGACTTCCTTTCCCTCTCATCCCCATACCACTGCACTTTACACAGACTTTTATTCTGCTGGTGCTTACTCTTGTAGCTGCCGTGCAGCCCATTGCCGGGAAACCTTACGAGGTCAATTCATGTGGCCCAACAATTGCCGCAGAGGGATATGCAGTAGAAGCACGTTCTCGCTTCCCTCTCTCAGTAGCATACGCAAAACACATAGATTCAGATAGCACAACCTTCACATTCAAGGTTTGCGCTACTCCTTGCCTTAGCGGAAAGGAATGCTCTCCAGTAGAAAGATTTGCTATCCGTCTAGACGACTTGCTCGCAGCAAGCCCCCGCTTCATCAAGGGTACTAGTCCTCCAGCACACATCGTGTCAGACTGTAACACGCTCGGTGGCCCAATTTTGGAGTGGGACAAGCTTAACTTGTATGCAGCAGGATCTCAGGACACTTGCAAGGACCTCACTGTCCGTGTTGCTGGTACAGACCAGCTCACCTTCAGTGACTTGTGCGAGCAAGAAATTATTGTTCGTGAGGCATCCAATGGTGGTGTTGTCTTCCGTCAGCCAAGTGACTTGCTTGGACCAGGATCTTGCGTAACCTTTGTAGAGCTTGCTTCCCGTGCTCAGGGATACTGGTTAGTAGAGGAGAAGGACCCCGCACAAGTCGAAACCTTCCTGAGGAAAACTGATGTAGCGAGAAGAATAGCTTTGGAGCCATATGCTACCCCTACTTCTTATGCTCCCCCAGTGAAGCCAGTGGTTGCACCAACTGGACCAGTCGTGCCACCAACTCCTTACACTCCCCCAGTGAGCCCAGTGGTTCCACCAGCTGGACCAGTCGTGCCACCAACTCCTTACACGCCCCCAGTGAAGCCAGTGGTGCCACCTGCCGGACCAGTCGTGCCACCAGTGAGCCCAGTGGTACCACCAACTCCTTACACTCCCCCAGTTAAGCCAGTGGTGCCACCTGCCGGACCAGTCGTCCCACCAGTGAGCCCAGTGGTTCCACCAGCTGGACCAGTCGTGCCACCAACTCCTTACACTCCCCCAGTGAAGCCAGTCGTGCCACCTGCCGGACCAGTCGTCCCACCAGTGAGCCCAGTGGTTCCACCAGCTGGACCAGTCGTGCCACCAACTCCTTACACTCCCCCAGTGAAGCCAGTCGTGCCACCTGCCGGACCAGTCGTCCCACCAGTGAGCCCAGTGGTTCCACCAGCTGGACCAGTCGTGCCACCAACTCCTTACACTCCCCCAGTGAAGCCAGTCGTGCCACCTGCCGGACCAGTCGTCC
>Ga0209986_10002339_pt1 | contig 17369 bp, 15 predicted proteins | sample BlataG_FD_183168 | JGI IMG/M metagenome (GOLD analysis project Ga0209986, IMG submission 183168) | Deep subsurface microbial communities from Black Sea to uncover new lineages of life (NeLLi) - Black_00105 metaG (SPAdes) (version 2) | ecosystem: Environmental > Aquatic > Marine > Oceanic >...
CAGACAGAACTTATCATACAGATATATCTTCCATCTTTCTCAGCAATTTTACGCGCTTTTTGAATATATGGGATCATCTCTCCCGCCGGATCAGGATTGCTGCCAAACCCCAGGACAAAATCCATTAATATAATCGCTGTCTTTTTATCTTTTGCTTCTGATAAAATTCTTTCCTGACGTGGATAAGGATCTATCATCGGATGCGGTTTGCCCCGGGTAAATTCATCATCACCAAGATCAATTAAACTGTGCCTATAACTTTTATTGATATCAGAAAGTTTCCCCTCAGGCTTTAGTGGAATATTCGAATATATATCGCCGATTAAAGCGGAAAGAATTATCATCGCTTCATCACAAAGCGTTCCACCAGTATAAAGACCCCTGATATATCTTTGCTTTTCGTTTAATTTTTTTGCCTCTTCTTGAATAATCTTATTAATGTTAGTTACGGTAAAACCGGTAAAATCTTCGATAGAGATTCCTTTTGCTATCGCTACCGCCTTATGAGCAGTATCTTCAAGACTTAAACCTGGTATAGATCCATATTCTTTGATCGCCTCTGGGTCGCCTCCTACAAAATAAACCACTGAAGGCTTTTTCCCTTCTTTTAATATGGAAAGTACTTTTCTTGCTACTTCTTTATCCGGGGGCTTAGAAATTAAAACTATAACTTCAGTAAGAGGGTCATTTTGTAATGCTTTTAAGCTTTCAATCATCATTATACCACCAACTTCGGCTTTAAGATCCCTGCCCCCTGTACCAATAGCCTGAGAAATGCCACTCCCCAATTTATCAATCATCACGGTTACTTCCTGTATACCAGTCCCTGATGCCCCTACTATGCCGATAGAACCTTTCCTGATAACATTGGCGAAAGCCAAAGCCACATGGTTAATAATTGCTGTTCCACAGTCAGGACCCATCATAAGAAGTCCTCTTTGTTTAGCGAGTTTCTTTAACTCTATCTCCTCTTCTAAAGTAACATTGTCACTGAAAAGCATAACATGTTTATCGCTTAATAAAGCATTTTTTGCTTCTCTTGCCGCATATTCCCCGGGGAGAGAAATCAGAACCATATTGGCATCAGGCATATAATGTTTAAGGGCGGACTCAAATGTTGAGGGTTGGTAATCTTCTGATTCTTCTTTCTTCTTACTTAACAGTTCATCAACGAAAGCAAAAGCTTTTTTGGCAATATTATCATCTACAGAATCTAAAGAAATAAAAAAATCATTGGGCGTTGTTTTTTGTAATTCGGGAGTTAAAAGATTAAGATTACCTGCTAACTCTTTATTAAGTTCAGTTCCCATACCTACAATAACTTCCTTCACTCCCTCAATTTTTTTTACCTCTCTGGTAATTAGCATTAAGGTTACAGAATCATAATAGGTATTTTCTCTAATAAGATATTTCAAAACCATTTTTCCCCTCTCCCGCTTATTTTAATATCTTTACCTTGGACATCAATACTCCACCGAAAACAATTCCAGCAGCGCAGTCACTGCCAGATGTCCCGCCAATATTGAGGAGATTGATGCATTTATCTTGAACGGAAGTGTTATGGATAACCGCCAGCATCAAATCCCTGATCGGTTCACTAAATCTTGCTTTCATTCCATTTATAAGCATTATTTCACTGATGAAAGTTGTTCGTCCCGGAAGGTCATAAATAATAAAACCTGCTATCTTTTTTAAACTCTCTAAATGGTTGCCAAAATAATATCCCATATAATAAAGGGACGCCAATATACCCAATAGAAAATCATCTGCCGCAGGAGTTAACCCCGGTCCTAAGCCAATAAGTCGTTTTGAGGCTTCAGTTATCTCCTTATAATCAGAATCACTTATCCCCTTTGTTAATCTTTTTACAGAATTTATAATAAAATTTTTATAATTATTATCTACTTTATTCCCATCGAGAATAGAAGCTACACCCTCTATTTCTCCACATTTTAGGGTCAAATCACGAATTTTTTCTATATTTTCATTGAGCATTTCTTCTGAAATTTTCGACCTTAAAAATAAAGGTGATGAATCCCATACCTTGGCCTCAGTAAGTTTGATAGAAAGACAGATCTCGGGTATCTTTATTTCATCTTTATTTATAACAGATTTCATCCCGGTTTTAAAGCCAATAGAGCATAGTTTTTGGTCTTCTGCAATATCTAATTTAATCGCAGATGGGTAATTAGGAAGCTTTGGAGAAATAAGGGTAACTAATCTATTTTTATCTAATTGAATATTACAAGCATGATCAAATACCGAATGAACAATTCCATCAACTGTTGTAGAGGTAAGAGTATCAATTAAATCAGAAGCTACAGACTTTGCTAACAACATAATAATTCCCACAAAATTTTCTAAATTTTTTATCCCTTACTTTAAATATCATAAATGGACAAAAGTTTTTTTATCAAAAAATCTTTTAATTTCTTATTCATTCTTTTATTTTGAATTAAAACACTATTTAAGAGATTTGTAAAACCCTCCTTGACACTCTTTTGGAAACATCTTTCTATCTCTTCTTTTCCTTAATCGCTTTTAAAACTTTTTCCGCAGTAATAGGCAGTGAATTAATTCTGCATCCAATCGCATCAAAGACCGCATTAGCAATGGCCGGTGCAGTTGGTACCATACAGGGTTCTGCGATACCTCTTGCCCCCCATGGTCCTGTAGGTTCAGGATTCTCAATTATACTAATTTTCATTTCAGGGACATCTCCTGCTGTGGGTATCTTATAATCAACAAAAGAGGGATTTAAAACTTTACCCTTTTCTATTTTCATCTCTTCAAATAGAGCAGAACCCAATCCCTGAACAATACCGCCCTCAATCTGGGTACAAATAAGTTCAGGATTAATAGCTTTTCCTACATCATAGGCTGCGGCAATTTTTAAGACCTTCACCTCACCTGTTTCTATATCTACTTCAACTTCTGCAGCTTGTACTCCAAAAGTCCAAAAAGCCACAGGTTTATCTCCCTGACCGGTTTCCTTGTCAGTATCTTTTACATCGGGAGGAATAAAAGCTCCCCTTCCGATAATCGGACCATGTATCCCGGACCCATCAGGCATAGTTAAGCCCATAGCCAGATCAGCAATTTTTACTTTTTTATCAGGATAAATTTTTGAAATGATTTGTCCATCTTTTAACTCTAAACCCTCTTCAGAAATGCCAAATTTTAAGGATGCTAATCTTAACATCTGATTTTTCGCATCTTCTGCAGCTCTTTTAACTGAATTTCCACAACAATAGGTTGTTCGGCTGGCTACAGTCTGCCATTCATAGGGAGTACAATCTGTATCTCCGGTCATTATACTTATCTGGGAAATGGGAACAGTAAGTACTTCAGCGGCTATCTGGGTTAAGACAGTATCAGAACCCTGCCCCAGATCCATCGCAGTAACTAATAAATTAACCGTCCCATCTTCATTAATTTTTACAATTGCTGAAGAACCTACATTATTAGGCATTGAAGGTGCTTTATACATACAAGCAATTCCTTTACCACGATATTTTATTTTTGATACCCTTTTTTCTCTTTTATCCCATTCTATATCTTCAGTAACTTTATCCAGACATTGCATTAGACCAACATTCTCCAGAACCTGTCCGGTTACAGTGGCACTGCCATCTTTTAAGGCATTTTTTCTTCTGAATTCAGCCGGATCCATTCCAATTTTATGAGCCACTATATCCAGATTCTGCTCTATAGCAAAGTGTATCTCAGACATCCCAAACCCGCGATAAGGGCCGCCTACCGGATGATTGGTATATACACAAATCGAATCAGCTTTCACATTGGGAATATCATAGGGCCCGGTTGAGGCATATCCGCCTGCTCGAGCGATATTTACCCCGTATTCTGTATATGCCCCACCATCCCAGTAAAAAGTGTTTTCTTCAGCAATAATCTTACCGTCCTTAGTGATCCCTGTCTTAATCCTGGCATACATACCCTGCCGAATAAAGGTATTTGTAAAAACATCTTCTCTTGAAAAACTCAGTTTTACCGGGCGGTAATTAGCTTGTTGAGCTAAGGGTATAACTATTCCTTCAAGAGTAGTACCTGCTTTCGCGCCAAATCCTCCACCTATAGCCGGAGAAATAACTCTAATCTTATTTAGGGGCATATCAAAGGCAACAGCAAGAGTGCGCCTTACCGCGTAAGGTGATTGGCAGCCTGCCCAAACAGTAATTTTACCTTCGGGGTCTACTTGAGCTATAGCACAATGGTTCTCAATAGCACTATGCTGTATATGGGGAACATGAAAATCATTTTCAAAAACAAAATCCGCCTCTTTAAAACCTTTTTCGACATCTCCCTTTCGAATTTTATAGTGGTTACTTATATTAGTTCCACTCTGAGGTAAAATTATCGAAGCATGCTTGTAACTTCCCAAATCTTCATGGATAATGGGGGCATCAGGTTTTATACCTTCCAGGGGGCTGAATATAGCTGGTAATTCTTCATAATCTACTTCAATTAAAGAAACCGCTTCCTCAGCAATTTCTTCCGATTCCGCGGCAACTGCAGCTACCGGTTCCCCTATAAACCTTACTTTATTAATAGCCAGAAAAGTTTTATCTTCCAGATAGAGTCCTACCCGATTGGGCACAACTTTCCCGGTTATAACTACTTTGACTCCCGGCAATTTTTCTGCTTTTGAGGTATCAATTCTTAATATTTTAGCATGGGGATAAGGACTCTTCTTTATCCTGGCATACAACATCCCGGATAATTTTAAGTCATCTGTATATCTTACATAACCGGTTACCTTTTTAATACCATCTACTCTTTTTTCGGATTTTCCCACATATTTCAGCATTTTACTTCTTCCCTCCCTTCTTGGCAACATCAAGTACTGCATTTATAATACGTTGGTATCCGGTACATCGACATAGATTACCTGCCAGGGCTTCCTTGACATCTTCTTCTGTAGGATGGGGATTTCTATTAAGCAGTGCCTTGGCAGACATCACCATACCCGGTGTACAATAGCCACACTGGATTGCATTATGTTTTAAAAAACTTTCCTGTATGGAATCTAAATTAATGTCGTCTGATAAACCCTCAATAGTCAAAATTTCTTTCCCATCTGCCTCTACAGCCAGCATAAGACATGAATTTACCGGTTCATTGTCAACCAACACCGTACATGCCCCGCATTCACCAGCACCACACCCCTCTTTTGCTCCAATTAAATCAAGATCTTCTCTGAGCATTTTTAAAAGTGTTTTGTTGGGCTGAACTTCCATTTCTTTAACTTCGCCATTTATGGTAAAACGAATTTTATGTTTCATAAAATATGCCCTCCTTTTGCTTGAAGAATTGCCCGTCTCACCAAAACTTTAATAATTTCTTCTCTGTATTCTTGTGAAGACCGAACATCCGAAATGGGCGAAATCTCGGTTAAAGCAGATTTGCCAGCTTTTTCTAAAAGCGACTCATCTATTGTTTTTCCTTTTAATAATTCTTCTGTCTTAAATGCCCTGACTGGTACGGGAGCAACCGCTCCCAGGGCAATCCTTACTTCATCCCTTATACATACTACGGCTACTCCCACTGTTGCTAAGTCAACTTCTTTCTTGCGCCCCTGTTTTAGATAGACTCCTGTCCATTTATCTTTTATAGGTGGGATGGTTATAGAAGTTACAATTTCCCCTTTTTTGAGGATATTCTTTTTTACGCCCGTGAAAAATTGATTAATGGGAACTATTTTCTCTCCTGTCGGGCCAATGATATTCACCTTTGCCTCTAAAACCAAAAGAGGTGGTGCAGTATCTGCGGCTGGTGATGCGTTACAGATATTCCCTACCAGAGTTGCCCGATTACGCACCTGATACGAGCCTACGGTTTTACAGGCTTTAACTAAAATAGGATAATTAGTTTGGACTACTTTTGAATTTGAAATTTCATTAAGAGTAACAGTTGCCCCGATATTTAATCCATCCTGTTTATTATAAGTTATTCTATTAAGTTGGGGAATGGCTTTGATATCAACTAAATATTCCGGTTGGATAATCTTGTCCCGCATATCTACAATTAAATCTGTTCCTCCGTTTAGAATTTGTGCTTTCTCTCCGAACTGGGAAAGAATTGAAATTGTTTCTTTGATAGAATCTGGTTTAAGGTACTCGAATTCTTTCAATATAACTTCACCTCTCCATAAATTTTAAAATCTAATTAATTTATTTTTGTTTATTTTTTAATTTTCCACTTAAACCTCATATTACAAATAGTAACATCCGTAAAACTTCAAAATAATTATCTGTCTCAAACACTAAACTGGTAGAAGAAATCTGTTTCATCCCCGGATAAAAAGATGCTTTAAATGCCCTTACATGCTTTTTATATGATAATTTTACTTTAAAGTGCTCCGGTAATTCAATTTTACATTTATCAATATCTCCTTTTAGTATTGACTCTACACCCTCTTTGATTTTTTCTACCGCAAGTTTTGGATGAATACTGATTACTGAATTACCTACGCCTTTATTCACGGCCACGGTTTTGATGTTTTTATTAACTTTATTCGCTTCCTTGCAAATTCCTTCATCTCCGCTTATAAAAACCACAGGCACCCCCATAGTAGCAGCAGCATAACCATGAATTAAAAATTCACTACCGAATTCTCCGTTTAATTTTATATAATTTAAAGTGGAGGAACTTAGAGTATGGGATAAGGGATTAGAGCTTGAACTGCCAAAAGAATGATAACCAATCATTAATAAAGCATCAAATGATTCGTCCAATTCCTGGACCATTAAATAAGGATGTTCACTCCAACCCCGAACCAATCTAATACTCTGTGGCAATTCAGCTGCTATGATATTTCTTCCGGTATCGTGAGCATCTTTAATCCAAATTTCTTTTGCTCCCGCCTTTATTGCTCCTTCACAAGCTGCCTTGACTTCATCGGTCATCTGTTTGGCAAACTTCTGATAATCAGATTTTGTTTTTTCAGTTTCATCCCAATGGGTAATGCCGGTAACCCCTTCAATATCAGCACTAATATAAATTTTCATAACAGTTCTCCTTTAGAAATTAATTTTCGATTAATATTATTATTCTACACGGATGATACAATTTCCTCTTTTTTAAAAATAATTCTTAGAGAAATTTTAATTTTATAATAATTTTGGATTTGTCATTCCCTACTCTCTGTCATTCCCGCGGAAGCGGGAATCCAGATTAACAAATTTATTTATTTTTTGGGTAGTAATCATGTTATAATAAAACAAAAAAATAATTAAAGGAGAAAGATAATGACAAATAAAAAAGAGGAATTTAAAGTCTCCGGAGAAGACATTACTGAGAAGATTAAAGAAATCATAAAAGAGGGAAATGCCCGAAAAATAATTATTAAAAATGAAGATGGTGAATCAGTTGCTGAATTTCCTTTAACCGTAGGTACCGTGGGAGCTCTTATTGCCCCGATATTGGCGGCTGTGGGTGCTATAGCTGCTTTACTTACCAAATGTACTATTGTAGTTGAGAAAAAATAATTTTTTTAAATTAAAATTATTCTAATTAATTTTTCTTATTGGAATTGCCAAATATCTCAAAAAATAATTTTTTACCTTTCAATTGTAAATCACTTCCCTGTTTATTTCTGCCTAAAGTAAGCACCTCACCTTTTCTCCAGGGACCTCCTATTGGTGCCAAGACTAATTCGGTCAACTCTTCACTAATTTCTAATTTCTTTTTTAAATCTTTTGTTCTGTAGAAATCCTCGATCTTATTATGAATTTTAGTATCCTTTGTATTTATCCATTCCAGGGCATCTTTCTCTCCTGGGTAAGGGATTCTTCTTACCCGAAAGTAATTTTGAATAAGCCAATAAATATTTGTATTTAATAAAAATTCACAGAAAAGAGGTTCTTCATTTAATCGACCATTTACTTTATCCAGGGCATGTTTTTGAGAAAAACGTTCCCAAGATTTTTCATTCTCTGTTAATTCATTAGATAGAATTTTCCATCTTTGCTTGAGTGATGATATCTTTTTTTCTAATATACCAGTTTTATCATATAATAAATCCCCGTCTATTAAAGCAAAATCGATAAATGATATAGGCTTACTAAGATTTAAATCTTCAATTGTTCTAAGATTTATATCAACAGGAATGTAATCTATATAAAAATGCAGGCTCTCTATTTCCAATGAATTGTCTTCTAAAAAAACAAAAAGGTCAAAATCGCCACCTAAAGACATATCCTCAGGAGGTCGACTTCCATAACGCACTATTCCAATTACTCTGGGACTTACTTTAAGTTTATCAATCAACTCACTTAGATTCTGAAAATCTTTCATACTTTTCCTTTTTTTATCCCTCAATCAAATATCATAATTATGTGTCTATCATCGAAGCCAATTAGTTAGGGTGACTAGGCTGGGTCGTTCTGCTCTATTCATCGGGTGAGAGGTCTCTTCCTACCTGAACAACAAATCAGTAGTTACACTTTGACAGCCTTGAAGATGTCGGTGTTACTCAAAATCCCGACAATCTCCTTACCATCAAAAACAGGTGCCCTCCTGATACCGGTATGATTGAATAGTCGGGCACAATACTTCAGGGCAAGACCAGGGGAGACAGTGATAAGCGGTTTGGTCATAATCTCAAAGACTTTGACTTTACAGGGATCTTTCCCTGGATCAGCGACTTTGTTAACCACATCTTTACGGGTCATAATTCCCCAGGCGTCCTCGGACCCCCTTCTGTTAACGATCAAGCAGGAAACCCCTTTCTTCCTCATTAGCTTTATTGCATCAGCCACCGTCTCCTTGCCGTCAATAAATATTACATCTTTAGTCATTACATCAGCGGCTTTGGCGAACCTTAAGTCTCTCAATTCTTTTATTACCATTTTATCTCCTCCTTTCTTTCAAGTATGCATTACCTTATTCCACCCAACCTCAGTCACCTTAAAGTGGGTTAGCTCACAGCTCCAACGACCATTGGAATTAATCTAACTTTTTTCTATAATAACTATTTTTTTAATAGTATACTCTTTGGTATATTATAAAAAACAAAGATAAAATTATTTCAGAATGTAAACTAATTAAATTATAACAAACTCAGGATAATTATCCAAAATTATCCCTGCCTGCTAAAACCTAGTTACGGTGTGTAAATCTTTCGCATATGTTCTGATTTGTGGATTAAATTTTTTATATAAATAACTTCATCTTCTTCTACTCTCAAGGTTTTCACTATATCTGAAAGTTTCCAGCCCTTTTTTAAAGCCAATAAAATTAAATCCATCTTTTCATAAGAAATTTTTATTACTTCTTCATCATCAGCAAACCCTGGCACCACATCCGGTGAAGGAGGTTTCTCGATAATTCTTGCAGGGATATCCAGATAGCGGGCGAGTTCCCTTACCTGAGTTTTATATAAATTCAGAAGGGGCATAATATCAGTGGCATCATCACACCCATGTTTTACAAAATATCCAATTTTATATTCACTCTTATTGCCTGCCCCCACTACCAACCTATTCTCTAATTCTGCATAAAGATAGAGCAGCATCATTCTTAATCTGTGTTTTGCCCGATAATAGGCGTTGCCTTTAGCCAGATAAGAACTATATTCTTTGTCCTTAAACCCTGAAAGGCTCTCTAAAAAAGGAAGCTTCCCCGTCTTTCTCTCATAGAAATGATATGCTTTTCTAATTAAGGCTCCTTTTAATTTCCCTAAAGAAAGAAGTTTATCCAAAGGAAACAGTTTATATACGCCAAGTTCTTCAAGATAAGGAGTTATATCAACTAATTTTGCTTCAATCCCCAGTTCTTGGGCAAAGCTTAAGGCATCCTTTGTATGTTCTTTTTTTGAATCTTTCTCAGGCATAATCAAAGCAAAAGTTTTTTTCGGACCGAGTGCCCGCACACACAAAGCCGCAATAACTGCCGAATCAATACCTCCGCTTAATCCCAATATTACTCCCTCCCTTTCTAATTTATCAGTATATTCTCTGATAAAATTCTCTAAAGAAAGGGCCACCTTCTCAGGTTCAATCTTCATTTCCGCCTTCAATTTTTCTAAAAGAATTTCACTCATTGTTTTTTACTGTCCTATGAAATATTTTTAATATTTCCCCTTATATTTTTAAATTCGACAAAGCTCTTAAAAATCCTTTTTTTTGGGATGAAAAATTGCAAGATGCGAAGTGTGATATTACTTAGTTAGCTAGTCAAATTAGTTGTTAATAAATATCCGCTAATCATTAGATAATGATTGCTCCAGGGGGCGGTTATCCGCACAGGAGTTTTACAAGCATTATAAGGTATTATTTTATCCTCTTCTTGGGATCTAATGGAATGAGTTTAGGGAATTTAGTAACTTATCCTTTAAGAGCACCCCTGGTTAAGCCTTCTACAATCCTATTTTTTACAAAAAATGCAAAAACTAAGACTGGAAAAACAATTATTGTTGCTGCGGCTCCAATCCCTGCCCAGTCAATCTTACCATAGGACATAAAATTATAAACTGCTACCGGAACCGTTCTTGTTTTTGGTCCGGATAATATCAAAGAAAACAAAAATTGATTCCAGGAGAAAATAAAAGATATAATTGCTGAAGTAATAATCCCGTTTTTAGAAAGTGGTATAGCAACACGTAAAAAAGTTTCTGAGCGAACACACCCATCTATAAGAGCTGCTTCTTCTAATTCGATGGGTACTCCTTCAAAAAAGGCAATCATAAGCCAGATAATCATAGGTAAGGTAATTATTAAATGCGTGGTAATCAAAGCAGTAAAGGTATCAATAAGATTAAGTTTACGGAAAATTATATACCAGGGCAATAAGTAACTTACAAAAGGGGTCATGCGGGCTACAAGAATACTAATGCTTAGATTTCTTTGTTTATATCGGGCAATAGAATATGCTGCTGGAAGGCCTATAAAAAGAGAAATCAAAGTAGCAAAAGTTGCAATGATAAAACTATTAGTTAAATATCTTAAAAAATTATGCTGCTGAAAAACAGCTTTAAAGTTTTCTAAAGTGGGCTTAAATATAAAAAGTGGAGGATATTCAATATTCTGAACACCGGTCTTTAAACCGATCATAATCATCCAGGCAAAAACAAATATGGGAGGTATAATAAGTATAATCATGCCGATATAAAATAATATTTTATAAATTTTAGCTTTATTCATATCTACAGCACTTCCGTTCTATAACGTATCTTATTCATAACTACATTAAATAACAGCACCAATAAAAAGACAATTATTATTAATGTTGAACCATAACCTGCCTTAAAAAAATTAAAAGCTGTTTTGTAAGAATAAAGATAAAGTGTTTCCGAGGCAATACCAGGACCACCTTGGGTAATAGTATAAATAATATCAAACTCCTTCAGATTATCCAGAGACCTTAAGATGAGAGCAGTAATAAGTACTGGTCGAATCAAGGGAACAGTAATATGAGAAAAAATATGAAAAGCATTTGCTCCATCAATAACAGCTGCTTCGTAAGGGTCTTTGGGGAGGGATTTTAAACCTGCCAAGACAATAAGAGTAATCATAGGAGTCCATTTCCACACATCAACCAACACTAAAGAAATTATAACCGTCCTTGAGTCACTGACCCAAAGACTCCCGGGAAGACCAACGAGACTTAAAAAATAGTTTAACACTCCTATTTGTGGATTTAACATAATGCGCCAGATTAAAGCAATAGCTACGGGTGTGGCAGCAAAGGGAAATATATAAATAGTCTGTACAAAATTACTTCCTTTAAATTCCTTATTAAAATATACCGCAATGAGTAATCCCAAAATTATTTCTATAGACAAAGATAGGCCACTAAAGTAAAACATAACTTTTAAACCATTCCAAAAACGAGGGTCAGAGAAAGCATCCAAATAGTTTTGAAGGCCTATAAATTTTGGAGAGCCTAATCCGATCTTCCATTTGTTTAAAGACATATAGATATTATATACAACGGGAAATATTACAATGATAAATAAAGTGATAATCGCTGGAGCAGGAAAAGCAATGTGCATATGATTGTCTAAAAAATTAATAATATTTTCTTTCAGTTTCTTCATAAATATAAATGCTCTTTCTTATTTAAGAGGGCAGGTTTAAACCTGCCCTCTTAATTTTTTTTCAATTTTTTATTTGCTAGCGTATTTTATATCTATTCTTTTTTTTTGACTATTTTTCCATCTTTTTATTCATTAATCCTGCAGCTTTCTTAGCGGAATCTGCTACATCTTTACCTTCAATGCTATCTACAATAACCTGTCCAACAATATCTCTAATTTCAGAAACATTTAAAACAGGTGGATTCCATTGAGGTTGTCCAATTGCAAAGGAATCGAGAGAACCTTTTGTCCAATCTGGAGTCTTATCTGTGGAAACAAAGGCAGGGTCGTTCCAGGATGATTCACGTCCTGCTGGTACTCCAGACAAAAAGGTACCTAATACATTTTCTTTGCTGGTTGCCCATTGAATAAAGAGCCAGGTCGCTTTCTGACATTCGGGTGTAGCTATTCCAGAAACTGCAAGACTCCAGTTAGAAACATGAGGAAGTTTGCCCCCTGGTCCTGCCGGGATAGTAGTATATCCTACTTTGCCCACAACTTTTGATTCCTTTGGGTTTTCATAAAGAGATTTAAATACATTGGCATCAAAAATCATGGCTGCAGTACCATCCATAAAAGTGGAAGTGCTCTCTGACCAGTGATACATGGGTGCTCCCTTTGGCCCATATTCTCTTAGTAGTTTACCGTAGAACTTGAAAGCTTCTATACTTTCGGGTGAAGCAATATTAGCATTTCCCTCTTCATCTGTCCATGAACCACCAAAACTATAGAGGAAATCTACAAATTGAGAAGTTGCTGCGGCTTTTTTACCTCTTAAGGTAATTCCTATCATCTCTTTTCCATCTACAACTTTCTTGTGGAAGAATTTTGCAGCTTCTTCTAATTCTTCCATTGTCTCTGGAACTTTTACATTAAACCTTTCAAATAAATCCTTACGATATGAGAGTAAAGAAGCTTCAGCATTGATAACTACTCCAACCTGATGTCCTTCTATTCTAGCGCCTTTCATCGGACCAGCAAAAAAGTCTCCTAAATCCCACTCTTTTATCTCGGTTAAATCAGGGTTAGTCATATATCCTTCAAGAGGAGCCAACCATCCCGCTTTCCAATAGTGAAGCTTAGCCTGTCCGGGCATAATCATGTAGCCGTCAACTTTTCCTCCCGCATTCAACTCGATAAGGCGTTTATCACGGAATTGGTCTTCCGGGAAAACTTCCATAATTACTTTAATGCCTGTCTTTTCTTCAAATTCAGGAAGTTTCGGTTCAATAAACGTGGTAAAGGGATGTTTGTTCATTAATAAACGAATTTCTACTCCTTCAAATTGACGCCAATTCATGTCAGCTAATGCAATAATTGTTGTAAACATTAAAAAAATTGAGATTAAAAAAATTATTGAAAATAATCTTTTCTTCATTTTGATCCTCCAAATATTTATTTATAATTGTTTTTAATTTATCTTAACCTAAAATATGACTCAATTCTTTCTGGTTTAAACCTTCTGGGTCTTTAAAAAAATTTACTTCAGAACAACTTAAAAATTCTTCTTTCTCTCAAATTAAGATTCTACTTATCCTCCGTTCTTCACCCTCTTTCATTTTATTTATTTTTCCCATTGTCTATTTATCATCGACCTTTGAAAAAATTATGGTAGGTTTCGTTATATTTATACTTCATATAACTAATATTATAATACTATATAAAATTTAAAAAATCCCCTTTTTTTTAAAAAAACAAAGAAAAAATTATTGCCTAGACTAATTGACCATCAAGATAAGTTTGTAATGCTCGAAGTGAAGGTATTTTCTGGATAGGCAAATGCAGAGGGTTTTCTGATAATACAATAAAATCAGCCTGCATACCCTGCTTAATCTGCCCTTTATTCTCATGCAAGGCATAAGAAGCTCCTTCCGTAAATATTTTTAATGCTTCCTCTATTTCAATCCTTTCTTTTCTTACCCAATCAGGTAATTCTTTTCCTTCTAAATCCTTATGCGAAACAGCAAAATAAATTCCTAAAAAAGGGTCAGCACTCGCTACCGGGCAATCTGAAGAACCGGCAACCTTTATCCCCTTCTCCACAACCCGCTTTAGCGGATAAGCCTGTTGAATTCTTTCTCTGCCTAATCGTTTTTCTGCCCAAGGATAATCTGTGCTCGCAAATATCGGCTGAATGGCTGCTATGACTTCCAGTTGCTTCATCTTTTTTAGATGTTCCTCATTTACTAACTGAATATGTTCTACCCGGTGCCTTAAAAATCTATTTCGGGTGCAAGATAAAGCATTTAGAGCAAAAGTCAAGGCTCTATCACCGATAACATGAATAGACAACTGCATTCCCATTTCATCTGCTTGTTTAGCCAGATTGTTTAGTTTTTCCGGCAGGATACGTAGAAGACCGTAATTTTTCGGGTCATTAATATAAGACTCATAAAGAGCGCCGCTTGATGCTCCAAAGCTCCCATCAACAAAAAGCTTCAATCCGCGGACTTGTACCAAGCCCAGACCATTTTTACTCATCTCTTTTTTAATTCTTTCTTTTTCCTTGAGACAATCTTCATTGAGGTAAACATTAACCCGTATTTTCAGATACCCTTTTTCTTCCATATCCCGATAAAAATCCAGGGTATCAAAATTAATTCCCATATCGCTGACAGTGGTCAAACCTTTGCGAAAAAACTCTTCCTGTACTTTTAATAAATTTTGCTGCATAGAGCTCTTTATCCAGGAATTATTTAATATGTCTTCGGTAGGCAGGGCTTTATCAACCAGTATTCCATTCGGTTGTCCATCTAAAAATCGGCCAATCTTTCCCCCTTCGGGATCTATGGTATTCTGATTAATCCCCAAATGTCTTAAGACTTCAGAATTGACCACTCCGATATGCTCATCAAACCGCAGAATAAAGATAGGGATTTCAGAAGAGATAGCATCCAAATCCTTTCGAGTAGGCATTCTTCCTTCCTGAAATTGTTCATGATCAAACCCCCACCCCACAATTAGTTCCCGGCCTATTCCCTTTTTCAACTTCTCCTGTACCGTTTTAATCGACTGGCAATCTCTTAGATTAATAGCTGAATAAAGGAGGGTATATAAGGAAAGATGCATGTGGGCGTCAGTAAAAGATGGGAGTAAATAATTTTCTTGTAAATCATGTACTTCAGAAAAAGACTGATTTGAAATATCTAACTCATCCTTATTTGCCACTGTCTGAATGATACCATCTTCAACAATTAAGGACCAGAGACCTTTCTTGTCAATTTGCTTAAAATTACTAAATAAAATACTTATAGCTCATTCTCCATATTTATTTTCACTAGTTTGCTTTTTTCTGGCTTTAACTACCAATGATTTTCTATTTCCGGAATTTTTTTGAAAGACACCTAAAATAATCTCAGCTTCTTTAAAAGGTACGGTTATGAAAGAAAAGTTATCGTACACTTCCACCTGGTCAATAGCAGAATTCCTAACTCCTGTATTTTTGATAATAAACTTTACCAGTTTGCTAGGACTTATCTTATCTTTCTTACCCAATGCCACAAATAGCCTTGTTCTGCCTTCCATCTCTATTTTTCTGTTTTTACCTGACAAATCCTTTATTTCGTTATACAGGCTGGGGTTAAGTTTATCATCAAAACTGTAATTTAGTAATTTGGCAAGTATCTGAGTTGGGTTATTATTGTTAAGAAGTTCTTTGGCCCAATTATAGTATGTATCATCTATCTCTTCGCTGTTAATAACTGTTATATCTCCGGTTATCTTATTTTTCTTTGCTTTAATGATATCCTTAACATTTGGTACCTTTGACTTTTTTATGTCGGTCTTTGCTATGCGCTGAATAAACATCAGCTTCCTATATTCGCTCGGTGTAATAAAGGTTATGGCCGTTCCCTGTTTACCTGCTCTTCCTGTACGACCGATCCTGTTCACATATGATTCGGGATCATGTGGAAGAGAATAATTAATTACATGAGTCAGATTGCTAACATCTATACCACGTGCAGCTACATCAGTTGCCACCAGTACATTAATCCTCTTTTTCTTAAACTTATCCAGTGTATTTTCTCTTTGCCTCTGTGAAATATCACCGTGAATGGCGTCAGCATCATACCCTCTTTCAATAAGATGGCTGACAACACTATCAACATCATTCTTTGTCCTGCAGAAAACTAATCCGTAAAAATCTTCTTCAATATCAATGATCCTGCACAATGCCTCAAATTTGTCAGCAGCTTTGACTTCATAATATATCTGTTCCGTAAGATTGGTGGTAAGCTGTTGTTTCTCAACAGTAATAAATTCATAATCCGCCATGTATTTACTCGCGAGTGCCTTAATCCTTGACGGCATAGTAGCCGAAAACAGAAGGGTCCTTTTCTGGGGATTGGTATGTTTCATTATCTCTTCCATGTCCTCAATGAACCCCATATTAAGCATTTCATCAGCCTCATCAAGAATAAGATATTCGATATCCTTGAGATTGAGTGTCTTTCTGTTGATGTGGTCAATAACTCTTCCGGGTGTACCTACAACAATATGCACTCCTTTTTTAAGGCGCCTCAGCTGCTGATCGATTGATTGCCCTCCGTAGATAGGAATGACCTAGATATCGGAATTGCCCTTTAATGAACCAATCTCCTCGGAAACCTGTATGGCAAGCTCTCTTGTAGGAGTAATGATAAGAGCCTGTACACTTCTCTCACGGGAGTTTATCATTTCTATTAAAGGCAGTCCGAAAGCAGCTGTTTTGCCGGTACCTGTCTGAGCCTGTGCTATTATATTGGTATCGTCCCGCAACATTACGGGGATTGTTAAGGCCTGAATGCGAGATGGTTCTTCAAAACCCTTCTTATAAATAGCATCTAAGACCCTCTCAGAAAGGCCGAGATGCTCAAATTTAATTTTATCTGTCATAATTTTTCTCCTCAAGTTAATAAAATTTATCGCTTATTCCTTATTGTTATAAAGAAAATGGGGGCTATTGCCCTTATTTATTTAAGGTATATTCAATAATTATTTTTAAAAACATATAATAACACATATTTACCATAAGTCAATACTAACCATCAACAAAACCCAAGACAAGGGGACGTTTCGTTTGTCATATTTTAACCGCTCTTTCTATAATACTTCTTCCTATACCTAATCCCCTACTTAGATCCCTGATGCTCGCCCCAGTTTCGTGGTATATATCCTTAATTAACTTAGCTCTATCGGTTAAAGGCATTTTATAAAACTCATCTATGCTTATTTTTTTCTTAAATAATTCTAATAATTCATCATCGGAATATTTGTTTATGTTTTCATAGTC
>Ga0209986_10002340_pt1 | contig 17364 bp, 21 predicted proteins | sample BlataG_FD_183168 | JGI IMG/M metagenome (GOLD analysis project Ga0209986, IMG submission 183168) | Deep subsurface microbial communities from Black Sea to uncover new lineages of life (NeLLi) - Black_00105 metaG (SPAdes) (version 2) | ecosystem: Environmental > Aquatic > Marine > Oceanic >...
GGGAAAGGGACGGACATGGTGAACCCTAAACGGGCACGAAGCGGGAAACTGTGGATACAGCCAAGGGTATCACCTACATTCGGCCTTTGACTTGTAAAGTGCGCTGATCAGATACGGCAAGCAGTCTGTTGGGAAGGGGCCAATTCCTGCATAGCAGCGTTTGCGCGTTACTACCCGAGGTAGGAGCCGGATGAGGTAGTTCCTCATATCCGGATCTGTGCGGTGGGTGCCGGGTAACCGGTATCCCTACCGCGACTTGGATTATAGGGTTACAAGTCGGTAGATCTATGTTACGAAAATCTTATGCCACGAAAAGCCCGCATAGACGCCTCCGGCGCCCTTCATCATATCATCGTCAGGGGCATAGAGCGCCGCAAGATATTTTATGATGACAAAGACCGGAAAAATTTAATAAAGGGAGCTGAGGAAAAATTAGAGCGCAAGTACAAGTTTGAAGCAGAGGGATACGATTTTGACTGGGTGGTGAGGCATGTGGCTCAGCTATTGGCTATGGAGCCAGAGGATGTTTTAGCCCCGGGAAAATACAGGCAGACGGTAAAAGCCCGTAGTTTGGTGTGTTACTGGAGCCACCGGGAGTTGGGAATGACAACCGTGGAGCTGGCCAAAAAACTCAACTTATCCCAGCCCACGGTAAGCGAATCGGCTATGCGAGGTCAAAAAATAGTCGCAGAGGAAGGGTTAAGTCTATTGGAGAAAAATGAAGCTCCCCGCAGCAAGTCGCCGACGCGCCATTTCAGCCGTCGCAGCCGCTCTGGCGAAGTCGGCAGCTTGGGCGACGGTGCGCTGCGGGGTATCAAAGCGGAATTTCGCCGTAGCCAAAAACGCGCCTTCGCTCTGACGAGCTTCGGCGCGGTTCGCCTTGCCTTTCATCCCTGCAGCAAGTCGCCGACGCGCCATTTCAGCCGTCGCAGCCGCTCTGGCGAAGTCGGCAGCTTGGGCGACGGTGCGCTGCACGGTATTCCGGCGAAGGCGAATAAACCTATAATCCAATGGACGTCCCCCAACCGCCGTCCAACAAAGGAGGAAAGCGACGATGAAAAAACTGAAGAAGGATCTTCAGGCGGTGTCCAAGGAATTCAAGACGCTCACGAAGAGGACAAAAGAACTGACAACCAAACTGAAAAAGACAGTGGCAGGCCAGCTTGAAAAGGCTCAAACTGCTATCAAGCCCCTGATGCGCAAACCACAAAACCATTTGAGCATTTTCGCGTTTAACTCCATCCGCTTGCGTGAACCCATGCTTGGGGGTGATCTGTCTTGTCCAACAATGGAAGCAAGGCTTAGTACATATCCCCCCAGGCGGCATAGCGGGTCTCTCTTCTTTCTTCTTCGGTTTTTCAACAACTGCGGCCTCAGTGGTCAGCAGTAGCCCGGCCACAGAGGCTGCGTTCTGCAGGGCAAAGCGGGTCACTTTGGTAGGGTCTATGACTCCCGCCTCTACCAAATCCTCATAGTTTTCAGTATCAGCATTAAATCCGAAGCCGTCTTGTCCTTCCATAACTCGTTGAATTACCACAGAGCCCTCAAAACCGGCATTAATAGCAATTTGCCTGACAGGCTCTTCAAGGGCACGTTTTACAATCTTGACTCCCAGCTGCTCTTCACCAGGAAGCTGAGCACTTTCTAGGGCCTTCAAGGCACGAACATAGGCAACACCGCCCTCTGGTACAATGCGTTCCTCCACTGCTGCGCGCGTAGCAGTGAGTGCATCTTCAACACGAGCTTTTCTCTCCTTCATCTCAGGCTCTGTGGCTGCTCCAACATTGTTCGCTATTTCTCTACTTTGACATGATCTTTCTGAAAATCTCTTCACACTTCTTAGCTGCAGCCTCAGCTCTATTGGCGGAATCTTCTGAATTCCTGGCAGCTCGCTCCGCCCTGGATGCGGCATTTTCGGCCTTCCGTGCGCTGCTTGCGGCCTCTTTGCTGTACATGCTTGAGTCCTCGACGGCAGCCCTGGCGCCTTCAGCCTTCTCCAACGCCATCTCAGCTTTTTCAAGAGCTATCTGAGATCTTTCGTCAATATCCCTCATCTGCGAACTGGTTGCACATCCTGAAAGGAAAATCGCCAGTGCCGCAAGAAGAAAAAACGTGCATGCTAAACGCCAAGTCTTTGACGGGTCTGCTCTATACATTTTGGCGCCTCCTTCTCGTTACGTCCCTCACATGTCCTATAGAAACTAACTACCCTGGCTTCACCTCGATTTTATTGACCGATTCCTTCTTGGTCTTTGGCAGGTTGATACGGTACCAAGCTAAACATTTCCATATGATCACCTCCTTCTTTTGTGCTCGATGATTGGGACCATCGCATTTGAACGATGCCCGTCTCCATCTCTTATGCTTTTCATTGATGGGCAATAGTCGTGCCATCCCGATTAACTTATTGATATGTCACGTTTTTAGTAATTGCTAAGAAACAACATTCGGAACTGGGAGTTCCGACCTTTCTGGAACGATATTCGGCGTGAAGAGTCAAGGAGGGGTGGGCGTGGCTTAACCCATTGAAATATTGCAAGATTCAACAACAGGAACTCCCTGTTCTGTTTTCCGGTATTTCGGAACCGTGAGTTCTTGTTCGTGGGCTGACACCAGAATAGATTTCTTTCTTTTGCTGTAAGCGTTCACGGGTTCAGCGTTCAGGGGTTCAGGGTTCACCGAAAATCTCAACCGTTCAGGAATGTCAACGAAAGAAAACTAACCCTGAGCCGACTTCGCCATGCCTACTTCGCCGAAGCTTCGAAGGCTGAAAGTAGCCGTAGGCTACGACGGCTGAAACGGTGAACCTTGAACCTGTGAACGGCTACCTTGATTTCATGTGGGCGATAGTACGTGCTGGTCTCGGCGCGGCAAATCCCCCGGCAGTATGGGCCTCTCCGGGAGGCTGAACTCGACTTCATATTTCTTACCATCTCGATAAATGGCCAGACGCACTTTATCGCCGACCTTCAGGGATCGAACAAACTTCTCAAATTTCTCCGGGTCATTCAGAGGCTGGCCGTTGCCAGCCGTAATGATGTCCCCGCCAAGCAGAAATTCCTCTCCGGCGATCTTGATCGGCAATTCACCGCCGCACAGCCCAACCTGTTCGGCAGGACTCCCAGGCTCTATTGTTTCCACAAGGAATCCGTCGACTAATGGAAAATTGAAGATTGCTCTGAGCTCTTTCTTCTTGATCAGCCTGCCACGGACGCCAAGCCATGGGCGGATGATTCGGCCCTTATCTATCAACTGAGGCAAGACCCGCTTGGCAACGCTGACAGGCACAGCAAAACCGATGTTCTCGGCTCCGGCCAAAATCGATGTGATTATCCCGACTACCTCTCCGCAACGATTCAGCAGCGGTCCTCCAGAGTTGCCGGGATTGATGGACGCATCGGTCTGAATCAGCGGAAACATCAGGCTCATGGGAGACACAGGTAGAATCCGGTTTATCCCTGAGACCACGCCGAGTGTCAGGGTCTGTTCAAGGCCGAGGGGATTTCCTATAGCCACCACTTCCTCACCGACTCGCAATGCGCCCGAGTCCCCCATGGTTGCCACGGGGAGCCCTTTGGAAGGCACCGGAATGCGAAGGACGGCAAGATCCAGGATTGGATCAGCCCCCACAAGCTCCGACTGTATTGTATGGCCATTGTCCAGCGTCACAGCGATTGCCCGGCATCCGAAGACCACGTGTGAATTCGTCAGAACAAGACCATCGGCGCTGATGATGAAACCGGAGCCTATAGACAAGCTCACCCTTCCACTGATCCTGAAGGGATCGATGGTAATCGCCGAGATGAGGACAACTGACGGCGAGATACGGTCGAAGAGTTCAGGGATCGGCTCTTTGCAATCAGGCGTTGCGGCTGCATCGGGTATTACAGATGCAGTACCGGCAACGAGGATAAGAACCGACACTAACCATCTCTTCATGATAGTACCTCCAAATAACGATTCCCTGCTAGAACCCTCTACAGATCAAAATGCTTAGGCAAGGTAAAATGGAAGGCGGCGCCTTGACCCTTTTCAGACTCCACCCAGACCTTTCCACCATGGTTCCTCACAATTCTGTCAACAATGGCAAGCCCCAAACCCGTTCCTGTCTTATCTTCAATTTCTCCTAAGCGGTGAAACATCTCAAATATTTCCTTGTGATAATTTGGATCAATCCCGATGCCATTATCCTTCACATAAAACTGATGGAAGTCTCCCCTATCTTCGTATACCACCTCGATCTTTGGATCCTTGGCAGCCCCCATAAACTTGGTCGCGTTTACGAGCAGATTCTCGAACACCTGATAGATCCTTTCTCCATCACAGTAAATCGTAGGGAGGTTGTCGGCCACGACCACCTCAATTCCTTTCTCCTTCAGTCTGTCTTCGAGGCCTGAAGTGACATTTCTCAGTATCTCAAGGGAGGGAATATCCTTGAAAGTCGAGACTACCCGGCCGATGCTTGACAAGGCTAGAAGGTCCGAGACCAATACTTCCATTCGGCGGGCACCGGCGTTGATCAGCTCAAGGTAACTCCGACCCTTTTCTCCCAATTTGTCTTGATATTTCTTGAGCAAGCGTGATGAAAATCCCTGGATGGAAATGATGGGATTTTTCAGGTCATGGGAGACAACATGGACAAAGTTTTTGAGCTCCTCATTTATCTTGCGCAGCTCTTCCTCTGCCCGTTTTTTTTCAGTGATATCCACGATGTTGCCCAATATGGCAGGCTTTCCTTTATACTCTATGCAGGCATTTCTCCTGTTGATCCATATGGTTTCACCGTCTTTTGTAAGGCCTCTGGCCTCATATTCTGATGGTGCGTCTTCTCCCTTTAGCCTCTTTGTCCTCATCTCCATGGTCAAGTTCCTGTCATCAGGATGGACCAGCTTCCAGCTCTCAATGCCTATCAACTCCTCTCTTGGATACCTGTAAATCTCAGCAAATCTGTTGTTCGCAAACACAATTTTTTCGTCCTGGTCGATATATATACCGGTCAGAGAGTTTTCGACCAGGGTACTGTATTTTTTTTCACTCTCCCGCAACGCCTCTTCCGCTATCTTTTGCTCGTGGATGTCACGAATCAGGCCATCGTATGACAACAGCTTGCCTTGAGAGTCATAGTAGGGCACAAACTCATTCCTGATCCAACGCATTACGCCGTCCTTCCGAAAGATTCGGTGCTCTATTGGTCCAACCTTCACACCTGAGAGTATTTGTGCGGCCTGCTCTTCCACAGCCCTACGGTCTTCCTCATGTACCATCTGTATCCACAGGTGTGGGTTGGCCTTAAAGTCGTCTTCTGTGTAACCGGTAACCGCTACACAGGCAGGTCTGTGGATTGTTTCGACAGGATGCCCATCCTCTACGCGCACAGTGTAAATGTAGTCCGTAATGGCATCGGTTATGTGTCGATACCTGCGCTCGCTCTCTCGGAGGGCTTCTTCGGCCTGCTTGCGGCCGGCGATGTCGATGAATGATGCGATTCTGCCGACAATATTTCGCTTGTCATCGCTGACATTGGAGGAAGAGACCTCCACAGGAAAGGTTGTACCATCCTTGCGCTGCGCGGCAAATTCCTCAGTCTCTCCTTCTTTCTCATCGATGATCGCTTTGACGCCGGAAAATTTTTTCACAGTTCCTGTGGCAAACAAGACGGCCGCATTTTCACCTAATACTGCGGCCTTGTCTTCATATTCGAACATGGTGAGAAATGCAGAATTGACGTACCTAATCTGTCCGTCCAGATTTGTTATGATGACGCCGCTCACAGAGGAATTCAAGGCATCATACGCCACACTCAACTCCTCCTTGGTCCGACTGAATTCAGCCACTTCTTTTTCTAATGCCTTGACCCTTTGCTCCAATTCCTCATGGGTGGGTTTTCTGGTCATCGGAGCATCCTCCAGTAAAAAAAGGCCATACGCCCTGGTATTTCCAATATCACTTATGCGCCTCTATCCTCCCCAGCGCTGCCCCAATCGTTTCGTCAGGGACAGGCGTCTAAATTTGTATCGTCTTGATTACGGTCTTGAGAACACTTGCAGAAGCCTGCAACTTTTTGACCTCAGATTCGTTCAGTCCAATCTTCAAAATCCTGGAAATCCCGTTTCGGTTTAAAATGACGGGAACGCTCAAGCAGACATCGCTTATGTCATAATAACTGTCTACCAGGGTGGAAACTGTTAGTACACTGTTTTCGTCCCGAAGGATGCTACCTACGATTCGCACAAGGGCGAGGCCAATTGCAAAATTGGTTGCTCCTTTTCTCTTGATGATCTCATAGGCAGCATTCCTGACTTGGTCAAATGTGGCCTGTCTTACATCCTCTGGGCAACGTTTCCCGCATATAGAGCAGTACTGATCGAATGAGACCCCTCCGATACTGACCTTACTCCACACAGGAACCTCACTATCACCATGTTCTCCTATAATGTAAGCGTGGACATTTCGAGGGTCCACCTCGCAATGTCTGCTGAGTAAATATCTGAACCTGGCAGTATCGAGGACTGTTCCTGAACCAATGATTCTGTTCATAGGATACTCGGAAAACTTGAGAGCCACGTAAGTCAGAACGTCAACCGGGTTGGAGACAATCAGCAGCGTCATCGGATTGTACCGAACTATCCGCGGAATAATATCTTTGAAGACATCTGTGTTTTTTCGAACTAGATCGAGCCTTGTTTCCCCCGCCTTCTGGCCAGCCCCTGCAGCCACCACAACGATATTTGCGTCCCTACAATCTGAATAATCCCCCACGTAGACCCTGGAAGGCTGTACGAATGAAAGACCATGATTGAGGTCCATAACGTGCCCCTCGGCTCGCTCACTATCCTGATCAATGAGAACGATGTTGGTGGCGAGGCCGCTGATCATAAGGGCAAAGGCAAAGGTGGCGCCGACCTGTCCTGCCCCCACGATGGCTACTTTTCTTTCACCCATGAAATCCCCTTCCATAGGCTTCAGGTATTTCTCCGGATCCTTTTCAAACAAGGCTTTGCACCCCGGAGCACAGAAATAGTACGAGTTGCCCATATATTGAAGCTGGTGTTTGACCTGAGCCTCGTTTAACTCCATGCCGCATACCGGATCTTTGACCATAACACCTCCCCTTTTCGTTCCTTAACATTTTTTTTGCTTTCCCGCATGAATATGTGCCGCCAACTGCAAAGATCTGGACAATCAAATAAGGACATGCTGATAGAATCGGCCTGTTTCTGTCGCAGTAATCTCTGGACCGGCTGCACTGATGACAAACCGCTGACCTGTGGTCTGCTCCTTTAAGATTGGGATTCTACAATTCTCGGCTACAACCGACCCTTCTTTTTCCTGCTGATATTCTTAGACGGTCACCCTGCTTCTGAACGTGTACCCAAGATGTTTGGGAGAAAGGCCCGGTCGTCTGTGATTTTAGGGAACCACCCAAAGGGTTTGATTGCAAACCTTTTGCACCAAACGCATGGCAATGCGGCCTGTGAAAAAGGCGTCCCGCTCTCCCCGCCGGCCAATTAAAACAGTGCCGTACTCTCCACCTGTCGCTTCCTCGAGAATAGCTGTCGAGATGTCGTAGCTTTGGGTATTTGTCACAGTCTTTACCTGCCTTTTTTCTATTCCTGCAGTCTTAAGCCGCTGAAAAACCTTCTCGTGAAAAGCCCTCATGCGTCGCTCATCCTCACGGCGAAGGGTTTCTTGAAGCTTTGGGCTGTGTTTTCAAAATCATCGGAATGTTTTCCTCTTCAGGGAATATTGAGTCAATTTTCTCTACTAAGGTCATCTCATCTAACCCCGTGCGCCCTTATGAATGCCAGACATATTGGGATTTTGGCGTCAGCTTTTTGGATTCTCGGACAGAAAAACCTGAGTAAATGACTCGACTTGGTCTAACACATCGGTTCGGATGCGCTGCAAACGCCGAAAGCCCATCGAGCCGGTTGACCACGTGGAGCTTAATCCTTTTATGTTTGTATCCCGAGCCAGGAAAACCCTCTGTCTAAGCTCAATATCGACCCTATAAAAGTATTTTTTGTCGTTTTGAGGCTTCGTAATTTGCTCTCCCTCTACTGTGTAACCACGCCTTGCTGAGCCCTCGGGCATGAGGATTTGAATATCTACATAGAGCATGCCAACGCGATCTGATTTTCGAAATGTCTCGTCAGTCGCCACCTTGATTCCGGCCGCATCGAGTCTTCTTTCGATTGCCATCTGTAAGCCTTCCTCGCTCAAGGAAGCTTTCACAAGTTCCTTTCGTGAGTCGAAATCTATGTTCTCTATCTTTATGTACACCCCTTCAAGACCACAGAGTGTGGAACGTGTTGCTGTGTCGTCAATTGCTAATAGAGCAGAAGCTGAACTCAAAATAGCCACAACCATAATCGTCCCGAGAAACCAGCGCTTACTTTTCCTCATCCTCTTTTGTCTCCTCTCCTTGCTTATTTAACGTAGCCAACCCACACACTACGCCCTTCTGAAGGCCTTGACATAGTACTTTTGAACATATTCCTTTACCATGCACCTTGTGCAGAACCTTGGTGCGACGCTCCTCATGGATTCCTTCATTACCTTCACCCAGTCAGTGGGTATGCCCTCTTGTGAAGTCTTGTAATCTTTTTCATGGTCCTTTGGATATGGCCGTCCGGTCTGAACTCCAACTCATTTCTGACAGCTTCCTCATCCTCCCAAGTAGTAATGGGTTAATGCCCGCAAACGATCATCCAACTCGTAGATTAAAGGAATTCCGGTTGGTATGTCGCGCCCCGCAATGTCTTCATCCGATACGTCATCCAGATATTTAACCAAAGCTTGCCAGTGGCTGTCTTGCTGAGTCCCTGGAGGGCGCCATAATGCCGTTCGTTCAGTCACCAAGTAGAATGTGTGGGGATCCACATGAGATCCAAGGAATCCAGAACGATCCATAAAGTTCTGATCGCCCGTTTAAGGAAAGACGTGTAGGCGACGTCAAGTGTGTAACCTTGGGCCTTGAGCAGCCTGCCCGCCTCATGGGCCTCCCGAACTCCTTGGTCTGAAAGAGGTCCACGTCCGTCCGGCCGGTGAACCTGTCTTCGAGGTTCCAAACACTCTGTCCGTGACGGAGCAAAACCAACTGAAGCATATTCCTCCCGTCTTGTTTTCGGCCTATTTGATCTCGATCACCTTTAAGAGATTGGTTTTTCCAGGGGTTCCGACCGGCACCCCTGCCGTCACGACCAAGCGATCCCCTTGCCGGGCAAGGCCGTGCCCCACGGCCCATGAACGGGCCAGGTCGAACATTTGCTCGGTGTCCGAAAATGGCCTCGCCAAGGCGGGAATCACCCCCCAAGACAAGGTCAACTGGCGTTGAGTTTGGAGATGGGGCGTCAATCCCACTACCGGGCATGCCGGCCGGAACCGAGCAACCAAACGGGCCGTGCTGCCTGAAGACGTGCCAGCCACGATACCGGCAGCATGAAGATTGTCAGCCATCCAGCAGGCGGATCGGCTGATACCTGATGCAGGCATAGGAACAGATTCAGACATCGGTTCATTGAGGAAGTTCCGTTCCTTTAAATAGGGTTCAGTGGCTCGAGCAATCCTATCCAGTATGTTCACAGCTTCCACGGGATAAGCTCCCGTGGCGGTCTCCTCCGAAAGCATCAGCGCATCCGTGCCATCCAAAATGGCGTTCGCCACGTCCGTTGCCTCTGCGCGAGTGGGACGCGGGCTGCTCACCATAGACCGAAGCATCTGTGTCGCGGTGATCACGGGTTTGCCGGACTGCCGGACAATCCGAATGATCTTTTTCTGAATCATCGGCACGTCTTCCAGAGGCATTTCAACGCCAAGATCCCCGCGAGCGAGCATGACGCCATCAACCAAGGCAAGAATTTGCTCCAGCCTCTGGATGGCCTGAGGTGTCTCTATCTTTGCAATCAAGAGGGGCCGGCTTGGGCGCAGGTTCAAAATCGCTTGCACAGGTTCCAGGTCCTTTTCATGACGCACAAAAGAAAGAGCGACAAAATCCACGCCCTCTTCCAATCCAACTTCGAGGTCTTCCCGGTCTTTGTCTGTAAAAGCCGGAACCCTGAGGTTGCTTGATGGCAAATTGATGCCCTTGTGAGACTGCACCACCCCTGCCACCACAACGCGACAAAAAAGCCGGTCCCCCCGTTTCTCTTCAACTTGCAGTTCAATCAGACCGTCCGCCATGAGGATACGACTTCCGATTTCGACATCTTCGACTATATAAGGATAGTTGACAGGAATAACGGATGGATCCGATGAGCTCGTCGGACTGAGAACGACCTTTTCGCCGGCCTGGAGTTGCCGTTCTTGAACCGGCAATTTTCCGATACGAATCTTCGGCCCCCCAAGATCCTGCAGAATGCCGATCTCTCTTCCCAATTCCTCCGATATCTGCCTGATGATGCGAAGAGATTTACGATGCGTGTCGTGGTCTCCGTGGGAAAAATTGAGCCTGGCCACATCCATGCCAGCAAGCATGAGCTGCCTGATTCGTTCCGCCGTGGACGTGGCGGGGCCTATGGTGCATACAATCTTCGTGCTTCTGATCTTCAAATCGGCTTTCATGTGAGCATCAACAAACCTTTCATTCTTCAGCCTCGGTCAAAAGAAAGTCCATTGTGTCTTTTTACTCCGAGTGCCGCCTGACTATGAAACCCGGCGCACAGCCTCTCGCCTTCCAATGACCCACGTATCTCATGACAATGTCGTTCCTCCACGTAGGCGAAGGATTTTTTGCCGCAGCGCCCGTGCTTGAGACTTCACAGGAAGCTCACGACCTTTGGGCCCCATCGGTCAAACCTTGGCCAGGTTTTCCGCAACGAAGTCCCAGTTGACCAAGTGATCCATAAACGCCGCGAGATAGTCTTTCCTGCGGTTCTGGTAGTCCAGATAATAGGCATGTTCCCAGACATCAATAGTAAGGAGGGGCGTCTGGCCGTACGCCACAGGCGTAAACGCGTTTCCGGTTTTAACAACCTTCAGCAAACCCTTGTCTGCTATGAGCCAGGCCCATCCGCTGCCAAACTGCGTGGCGGCGGCCTCTGTGAATTCCTTTTTGAAGTTTTCAAAACTCCCAAACGCTCCTGCGATTTTGGCTGCCAACTCCCCGGAAGGCGCCCCACCGCCCTTTGGTTTCATGCTCCTCCAGTAAAATGCATGATTCCAGGCCTGGGCAGCATTGTTGAAAATCGCGGATCTCTTCTCATCACCAGCCGTCGTCCTGATAATCTCGCTCAGAGAACGGCCCGCGAGATCGGTGCCTTTGACCAGTTCATTGAGTTTATCAACGTAGCCGCGGTGGTGCTTGCCGTAATGAAAACTCAGCGTGCGGGCTGAAACGTAAGGATCCAGCGCGTTCTCGGTATACGGAAGCGTTGGAAGCTCAAAAGGAGGGGCTTCGGCGGCAAGAGCCGAAAAACCCGTCATACTGCTGGCCAGCATGGCCGAACCTGCCACGGTTGTGGCCAGAAATTGGCGACGGTTCATACACATCGATTCATTTTTTTCTTTCATTGCCCATACCTCCTTGTGCTCATTAGTCCACTTTCTGCAACCCTTCTTGGGAGAATAGAGTTCTGCCGGTTCAACGCCATTTCCTGCCGACCACATCCCCTAAATATCCAGCTTTTTGATAGCAGCCTTTAAGACATCTGCAGAGGCTTTCAGCTTCCCGATCTCCGATTCATCCAGTATAATATCCAGGGCTCTTGATACACCGTTTCTGTTCAAAATGACTGGAATGCTTAAACAGACATCGCTGATGCCATAGTAACCATCCAACAACGTGGAGACGCTGAGAACACTGTTTTCGTCTCGTAGGATGCTGCCCACAATTCGTACCAGGGCCAGGCCGATGGCAAAAGTGGTAGCGCCCTTCCTGTTGATGATTTCATAGGCAGCACTCCTAACCTGGTTGAATATGTCGTCCCGCTCGTTCCCGCCACAATGCTTGTGGCAAACAGAACAGTAGTTGCGAAATGAGACTCCTCCGATATTGACCTGGCTCCACACAGGCACCTCGCTATCTCCATGTTCTCCAATAATGTAGGCGTGGACGTTTCTAGGATCCACCTGGCAATTTTTGCTCAGGAGATATCTGAATCTCGCTGTGTCTAGCACAGTTCCCGACCCAATGATTCTGTTCTCGGGATATTGGGATATCTTAAGTGCCACATAGGTCAACACATCAACAGGATTGGAGACGACCACCACTATCTTGGGTTGATGCTGGACAATCTGAGGGATGATGCTTTTGAAGATGTCTGCGTTTCTTTGTGTTAAATCCAGCCTTGTTTCTCCGGGCTTCTGACTGGCGCCTGCCGTGATCACCACAACGCTCGCATCACCACAGTCCGTATAATCCCCTGCGTAGATCCGGCAGGGCTGGACAAATGATAGGCCGTGATTGAGGTCCATTACATGGCCCTCCGCCCTTTCGGCCGCCTGGTCAATGAGAACAATACTGCCGGCAAGGCCACTCGTCATGAGTGCAAACGCAAAGGTCGCGCCCACCTGACCTGCGCCCACTATGACTACTTTTCTTTCTTCCGAAAAAGCCTTTTGCATGATGTTCAGATACCGTCCCCGGCCCCTTTCAAAGGTTTTCCACCACCGCTTTCAGCCTGGCCTGAACCTGTCCGAAACTCAAGCCTCTTTTTTACCCTTTAGTCCCATCGTATTGCTTGGCTTGAGGCAAGAGCTTTGTCTGAACAAAAGCCCCGGTAATCACCAGCAACAGGAAAACGATTATTCTCATTCCTTGCCCTAAACCTGACGCCCCAACCACCGCCCCGGCTCCCACCAGGCAAGAAAGCACAATGATTACCCAGTCCATGATGAGGGTTGCGACCACGGCCCCAATCACCCCAACAAAAGTGCATATGACTATGTTATTTGCCCCCGAACCGAATGACTGAGCTAGAATTAGGGCGAAGTAAAAGCCCCCATAAAACCCTGCGAGGGCGAAGGCAACGCGCTGGGCCAATACTGCAAGCAAGGCTCCGAGAAAACCCGCGCCAAGGGCGAACAAAACCTGTACCCACTGCGGTTGATCTGGGAATACCAGACCCGCGAACCCCATGCCGAACAGAAACCCCACTATTGAAACAAAGAGCCAAAAAAGCTTTCGTCCCAGTACAAGCAAGACCAGACCCAAAACAATGTTAGAGAATTCCATCGCCCTTCCATCTCCTGAAAGGTCCTTTCAAGGTACGCGCACAACCGGCAGGACCATGCCTTGAAGTCGCCCTCCTTTACTTTTTCTCCAACTTCATCGGTTGCCCGCAACAGACCAGTTCGCCCCCACCGACTTTTTTCACTTCAACCACGTTACCGCAGACTTCACAGCTGTAAACTTCTCCGGCCTTTTTAACCTTTGGCGCCCGTATCACCCCCTTTCATGACTCAGGATATGTGAAAAGTCATCACCAGGAGCCGGGGCATGTCCAACCCCTGTCGCCAAACTGCTTTCGGCACTCCAGGAGATGCTTGTCCCGTTTCTTGGCTAGCTGTGCCTCAATCTGGGCGATCTCGCCGGAAAGCTTCTCAATCCTGCCATGATCTACCTGGGGCTGATTCCACAATGTCTCCAGTTCCACGCGTTTAGACACCAATTCTTTCCGCACCTCCAGGGTTTCCATCTGGTGTTTTGCTGTCATCTCCTCCCACTTTTTCTGCTCCTCCTGGGTCATGGACTTCCAGTCTCGGGGTCTTCCACTCCAGCCCCAACCGTGATGCACCCCGGAGCCGCCCCTGCCCATCCCGTGTCCGTACGGCCCATAACCCATCATGTGACCGCCCCTGCCGTAAGCCGGCATGTCGTCGCCGTACGTTTCTTCGGTTTCGTCTCGCCCTTTCTCTCCACAATAGGTTGGAAAGCCCTGGAAAAGAATCAATCCCATCGACAGCAGCACTACAAATAGATGTTTCATAGCCATCCCCTCCTTTTGAAAGTCCGGTCGACTTCCTCCCTGCCTATTTCGGCTGAGTCTCGCGACCGTAACAAAAATGAGAACTTCAGACGAAGCACCACGACCATAAATGCCGAGCTGAAAAGTCTTACGCGGCTACTATGGGATTGACTTCACCTGACAGGCTCTCACACAAAGGCGCCGAAATGAGGCCGGCGGACCTGTCCCGAGAAAACTTCCGGAGCACCCGTTGCCGGCCGAATCAGCCTCAGCCTTTGTGGCTCATGATAAAATCCACCAGGCCTTTTCTGTCGGCATCAGACAGGGCCTTGGTCTTTTCGATGTACTTGCCCATCCTGCTCGCATCGTCCGGCCTGACCAGTGATTGCCCCTTGCCTTGAAAATACGCCGCCAGTTGTGCCTCTTTCCCTTCGTAGGTCTTGGCGATCTCCTTTAACGACGGGAAGGTCTTGGTCGATTCCTCCGCCTTGTGGCAAGCCCCGCAGTGCAATGAAGTAAAGATATTGCCTTGCTGTTCTGCCCAACAAACCCAGGTCATTGCCAAAAAGCCTGCAACTACAATGAGAACTACCGTTTTCATGCCTTTCCCTCCTTTCCTTGTATGATTGTTATGACTGTGACTCCGATTCTTGTCATGTCGGCATCAAAGCCCTTTCTTTTTGAACCACAAAAAAAGCGCCAGGCTCGCGCCCAATAAAAAGGCAATGATCAGCCAGTGGTTAATCCCAAGGAGCTGGGGCAAGGTAATTTTGCCAAAATCGCCCCATGTCAGCACCGTTGTCTTGAGCCGGGGATAGGCCTCTGCGAACAGGGCCGCCCCTGCCAGCATCCCCAAGATTCCCCACACGGCATCCCAACGCCCTTCACCCAGGGCCCCTGCGGAAGTACCGGGGCAATAGCCAAGCAGGCCCCATCCCAGCCCGAAAATCAGTCCCCCCAAGATGTTTCCCCCAAGAACGGTAGGCTTGACGGAGAGTTTGACCAATCCCAGGTCTAAAAGCAGGTAAACACCTGCCATGCCCACCAGAATGGTAGACAGCATGAATTTGACGATGGTCATGTCCAAAAAACGCAACGCCCCAAGCTGTTTGTCGTACCGAATTACCTGGGCTTTTTGCAGAAGAAATCCGAAAAGGATGCCGGTAATGAGGCCGTAAATCTGGTCGTTCATGGGCGATCACCTCCTCCATACAGAATCCGGGCAACAATGACGCCGCCGACAAAAAAGCAAATCAGGGCCACATATCCACTCACGGCCAGCTGAAGCGACCCGCTCAGCCCGTGACCACTGGGTCAGCCGTCTGCAAGCCGGGCCCCGAACATGGCAATGGCGCCACCGGCAAACGCCACAACCCCACGCTTGACCCTGCTGGGGCCGAATCGGTTTTCCCACATGTCCGGAACGGCCTGCCATTGAAAGGTCCGCCCGGATATGGAGGCTATGACGGATCCGACTAAGATTCCCACAACGAACATCCACTGCCAGTCGATCTTGGGCGTCTCCTTGACGAAGTAGTCCATCTTGGCCACCCGCTAGGCGCTGAATGTCTTTTCTATCAGGCCCGCCGAGCGCACAAAGGTGGTGGAGGCCCCGAAATATTTGCCTGCAATCCACACGGAAAGTATGAGCACTACACCGCTCAGGGCGCCGGCAAGGTAGGGGTTCCACACTTTTTTCGTGTTTTTCATGAGCAAAACCTCCTGAGACTTAATGGGTTGTTCGCTAACCGCGAATAACCAGATAGATGATATAACCGCCATAAAAAAACAACAACAGCACCCCCTCCCACCTGTCCAAGGCTCTTTTTCTACCTGTGAACATGCTTGCAAACAATACGACACTGGCAAACACGACAACGCCAATGTCCATGTTGTTTATGACTTGAAAAGGAAGGGGTTTGATGGTGGCGCTGATCCCGAGAACAAAAAAGATATTGAAGATATTGGAACCCACCACATTGCCCACAGCGATCTCCACATTCTTTTTGTAGGCTGCCATGGCCGAGGTGGCCAACTCAGGAAGTGACGTGCCTACCGCCACGATGGTCAAACCGACCAGGGATTGGCTCATGCCAAATTTTGAGGCCATTGTCACGGCGCCGTCAACGATCCACTGACCGCCCAAGGCCAGGCCGATAAGTCCACCAAGGAGGAGAAAAGTCGATTTGAGCATACCGTGCTCTTGAGCGGGCACATGGTCGTCCATCCCTTCGATCTTCTTGGCAATACCAATGGAGTAATACATAAAGACGGCAAAGAAGGACAGGAAGACTAACCCATCAGTCCTGGAGATTTCGGAAAAACCTCGGTGGTCCAGGAGATGATCATTGGCCACAATGGCCAGAACCACTACAGCCAATAGACTCAGCGGGATTTCTTTCCACACGGTGCCAGGGCCCACCGTGAGAGGACAGATTAATGCAGACACACCCAGAATGAGAAGGATATTGGAAATATTGCTTCCCAACACATTGCCGATGGCAATGCCGGTGTTGCCTTGGGCACTGGCAATGATGTTTACGAAAAGCTCCGGTGTTGACGTCCCAAAGGCCACCACCGTCAATCCGATGACCAGGTCGGATACGTTGAACCGCCTGGCAATGGATGAAGCGCCTTCAACGAGGAAGTCTGCCCCCTTGATGAGTACCACAAATCCGACAACCATCAGGACATAAGGCAGTGCGTTCGCCATAGGTGCTTCCTCCTATTGTCGCAAGGGGGGCGCGGCACGCTCTTCGTTTCGGAAAAAAACCGTTCAAAGCCCGGGCTGTTCAGCAGGGACCGACACGCGTCAGCCCCTGCCGAGGGGCCCAATCATGATTTATCCCTTATTTCCTTATACCACTCAGAGTGATGCTTCTTGGCCCACTTGCGGCTTACCTTACCATCCACCAAGGCCCGCCAAGTGCCTGGATTTGCAATGGCGCCCAGATAGATGCGGGCAATGATAGTGGCCGTGAAGATGATGGCAAAAAATCCGTGAATCGTGGACAGCAAGCAGTTTGTCCCCAAGTCAAAGCTATCTCTGAAGATGAGCATGATGCCCGTCACACCCATAATGAGCGTCAACACCCCGGTAAACCAGAAGAACATCTTCTGGCCGGCATTTTCGCCGGTCAGGGGATTGATAATCTTGCCTTGATCGTTGCGCAGGTAAAAGGCAATACACGCGCTGCGTTGAGCCAAGCCCAAAGACGGCAGCAAGAAAACGGGTCCCAAACTCATGCTTACTGCGATCAGAAAGCCAAGAGACCGTCGAGTAACTACCATGGTCCACCTCCTATCAGCTTGGGTTCGATGCTCGCATACACGCTGTTAAGAACGTGGATATTTATTTAAAAAGAGATAGTTGTCAGGGAATCTGAAGGAGTCCTGGTTGCAATGTAAGGAACAGCAGATCGAAATATACTTTTTTTTACTAGCAAATGGATAGCTC
>Ga0209986_10002341_pt1 | contig 17363 bp, 24 predicted proteins | sample BlataG_FD_183168 | JGI IMG/M metagenome (GOLD analysis project Ga0209986, IMG submission 183168) | Deep subsurface microbial communities from Black Sea to uncover new lineages of life (NeLLi) - Black_00105 metaG (SPAdes) (version 2) | ecosystem: Environmental > Aquatic > Marine > Oceanic >...
TGAACTTTATATATTTTCTGTTGGATTTTCTCTTTTGCGCTCATGATATCACCTATTCATTTTCACTCCAACACATTACATGACTTTTGCAGCTATCATGATACAAATTATGAGGAGTCCTACCAAGATAATTATTAATTTAACGAAGATTGTTGCTGCTTTCTCTATGATAGGAGTTTCTGGTTCACTGAAGCGTATGGGTCCCTTTCCCTGTTCTTCTAATAATCTGTTGATTCCGTACATTAATTCCCTGTTCTGTTGTTCTAACTGTCTTTCCTTTTTACTTGGATAGAGTTGTCTTGCTATTATGTTGCTGAGGATGTCTTTTATGAAGCCCGTATGATCACCTTACTCATTTTTATCACGTACATGCAGCCACTATTGTGTAAACAATCATATAGAGAACGAATAATCCGCCGAAAATTCCGACTACTATCCAGAATCCTTTCTTTACCAATCTTTCAAGATCATCTGTTAATTCTTCTTCGTGTTTCGGCTGCGCTCTTTCTTCCTTATATTTTTGGATAAACTCTCTTTTCTGTTCATCTGTCATCGTACTCCATACCATGTCCCGCAACATTCTGTCATTCTGTTCCAGAGTGTTTATTCTTCTATCCAGGAGTTTATAATCTTTGGATGTGCTTAATTTTCGTGTGCCGAATATTGCTAAAATTGTTTCTCCTAATGACATTTATATCACCCTCGCCTTTTTTAGATTGAGAAGTAAGCGGTACGCATCGTGTATTTCTATGAATTTTTTTTCCGCGTACCAGTTGTGATTATTGTCAGGATGCCATTTTTTCACTGCTTTTCTGTAAGCTTTTTTTATTTCTCTCTCAGATTCATTTCCTTTGAGGTTCAGAGTACGAAGAGCTTTGGACACTTTCGCTTTTAGATCAATTTTTTGATAGTACTCTTTCTTTTCCGAACGATTATTCCCTTGTGTTTTATAGGAGTGGGTATTCTTGTGATATGTTCTCTTCTTTTTTGAATGGCCGTACTTAACGTGTTGAGCATAGTCTTGATGGGGAATCTCAGATCCCTTCCACTCAGAGCTGGCTGATGATTCAGACAGTTTTTTATAAATAGCTGAAATAAGCCATACCGCTCCCTTAACCAGAAGAAACATTAAGTAGATGCTGAGAATGAAAATTCCTATGCATCCTCCTATGCCAAAACTACTTTTTCCCATGCTCTCTCCTCCTATATTTTTACCATCACCTCAAGACTATATTTTCACGGTGTTCGTCTTCTATGAGGTCTTACGCCGACTGTTTTGTACTTATTTCCAGATTTACTTCTTTTGTGACCGCTTACCACGGTAAGTTTTCTACCCATTATATCACCTCTTTATTTTTTTCTTGCTTCAGTTCAAAACAATATTTTTTATTATAAAACAAATTTTTTTGTTTCATATACTTCTTATGTAGTATTTCATTTATAAACTTTTCGTTACATAATGGAAAAACTTTATAAATGATGAAAATAATTACTATACATGAAGAGAAAAAAGGGAACACATATTGTCGCCGCAGGATTCGAGTACGATAGAATAGTGAAACCTATGCTTGAGTACCCGGGCGACAGGGTCATTGTACTGAGGAATAACGGAGAGAACTATGTTCACTCGACGACATTGGCGAACCATTTTCTTAAGAAACTGAAGGAATTCCCCGTAGAGATCAAAGAAGTCAGTATCGACATATACGATTTCGATAACGTCTTTCTTAAAATGCTCGAACTGATAAAAAAGGAAATAAACGATGGAAGAGTGGTGTACGTCAATATTTCTTCGGCGCCAAAAGTAACACTGGTCGCCATGATGTCTGCCACTTTTTTCATGCGGGGTAAAGGAGATATTGAGATCATATATTGTAAACCCGAGGAGTATCTCATCCCGAAAATGATCGATACTATTGACAGCGAAATGAAAAACGAGTTCATGGATCATGGAAGTGGCATTGGAGTAACGGAGTACGAATCCATACCAATATTTCCGATAGAAGAAGTCACAGGTATTGACGCAAAGATACTGAAGACATTGAGCGATAAAAATGGTGCAGAATCGATAAAAGAGTTGGTAGAGTATATAAACGAAGAAACTGATGTACAGCGATCCAGTATCCAGTACCGGCTGGAAAAACTGGAAGAAAAAGGTCTCATCTCAAAGGAGAGGGAAGAAAAAAGAGTGAAAATATACATAACCAGAATAGGCGAGATATATCTCCATGCATTGGGAGGGAAAAATCAATGAAACCCAACATCTCAAAATAATTCTCTTTTTGAAATGCTCACAAGCACAAAATCACAAAAAGAAGGAGAGTAATTTGGCCATTCGGAAAGGTAAAGCTTAAAAATAATGAAATTATATACTTAAGTGGATATAAATGATTCAGTTATAAAAAAGGTGATAAGAATACTCTATTGCACCAATTGTGGGGCTGAACTTAAGCCCGACGCAAAATTCTGTTCCATGTGCGGAAAAAGAGTTACTGAGAAAAAAGAGCAAGATCGCAAGACTTTCACTGAAAGGGACAACATGGGAACAAGACATGACGACCTGGAGTATCGCGACAACGTATTGGATGGCTCGCATTAGCTCACCTAAGAAGGATCCCTTCGCACTGTACACGTTTGACACCGAGAAAGATGCACGAGATGCCCTGCTGGAACTGCCATGTATACATGTAGCCGATGATTCTCAAAAGCTGATCTGCACGGAGGTGCTGATTTTCGGCTACTACCCGACAGAGAGTGGGAAATATGAGGCGATCGTCTGTGGAGATGAACTGACACACGAACTGTGGGAACAGGCCAAGGCGAGTTTCTCCAAATATGAGGGGCGCCGAAAGAACGACTTGGAACCAGAGAAACGTACCACCGTAGTCCCCAAAGCGAAAACAGCTCAAGTAGGTAAGGTCGTGTTTGTTAGGGAGGACCGCCAACAGGGGAAATTTGGAGCAACACTGATTTATCGGATTTACAAGGGGCCTGACGCTGTTTCTGCGCAAGCGTTTCTGAAACAGAATCCTGTGACCAGACAGTTCTACTACCTCGTGATTGAGACGCCAGAAGGCAACTATTGCCGTGACATCCAAGGGATCTACAAGGAATAGCTGGAAAACAATAGTCGCACATGACATGGTTTCGTTATGTTTCGTCAAATAAAAAGATTTGAATTAATGATTATAATTCATGCCAAAAAGCATAATTTACCACAAATTCGAATGAACATCCGACAGCCTCATAAATTTTCAAAACCCCCCGCAAACTTTAATAAATATAAAGAATAATAACTTTTATGGAAAAAAGATATATGGTAGTCCTTCTTGTGGTGATAATCTTACTGCTAAACTTATCTATATTCTACAAGATATTCACTCCTTTGATATATGCATTACTTGTTTCCTATCTTCTTTTGCCTTTGAACGATTATTTTGAGAAGATATTTAAAAACAGGGATGTGGCATCCGTTATAACTGTACTTATAATAATTATTCCTTTCGTAGTTTTGATCTGGACGACTCTCGATAAATTGATTAACGAGATAGCTAAGTTTTTGGAGAGCCCTGATGCGTTTTTGAATAAAATCTCAGATTTTGAAGAGTATTTGAAGAATTTTGGAATAAATATATCATTTTCTTCTCAAATAAATACTATAATTGAAAAAGTAGAGAGCTACATTAATATTGAAACAGCGTTTGATCTTCTTAAAAATATCTCTTACGCTACGATATACCTTTTACTTTTTATGTTTTCCACATTTTACTTTTTGAGGGATGGAAGAAAGTTAAAAGAGGTAACGGATACGCTCGTTCCTGCAGAGATAAAGGAGATGTATCTTAAATTCACCAAAGAGCTGGGAAAAGTTCTGCAGGGGCTATTCTATGGCTATGTACTCACAGCAGTGATAATTGGGATTCTCGCAGGAGTTACTTTTTATGTTCTAGGGGTATATTTTAACGTGTCTTATCTGGTCAACTACTCAGTTCTTTTGGGGTTTTTAATATTTTTGTTTAGTCTTTTACCAATATTAGGATCTCCAATGATCTATGTTCCAATAGCGGTAGTAGAGATATTCAGTAAGCCCATGCTTGCAATTATTATACTCGTATTCGGGATAATCGTCCTGACGTACTTCCCGGCATTTGTCCTGACCCCTTATATCTCGGAAAAAAAGAGCGAAGTCCATCCTTTAATAATCCTCTTCAGTTTTGTTGCAGGCCCCATGGCGTTTGGGGTATCAGGTTTCGTTCTTGGTCCTCTATTTTTATGTTCTTTGGTAGCATTATACAGGGTGAAAAAAAATGAAAACTAAAATTTTGGATATAAACTGCAAGTATTACGGATTAGAGCCTAGAATACTAATGGAGAATGCAGGAAACGGGGCGTCCTCTATTATTACATCTAAATTTGGAAAAAACAAGAAAATAGCAATTTTCTGCGGCCTGGGAAATAACGGAGGCGACGGTTTCGTAGCTGCAAGATTTTTATCAAAGGAAAACAGAGTTAAAGTCTTTTTAATAGGCAACGAGAAAGATATAAAAACTAAAATAGCACTGGAAAACTGGAAGCTCCTTGATTTTACAGAGTGCAAAAAAGAAGAGTTTAATTTCCAGGATATAGATTGCGATATAGTCGTAGACGCATTAATAGGCATAGGAATCATAGGTGAATTAAAAGAGTCTATAAAAAGCGTTGTTGAATACATAAACAAATTGAAAGAGAAAGGAGTTAAAGTTGTGAGCATAGATCTTCCCACTGGTAGTGTGAAATCCGATCTTAACATATCCCTGCATTACAAAAAAACTGATGATTCTATTATAGTAGATATAGGGATTCCAGAGAAAGTTGAGAATCTTACGGGACCCGGAGACGTAAAATACCTGGAAAAAAGGAAAAAAGACTCGCATAAGGGAGATAATGGAAGGGTTTTGATAGTCGGAGGAAGTGATAGATACCATGGTGCGCCTATTTATTCCGCCGCGGCGGCGAGTAAAATTGTGGATCTCGTTTACATCGCCACTCCATGCACTGACGTGATCAAAAATTACTCTCCAGATTTTATAGTCACGAAAGATATCCTAGATTACGATTACGACTCAGTTTTAATAGGCGTAGGCATGGGGATTAATGAAAAAGCTCTGGAGACAATGAAGAGATTTGAAAAAAAAGTGATAGATGCCGATGGGCTGAAAGTTCTTAAAAAAGACCTGGATCTTGCTGCAAACTCTATTCTAACACCTCACGAAAAAGAATTTGAGCATCTTTTCGGAAAACTTCCCGATAACTTAGAAGAAAGAATCCAGAAAGTCAGGGATACGTCAGAAAAATACGACTGTACTATAATCTTGAAAGGAAAAGTAGATATAATAGCTGATAAAAAAGAATACAAACTGAATTACACGGGAAATGAAGGAATGACTACTGGAGGTACCGGCGATGTTTTAGCTGGATTGACCTCCGGATTTTTTGCCAGAAATGAAGCCTTCCTCTCTGCGTGCGCCGCTTCATTTGTAAACGGTTTTGCAGGAGATCTGGTTTACTCTAAAAAAAACATATACTACACTACTTCAGATCTTTTGGATAAGATCAGCGATGCATTGGTTTTCTGCGAGAGTTTCGGAAATGTATAAAAGAAAAGACTATTACCATGAAAGGGCAAAGAAAGAAGGCTACAGATCGCGCGCAGCTTACAAATTGAGAGAGATCAATAAAAGATTTAGATTGATAAAAAAGGGAGATTATGTCCTGGATCTGGGATGTTCTCCCGGTGGATGGATGCAGGTAGCAAGGGAGATAGTCGGCGAAAGAGGATACGTTCTGGGGATGGATAAAGTCAGGACTTTGCCTTTACAATATGACAACGTTGACATAATGGAGAGCGATCTTGAAGAGTTTCATACAGAGATGAAGTTTAATGTTGTTCTATCAGATATATCTCCGAAGATAATGGGAAAAAGGGATGTTGACCAGTACAGGTCCTATATTCTGGCTAAAAAAGCGTTAGAAGTAGCGGAAAAAGTTTTGGAAGATAGGGGAAACTTTCTGGTAAAGATATTCCAGAGTGAAGACGTGAAAAGTTTTTCGGATGATCTCAGGAAAAGATTCGGATACGTAAAATTTTACAGACCCAGATCTACAAGAAAGGGAAGTTCCGAGATATATATAATCTGCAAATCCTTTAAAACTTCCTGCTTATAGCGAAATCAGCAAGTTTTTCAAAGAATTTCTTGCTTTCTTTATTTAGATCCTTGGGGATACTGTTTTTAGCTTTTTTTATCACTTCCTTCTCCTTTGCCCTGCAGTATTTATACGCCCCAGTTTTTTTGATAATGTTCCTCGCTTCGTTTATCTCCTCTTTTGTGGCTGACCTGTTCCCAAACGTCTTTTTAAACTTTTCTCTTCTCTGGTTTTTGGCATACTCAAGTGTTTTTATAGCTAAGAGGGTATTTTTTCCAAATTTTATGTCTGAATCGTTTGGTTTTCCAGTGCGTTTGCTCTTTCCGAAGCTCCCGAGAATGTCGTCATGCATCTGGAAAGCTCTCGCCATGTTCAAAGAGAATTCATCCATAATTTTATAATTTTTATTTCCAGCAAAAATTAATCCTATTCTTATAGGGTACATGAAAAGAATCCCTGTTTTTTCATCTACCATCTCGAAATATTCCTTCTCATTTATTTTTCTTTTTTCCATTAAAATGTCCAGAAGCTGACCTTCATTCAGCCTTAAATACATTCTTCTATGCTGTTCCAATGCTTTTATTCTCAGTTCCTTGGAAAACTGCGAGTTTAAAACCTCTTCACTGAGCTCGTACAGAACATTTGAAGCAAGTACCGACAGAGCGTAAGAAAATCTGGAAATATTTCTTTGCATTTCTATAATTCCCAGAACAGAGTCTTTTTTAATCCAGCTCTGTCCGCTTTTATAAGCATTGAAATTAAAACCTACCGATTTTAAAAATTTGTCGGCATATATGGTGTTAAAAGTTTTCTTACCGTGCCTCACAATATCCTCATCCATCGCGTCATCTAAGATAAGAGACGCATTATGAACGAGTTCGCAAGAAACAGAGGCTTTGATAATGTCCTCATTTATCTCATTTTTTATTCCATTAAAAGCAAAAATCATGCTCAATGGTCTCAATCTCTTGCCCGCACTCATTACTTTCACGATGTCTTTGTAAAAATCTTTCAATATCACATTTTCATAATCTTTTGTAGTGGAGCTTAGAACATCTCCCAAATGAGACTCTATTTTTTCTGTTATTTTCGAATATTTATCTAAAAACATTAAATCACCTAGTATATAACTATCTCGGATTTTAAGCTTTTTATTAAACTCACGGCGGAAAATGCTGCGAGTACGGATGTTCTCTTATTCTTTGAAGGAAGATTATTAAAAATTAAGTTCATTTTTCCAAAAGATCCTTCCAAACATATTTCGTGAATATTTGTATCTACAGAAGGATCAGCTATTATCCTCACATACGCTTCTTTATCAGCTGCAAGACTTAATGCGGCAGAGACATTTATATTTTTCGGAAACTTTTTTACAGCCTCTGAAGCGGGACCTTCAAAAACTATTTTTTCTTTGAGGATATCTATTCCCAGCGTCCCTGGATTTTTTCGCGTGGTAAGAACTATCTTCGTTATACCGAGTAACGATGCAGTTTTGACAGTGTCCAAACCTCCTATGGCTCCATGGGGAATATATATTTTGCAATCATTTCTCGATGCGAGTTTTTTTAACTTTGAAAGCAGCTGAGAATCTGCAAGGGCTCCAACACTCATTATCAAAACATTTTTCCCATTCTCTAAAACTTTTGGAACTAAATCTCTAACAGCTCCTACAGACGCCGATTCCACGATCAGGTCAAGATCCATCTTTATAATTTTTTCGAAAGAGCAGTTAATATCTCTATTTACAATCTCGTTTATTTTTTCCATGTTCTTTATATTCCTGTCATAACATGCCAAGATCTCGTCTCTAAAATTCTCGGCTATTACGCTTCCTATGTATCCGCAGCCCATGATACCAATTTTCATCATAAATAATGAACCGAGATTATATTTAAAGTTTACTGTAAAAATAGGGTATTGTCTTGTCTCGTTTCGATTTTTGTCTTATTTTGCAAAACATGAAAACATTTATATTCTTTCAACATAAATTTTTTTTATGATGCCCAATATGAATCCGAGACAGATGAAAAAATTAATGAAAAAAGCAGGGATAAAGACAAAGGAACTACCTGTTAACGAGATTATTTTTACATTCGATGATAAAAAATGGGAGTTTACAGATCCGCAGGTTACAGAGATAGATATGATGGGTCAAAAAACGTTTCAGGTAGTTGGAACATTTGTGGAAAGAGAGATAGGGATCCCTGAAGAAGACATAAAGATGGTGGCAGAGAAAGCTAATGTAAGTGAAGAGGAAGCTAGAAAGGCTTTAAAAGACAGCGGAGGAGATATAGCAGAGGCTATATTAAATCTAAGTAAAGGTGATTAAATGGGATACAACGAAGAAGATCTAGAGGAAATAGACAGAAAAAATATAAGAAGACAGATGGAAGCAGTTGGACTCGATATAGACGAAGAGTACGTAGAGAAGGTTAGAATAGCGATGTTAAAGGGGATAATGCTGAAAACTGTAGCCAAAGCTGCTTTGATGCCAAAAGATGCCGAAGAGAAGGAAGAAAAACTTTTAGAGGCCATTTATACCAATGTTCTTGCATGCTTACTTAACGAGAAAAAATGAAAAAATACCTACCTTTTTACATACTTCTCATACTGTTCCTTTTTTATACAAATGGATTCTATACGTACTTTTATTATGAAAGAGAAGAGATAGTTGAAGATTTTGGAGAGTTCAGTATTTCTCAATATCCTTATAATTATGATTCTGTCTTTCTTGTCACTGCGGATGATATATCCTATTATACAGATCCAGATAAATTAAGAGTATTTTTGGAGTATTTGAAAGAAAAAAATGTCAGTCTTACATTGTTTGTAATTCCGTATCACGCCAATGAAAGGATTACAGATAATATCGAGGTCATTGAGATATTAAAAGAGCACGATGTAGAAGTGGCGCAGCATGGATATAAGCACATAGAAAAGGAGTTTAAATCGAGATCCTACGAGGAACAGATAGAGATGATAAAAAAAGGTAAAGAAATACTGGAAAAAGATTTCGAAATATATGGATTCAGATCTCCTGGTTTCTATCACAATTTTGAAACATCTAAAACTCTTAGGGATCTCGGATTTAGCTATGAGAGTGAGATGAGCGTTTTTAACAATTTTTATATCCATTATCTACTTCAGTTACCGCATACGAGGAACGGACGAGTTTTTATGACACATTCTCTGGATCCAAATATATATATCCCGGAAAATGCGTGGTCTCCTAAAATGAAGGATTTTGCAGATTGGTGGAAGTTCAGAAAAGATCTCATTGTGAATTACAGTATAGGCGGGAACGAACTCTACATATTTTTAAGTGATTATAAAGAAGGCTTGAGAATTACCCTTAAAAAAGATTATAGAGTACATATAGTGATACACGAAAAAGAGCTGGAGTATGAAAGAGAGGGTAACACTATAATTCTCTAATCGTAAACCTCTTTTACTTCTTCTCTGGTAATAAAACACTTAGCTTTTTTAAGATCTTTTCCAAATCCCTCTCTATCCTCTATCAGGAAATCTATGCATTCTCCAGCCGTTTTAAATTTTCTTTCTGCCTCTGTGCAGATTCTGTCTCCGATGATGATTGTGTTCTTATGTTTTTTAATGAAGTTTTCACAGTTTTCTCCATCGTATATAAACGGCCCTTCATGCATCTTTATTTTCGGAAGTTTAAAAACCTCGAACTCGAAAATTATTCCAGAATTGAAGATTTTGGATATATAGATCCTGAATCCATCTTTTTCAAGATAATCCTTTATAAAATCTCTCGTTTTTCTCAACTGGGGGAAAAGCAAATCTTCCATAAGATCTGTCTTGAAGTTCAAAACGATCAGCTCTGTTCCTTCTGATTTCTTGTACTCAATTTTTATTCTGTCAAATTTTTTATCTTTTAAAAATTTTCGTGAATAATATATAAACTCCGAAACCTTCTGCAAACTTACGCAGGAGGCAGCATTTCTTGCGGGATCCACGGGATCGATCATGATTAGAGGATCTGAAAACTCTTTTTCCATTTTTTCAAAGATTATTTTCTGGTTTAATTTCCATTCGGAAACATTTTTCAGGACATTTTCAAAACTTCCATAGTACAAAACTAATAACTCGCATAAATACCCTGAAAATCCCATTACCTTGAACTCAGAGCCGTAAACGTTGATCAGTTTCATAAATTTTTTCAGGGTTCTTGTATCATCTTTTTGGGAATCCGTCATCTTTTCAACAAACTTTGTATGCAAAGGAGTTCTATCAACGCTGCTCTTCATATCCTCTATTTTATCTATTTTATAGCACGGGACTATGTCCAGATCATGATTTTCGATTTTTCCATTTACATAGGGATGTTCAGCATATTTTATCTCATACTCTCCTTTAAACTCTTCAAATACCTTTTTTCCTATCTCCAATCCCTTTTTTTTGAGTATCTCTTTAGAAACATTCAAAGGAAAGAAAACAAAAATATCCAGGTCTTTGTCACCTTTCAAACTCGTACCTTTGATAAAAGATCCCTGAAGCTCTGCTTCCAAATTAAATTTTTTCCTGATAAATTCTCTTATATTTTTGTATAATCTAAAACCTTTTTCTATTTCTTCTTCCGAAGGTTTTATCTGCTTCAATATTTTTTCCCTATCGTATATCATAATCTTACTTCCTTTAAATCCGAGTAAATCGGGCCTTTTGGCGTCAATACACTCTTTTTTATCAAAATTCTATCCACCACCATTTTTCCTATTTTTACATTCTGTAACTCTTTCAAGATTTGCGAGATTTTTTCCTTGTCCTTGACAAACTTCACTCTTCCTATCGTTAAATGCGGTATGAGCTTTTTTTCTTTTTTAAATCCTAATTTTCTTAGATCCATGTTCAATCCATCAGCTATATTTATCAAGGAGTTACTCTCGTCCTGAATCCCGATCCATAGTACTCGTATATACGAGAAGCTCGGGAACGCACCCAATCCTTTCAGGTCGATCTCAAAAGGTTTATAATTCTCAAGATTTTTCTGCAGTATTTTATAAATATCTTCAATATTTTTTTCTTCTATCTCTCCAAGAAATTTAAGGGTGAAATGAAGATTTTCAGGCTCTACAAATTTTATTTTCAGATACTTGCTGCCTATATTGTTCTGAATATCAACGATTTTGCTTTTAAGATTATCCTCAATATCTATAGCTATAAAACTCCTCATTTTTTTGTCACCTGCATTTTTTCCCACGGGAAAACTATCCATTTGTCTGTGAACATGATGTAATAATCTGGATCAAATATGCTCGTTGGTTTTTTTGCTATGACCGCTACCCTTATCTCCGCGGGATTTTTTTCTTCCAGGTACCTTTTAACTTCCACGAGTGTTTCTCCAGTATCCGCGACATCGTCTATGACCAAAATCTTTTTATTTTCTATATTTTCCGTTAATGGGATTGTAATTTCAGGCTTTTCCTGTGTTTTTCCTATGCTTTTATAGAATTTAAACCCCATGATCCTTAAAGGCAACCTTGTTATATGAGAAAATCTCACGGAGGGCGCTAATCCACCCCTGGATATGCCTATAAGGAGATCAGGTTTGTACTCCTTCAGTATTACGTCGGCTAAAGTCCAGACAGCCTCATCAATTTTATGCCAGTCAAGATACTCTTTATCCATATTTTCACCTCGTTCTTTAGGTATTAAAGTTTTTTGATGATTAACAGGTTAAATGAAAAGCTGCGGCAAGTTTTCTTTTATCTTTCAATTCATTGTAAAGCTCGCACGCCTTTTTTGTCTTTTCTATCTTGGTCTCTATCTCCATAGAGCTCAAATGATCTTTTATTTCTTTAGAAACTTTTAAAATGCCGTATGATCCTGTGCCTATGATTAAAATCTCAGGTTTTTTGCCGATAATCCATTCAAGATCCTTTATCTGAAGATTATGTCCCCTTTCTCTCCACCACTCTTTTATCTCGTTATCAAAAATGAGTACATCATTCTTATAAGTTTTTCCATTTATACAGATACTGCCAAAACTGTAATTTTCTATCATATTTATAAAGTACTTTTGTTAAAATAAATACATTTCTCTTTCCAGATGCGCCAACAAACATAAACCTTTTAATATATCTGTCCATGTCCTCACGAAAAATCAGGAAAGGCATATATCCATTCCTGTTAGTACGACAAAATTAAAGAGGGGTGATCGAAAAGTATTTAAATCCTAATAGACATATTATTAAATAATATGCAAAATGAGGATGACATAAGTGATAGAAAAATATAATTTTCACTGGAGAGAGGGATTTTTTTACAATTTTCCTAAAAAAAGATTTCTTTTTAATGATATTGTAAAAGAAATAGAGTCAAAACAGATTATTTCTTTGATAGGACTAAGAAGAACAGGAAAAACTACGATTCTAAAGCAGGTAATAGATCATTTGATCAAATCAAAAAAAGTTAAAAGAGAGTATATACTGTTTTATTCTTTTGATGAGGAACAGCCGAAAATAGAAGAGATCGTTACTGAATATGAAACAAAATCAGGTAAAGAACTTCTAGACATAAAAGACAGGATTTATATCTTTTTAGACGAGATTCAAAAGCTTAAGAACTGGCAAAATCAGGTGAAATACTATTACGATAATTATCAAAATATAAAATTTTTTGTCAGTGGGTCTTCATCGCTTTTTATAAAAAAACATACTCAGGAGTCATTGGCTGGGAGAATCTATGAATTTGTTCTAAATCCATTGAGTTTTGAAGAATTTCTAATTTTTAAAAATAAAGGACAAATGCTCAAAAAGAAAAACCTGTTTGAAGATACTTTAAAAAAAGAGTTTTTATCGTACCAAAAGAGGCAGTTCATAGAGATTATAAACAAAAGCGAAGAAAGAGTAGCAAAGTATATCAAAACGATGATCGAAAAAATAGTTTACCAAGATATCCCAAAAATTTTTCCAATCGAGAATGAAGAATTATTAATGAGAATATTGAAAATAATTGCTTCAAATCCAGGCATGTTGTCTGATTATGGCTCGTTATCAAAAGAATTGGGAATTAGTAGAGTAACATTGTCGAATTATTTCTTTTATCTCAATGAATCTTTTCTGATTAAGAAATTATATAACTTTTCAAGAAATATGCTAACTTCGGAGAAAAAAATGAAAAAATTTTATTTGACTACAACGTCTTTTTTTCCTTTTTTAAACAATGAAATAGATGAATCAAAATTAATAGAAAATCTTATTGTAGCGTTTGTTGATGCAAAATTCTTCTGGAGAACGCCTCAAAAATATGAAATAGATATTATTTTAAAAGAAAAAAGTAAAATTATACCCATTGAAGTAAAATATAAAGAATACATCTCAAAGAAAGATACAAAGAATTTGTTAAGATTTTGTGAGAAATTTAATGTTGAAGAAGCAGTGATGATAACACAGAGTAAATCAAACGAAGAGATTTTTAAACTTAAGAGTGGAAATAAAATCAGAATTAAGTTTATTTCAGCATGGAAGTTTTTGTTGCAATAGATTATTTTATTCTTTTCCATAAGCAATTTAAATAGTCTATATTTTTCGTTTCCTTTTTATGTTGCACGCCTGAAAATTTTTATTTTTGCGATTTTTTCTACTGCGAATGAAAGGAGGATAAGGTACGCTGCTGCAAAAAGTGAGAAAGATACGTAACAGAGGAGATCTACAGAAGAACAATATCCAGTATAATAAGTCAGTGCGCATAGAGATAAGAGTTTGCTGAGAAGAACGGAAAATATAATGCTTATTAAATCTTCCTTTAAGTTTTTTGATCTTCGCAAAAGGTAAATCAAAGCAAAAGCGGAAATTAGATTCCAGAACGACCATCCTATATAGATAGCATCTAAATGCAAGCCTACTAGAGAATATGTATAAATATAAATTATTAGAGAAGGAATAAAGAATCCCAAGATAAATATTTCATATTTTCTCTTATAAATAAATAGTATATATGGTGTGAATACCAACGCATATATTAACCAATATAAGAATTCTCCCAGATTCGATGGAATTAGTATAGGACGGCTTATCTCTTTTGCAATTTCGGTCTTTAATAAAAATGAGTTTAACAACGGCCCACGGACAAAATATAAGAAGATAATAGACAAAAAAAGAAAAATAAGACTATATTCTATATTTTCTATTGAGAACAATCTTTCTATTGTGTTTTTTTGTTTGCGCATAAAAACTCCTTATGTAGTATTACTGCTGATATTTGTATGCAAAACGGCATTATATCTAACAATGTACCCACCAATCGATAACAGTTTTATCCTCTGAATCGATGACTCTTGTTTTTCTGCCTAAATATTCTTCATACATTACCTGATGTGTGCAATTATTATACCATACTCTGTATTTGTCACATTCTTGGGTATAAAGTCGCTGACACCAAGTTTTCCAGCCATCACCCCATTCAGTGTAAGCAACGACATGCCAATTACCCCATTGTGGCGAACTACAGTTCCTGTACTCAATCCACGTTCTCGTACATGTGTTCATAGGCTGTACATTTCCATTTGTATTTTCTATATTCATGGGTGGAACGGGAGAACATCCTCCTTTACTGCATGGACATACTTCTTCATCTGCAAAAACTACATTCAATGCAACAATCGCCATCATCAAAATGACAATTGATCCCATTATTTTCTTGTTCATCCTATCACCATTTGTAATTTAGTAAAAGATATATATATATATAGTTTTTCCTGCCTTTAAAGATCAACAATGGAGCTAAAGTCCAAAATTATTCTTATTTTCGAGTTAATTTATATCCTTGCAATCGTTTTTGTGTTTTGATTCTTTTTGTGATTTGATTTATAATATATTTGATCTTTTTACGTTAACTTTAGTAACAAAAATCGTACTCTACAATAAACAATTTAAACACAGGAATTCATTTTACTTCATGATAAAAGGAGTTCTTTTTGATGCCGTAGGTACGCTCATCAAAATGCAGCCAAAAATCAGTGAAACAATCTACGGATCCCTCCAGAAGTACAATGTGACAGAAGAAGAATTTTCCAGAGCGTATATAAAAGCCAGGGAATTTTATTACAACATCTACGAAAAGAATTTCAGTTTCGGAAATTTCAGGGAGTTCTGGTCTGCGTTTATTCAGATAGTAGTTAAAGATCTGGGGATCAAAAAAAATATTGGAGAAAAGATATATGATAGGATTATAGAAAAAACAAAGTTTGTGAGATATCCAGAAAGTTTAGAGGTTTTAGATACTCTTTCTAAAAATTATGTCCTCGGCGTAATCTCCAACTGGGACATTGAGATAGATATATATGATGTTTTTGAAGATTTAGAGCTGAAAAAATATCTTTCGGTAATTCTGGCGTCAAAAGATATAAAAATCCTGAAACCCAGCCCGAGAATATTTCTGGAGGCTTTGAGAAGAATCAATCTGGCCCCATATCAATGTTTTTACATAGGAGATGATCCCTATGAAGACTTTTATGGTGCCAAGAACTTTGGACTCATACCTGTACTCATAGACAGAAAAGAAAAATATAAAGAACTCGACTGTCTCAAAATTAAAAATCTTAAAGGGATATATCCTTACCTTGAGAAGAATAAGTTTTTATAGTTCACGTGTTAGATAAAGTAGGTGATAGAATGATAGTAGTAAATACGGATTTCATCCCGGGAAGGGAAGTAGCTGAAGTTCTAGGATTGGTAAAGGCAAACACTATAAGAGCCAAGCACATAGGTAAGGACATAATGGCAGGATTGAGGAACATAGTAGGTGGAGAGCTGACAGAGTATACGGAGATGCTGTCGGAATCAAGAGAAGAAGCACTCCAGAGAATGGTCAAAGAAGCAGAGAAACTCAATGCTGATGCTGTGATCAACGTTAGATTCATGACAAGCTCTGTAGCGCAGGGTGCAGCCGAGATGCTCGTCTACGGAACTGCCGTGAGGCTGAAATAATGGATCTTCTCAGAAGTTTAGGTTTTCTATGCCTGGGGATAGGAGTAGGAGCCCCCTTAGCTTATGGTATCTATAAATTTATACAGGCGGATATAGAAATCTGGATAAGAATCCCGATAATATTGATCATACTCGGCTTTTTGTTTCTCGTATTCTCTGCAATAAGAGACAGACTCAAAGAAGAGAAGATAGAGGGGGTATAAAGAAACGAAAACTTTATATATTCTATATAATTATAAAATGTAGAGTAATCAAAAATATGGCGATATAATGAAAAAGGTAAAAAATTTGGTAATAGCAACAATGTTTTTAGTGTCTTTGTTAATAATGATTAATCCAGTGAGTGCACCGCCACCGCCGCCCACGGTAGTGTGGGTGGATGACAATGGTCCAGATAACGGTTACGATCATTTCGATACAATTCAAGAAGGTATTAATGCAGTTGCCCCTGGTGGCACAGTGTATGTGGCTGCAGGATATTACAACGAAAGTTTGACAATTAACTGGTCTCTGTCATTGATAGGAAAAGGCGCGCCTGTAACGACGATCGGAAGTGGAACAACTAAGATTTGCGTGAATGGACCAGCAACGGTAAATATCAGTGGATTTACAATAAAGAACGGAACAGCAAGTGGCATTTCATATAATAATGCTTTTGGAGTGATAAAAAATAACGTAATAACGTCTAATAATATTGGTATCTACAACTGGTCAAGCAGTCCTGTAATAATAAATAATACAATAGTAGGCAACACCCTTTCAGGAATTGAGAGTCGAAACAGCTCAAGTCCTATAATAACAAACAATATAATTGTATTAAACACTGTTAAATACGGAGTTTATGACGATGGAACGGGTGCACCTGTGTGTACATACAACGATGTCTGGGGAAATGGTTGTGGAGATTACTGGAATGTAATACCGGGTGCTGGTGCAATATCGCAAGACCCAAAATTTGCTGACGTAAACTACCATCTCTCAGGAAGTTCACCGTGTATTGATGCGGGAACTGATGCTGGAGTATATACTGATATGGATGGAGATATAAGACCAATGGGGGGAGGATTTGATATTGGTGCCGATGAGTACTATCAAGTCTTTGCAAACCCAATAAAAGCTTTCATGCCAGTAGCGAACTACCATCTGAGACAGGTGAATACAGTTTTAGGTGATATCGAAGGTAAGCTGCCAGGTGAAGTCCCGGAAGATATCCAAAATCTCTTAGATAAT
>Ga0209986_10002342_pt1 | contig 17361 bp, 16 predicted proteins | sample BlataG_FD_183168 | JGI IMG/M metagenome (GOLD analysis project Ga0209986, IMG submission 183168) | Deep subsurface microbial communities from Black Sea to uncover new lineages of life (NeLLi) - Black_00105 metaG (SPAdes) (version 2) | ecosystem: Environmental > Aquatic > Marine > Oceanic >...
CTGAGCAATTGCGGGCTTGATAAAATTCCCAAACAAGTTAATGATCTCACGAACCTTGAGCGGTTAATCTTGAGTGATAACAAGATCGCACGGATCGAGAACGTGGATACCCTCACGAACCTTGAAACGTTATTCTTGAGTGATAACAAGATCACGAAGATCGAGGGCGTGGACAAGCTTCCGAATCTTAGAAAATTAGACTTGGACGGAAACAAGATCACGAAGATCGAGGGCGTGGACAAGCTTCCGAACCTTAAGCGGTTATTCTTGAGTGGTAACAAGATCACGAAGATCGAGAACGTGGATACCCTCACGAACCTTGAAGCGTTAGACTTGGGGGGGAACAAGATCGCAAAGATCGAGGGCGTGGATACCCTTCCAAACCTTGAGTGGTTATACTTGGACGGAAACAAGATTGCACGGAGCGATTGTGAAGCGTTCGATCGCCACCACGATATCGAGCATGTTACGTGTTAGGTCGCATGCTTCTCGTGATCACGCTTCCGACATATTCTTTTTTATACTATTTCACGTCTTAATCTCATGACGATTAAAGGGAAAGATAATGCGATCACGAGAAAAAAGGACTGACTGCACGATTCTAGATAATGATTTTAACGAGTGCATGTCATCCCACTTACCGACTGCAAATCGATACATCATTATTGCGGTCATTTGTCTCACGATCATGTTATTCTTGATCGATTGGGCTATATGGGGCGGTAACTTGCTCATTGGAAGCGGACATTTTTACATGGACATGATCCATCCCGCACTCCCCCACTTGCGAATTCATCACTTTCATTGGGCAATACTAATGTGGGGAATAGCGGGCGTGCTGTTCATCGTGATGTATTTCATCCGTCCATCATACTGTTGTCATCAATCAGAAGGTCGGCACGCAACGGAAACCGTGTTAAGCGTGATGTTCTGGTTTCTCATTGTTGGTGGGTTCGCATTGTTCATTCGTGATCTTAACGATGTCGTGTACGCATTTCAATATCTCGATTTTTTCCCCGATCCCCCATGGTAGTGAAATATGATAATAGTAAACCCAGCTCCAAAGAGCATTAACCATAACGTGAGTTCACGTTGTGAACTGAAACGTGATTCAACTCCCTATGAATTGTTCGTGAAAATTGAAAATGGTATCAAGAAAGAATTTGGTGTTGAACGACATGATCATGATTATAAACCCGATGATGTCTTGGTATCGATCTTCGGATATCCCCATCCGTGGCTTAGTGATAAAGCAGAAGTCATGTTACGTCAAGCGGTTGGCGTGCATGATTTTGGTGCAGAAATAACGGTTGCTGGGTTACGAGAAAGCCCACGATTGTCAGATGAAGGAATGGCATTGAAAATGGAAAAAATATTAGGGGATGTTCTCTTCCCGAACTCGTACGGATCTTCGTGTAGCTTGATCGAACGGACAACAAAAATTCATGGATTCAAGTCGCCATTGGATACCCGAGATACGAACGGGATAAAGGTACGGTTCGTGTGTTATGACGCAAAACCGATTTTTAAAGGTGATGAAAAACATCCCAAGTTTAAGGGGATAATAAACTGGTCATATCGGTCATTAATGAAAGATCAAGGAGGTAACGTCATGCAACTAGACATGACACCATCTGGATGGATGCCCGAATTTGCTGTCGTGGGGCATTGGGATGAGTCTAAAGATTCAAGCACGTGGCACGATGGATCATTGGATCGCACGAGAGATCTTGCAGAAAAATATTGTGCCGATAAAGAAAGTCCACTCATGACAATGGGTACGTGATCACGCTTCCGACACTTTTTTTATAAATCTCCATTGAAGTACTTGATCAAATAATGACGTGACTATCATGGTTAAAAAAAGAGAAAAATATGAAATTTATGGTGGTTGGGGTAAAGATCCCAACAACATAGCATTTACGAATACTATTCCAGAGTTTAAAGACAAGGGCATGTTTCAACGATGGCAATCAATGACGAAATTCCGTAATGATTGTGCGTTGGTAGGTGGAAAACCATCACGTGTCAAGTATAAAGACGAAGATACCCATGACGTGATCGCCACGTGTACGTTGGATGACGTTGACTACGTGACTGCTCAAGAAGGGAACCATAAAACCGAGAACAGAGCCGTGAAGGATAATTTTTTCTTCGTGTCTCTTGGCGTTCCATATAGGGGAATGGGCAAGGAGACCAAGATGGCAGTTGCGGGGAAATGGAATGGTTCTCCCATTTCATTAAAAACGAGAAAAACCATCGTGGATATAGAAGAGTATAATCGTTTTGCGGGAGTTCCCCCAAACGAAAGCAAGGATAAAAACCCAGAACACCACTTAGAACCATTGTTTCATGATCATGGGTTGGCGTCCGTGAAAATAAAGTTCAATGGAAAAGATGAAAAACCAACACGATGCGTGATAACCGTTGAAGGAGAACCACGATCAGATAATAGTTATCCATCACGGCTATTTCATTCATCACGGGCAAAAACCTTTCGCAAGGACTTGGCGACCATTAGGTATATACACGTCACGTGTGACATTTGAAGTGGGATATCATGACACGAAAAGAACTAAATGATGAGTTATTAAACAAGCGGGCAAGTATCTTCATTCCCGAAGTGGAAGATCATTTTAAATGCGTGTATCGGGCAAAAGCACGTGGCGAAGGGTTGATGATCAATAGGGAACGACTCGGTCAAATTGAAACCGATCTCATGAAGATCGATAGACACCTCGATGATCAAGCAAGACGGGATGCATTATCATCACTAGGTATCACGACACATGACTATTTTCATCAATATGAAAGCGACAATCCAGATAACTTGAGCAAGGAAAAACTTAGTAAGGTTAATGATGCGTATTATGAAAAAATGCGGGAACGAGAAAAGGACCTCAAGGACGCAAAAAAACCAGAGGTACGATCAGAGGCGATGTGCTTGGCGATTGGAGAACAAGTGAAATTTAACGAATCGAGATCATGGATACCAGCGAAGGCAATGTTCGGGATTCATCGAACGTTCATTACTAAAGACGATGATACTAAAGCAACCGTGATTGGTAACGTGTTTCCATCAATTGCTAGTGGTGGCAAACCACGATTAAAACCACTAACGGCAACGTCCATTGAATGCATGTATGGTGGAGACAAGTTTGACGTGATCGAATTAAAAGTAAGAACGAACAAGGTCATTTGCTCTATCTTGAAAGATCCCATTGATGATTGCAAGTGTTGAACATTTTAATGAAACGATATTACTTGGATTTGTTTCGTTCCAACTCGGTAGACACGGCACGGCGATCGTGTTCTTTTTCCATTGATCAAGATGTTCTTGATGAAATTAACTTATTTCAAGAAGGTAAACCGAGTGACGTGGAGAGAGTTGAACACGTTTTTTCCATGAAGAATGCTGACCGAGAAAATCTATTGATAAACAACGTGACTGCTCATTGTAACATCCCGATTAAATCGTATGATTATCTTTGTCTTCGTGATGGAAAGTTATCAGAACAAGGCGGGAACCATCACTATCGTCCGCATGGACATGAACGGGATGATTGGTACGCAGAACGCAAGAAAATGAGCAATCAATGCGTGGTGTTCATGCGTGATGGGGATGCGTGGCGAATTGATGGTCAATTAGCCGAGTACACGCATCGTGGATCACGAATCAAGTTGTACGACATACTTAACCACCTTCCCGTGAAAGAACGAACGATTGAAATTGATGGAAAAAAGGTTACCGTGGATGCTGGTATTGCTACGTGGATCAATGAGTTGAATGATGAGGGATATGAAACGTTATTTTCCGATTCTGGGTTGACAACGGATCATTATGGTCGTCGAATTAATTCGTACGTGTCTTTTACCGTGCCACGTGATGTATCTAATCAAGAAAAAGAATCATTCATTTCGTGTTTGAGAAATACCGTGAACGAATCGGGACATGACGTGGAGATTGATATCGGGAAAGATAAGGTAACTATTTATTTTGCTCGCAAGTCATGGTGGGCATCACGGGACGACATGTCGGATCATGTTAGAGATCAACGAATCAAGAATGCGTGGTCATCATTTGATCGTGTATTAGAGAAAAACCAATGTACCGTTCTTCAAGGGTAAGTCTCGACATGTCATGATGAAAACATTGATCGGTATCGTTCCGATAGTTTGTTTATAAACGTTCATCATGGAGAATGATCCATGAAAGACATGAATTGTAAGAAAATAAATGATCGAATCGTGTGCAAGTTTGGTAGCGGTTTAGTGACTTCAACACTTCCACCGATGTCTCAGATTCCCATAAACATTTACACGTCAAAACAATGTGATTGGTGTGAAGATGCAATCGATGCAGTTAGAAGATACACGAATCCACTAAAAGAAGCTGTTAACATAAATGTGATTGATATTGAAGACTGTGATGATTGTGATGATATTGATATCCTTCCTACTATCAACATAGGACAAGGTATTGATAGCGATCGACTTGTTGGGGTTCCAAGACACGATGATATATGGGCATCCGTGTTCAAGCATCTTGGAAATTCATAGTAATACTAGTTCATTTTTCTACATCCATTCATTTTTTATCATGTATTTCTGATGTAAACGCTGTGAATTTGTGACAATTCAAAGTTAAACATTTAAAAAGTTCGTGAAAAATACTTATTATACTTTTATATTTTTTATTATCCCAAAAATTGTTACGAGGACTTGAATGCATGGAAGAAACAATCCCGCACTATGATGGACGTGGTACCTTCACGAATAAGGATATAACAGTTGACGATTATTTATTAGAATTTCTTAAACTTAATAACCGACCAATGTCTCGACCAGAAGTTTCCAAATTAACGCAGATTCCGTTATCAACCGTTCGAGATGGGTTTATAAGATTAATAAAATGTAAAAAGGTTGAAAGTTTCACGGAAGAATTAGAACATAAACAAAGAGGACGACCCCGCACGCTTTATAAATTAGTGTTAGAATCAGTTTGATCGTGTTTTGTCACGATTTTTATTTTTTATTTCATGTCCCGAAGGGAGAATGTGAATTAATCGTTTTCGGGACAGAATTCTTCATCGCATTCTGACTCATCTTCGAAAAGCAATAATGCGGACGTGTGATATGGCATCGAAGTGATGTGATCAATGAAGAGCGTGCATAATGATCCAAAAATCATCATTATTATCCATAACCATGCTAATGGTGCGGTTACTGGAACGGCTATTAAAATTGCATTCACGATGACCATGAGGATGACTACTAAAACTCCTTTTATCGTTATCATGGTGGATGATGATAATGTAATGTTTTAAACGATCAATCGGATCATTACCCGCATTGTCATGTTTCCGACATGATTCTTTTTAAGGAAGATTGTGAATGATAAGATCATGAAAGATAATGATCCTTTAATCATGGAATCTGCCCCAAATGGACTCATGATCATAAGCATCTTGATTGGGATGTTTCTTCCCCTTGCGATCATATTTATCATGAACATGATAAGCGGTGGTGCATTATTAGGATATGATCCCATTCAAACATTCACGAATTTCTTTTATTTCGTATCCGAATTGGTCACCCCAACGGTTGATGCGTTTTACTTACCGCTCATTTACGTGTTCACTGGTTTGATAATGGGACTCGTTGCAATCAAGTGGTGGAAATCATTACTTGCTAGTACCGTGATAATATTGTTCGTGATCATTTCGTACATTGGTCTCGGTTCATTCGTGGTAGGATTTCCAGCTATATGGTTCGTGTTATTGGGAAACTTGCTTGACTTGATGTTCTTGAACGCATGGTTAATAGTCCCGAGCTTGATCGGATCGCTCGTGATGAGTTCCGTTCTCAAGAGAAAAACGTGTTTTTCATCCGATTTCAAGTGATCATCAATGTCTGTTTTATTAAACAAGAGCAAGATGATCGTGGGACTTATCATTGACATGGAAGAGGCATTTAAAAAGATAAATGTACATAGAAAATTGCCATACTACGTCATGAAAATACGCTCGGGCGGTAAGGTGTATTCAGCTCTCTTATCACAATCCAGCATTAACAAGTTTGGATTCTTACCTAGAATGGGACAACGTGTAGAAGTCAAGGGATCGGTTTACAAGACAGCATGGGAAGATGTTGATTTCGTGATGAAACGGATAACATCATTCGTTCACCTTCCAACAAAATCAGACGCATCACGAAATGTTGCGATCATAGAAAAAAACTTTCGATTGGTCAAGCGACCCCGAAAATAAAAATAATAAAATAAAAAAGATTAGATTTCTTTTAGATCGTTGAAACACTTGGTTCCTATCGTGCTTAATGGAGATAATACTCCATATATTTTTGCATCCTTCATTATTTTTGGAACACCATGTCTATCTTCGGCAATGTTCTTTCTCCTTCGTAAGAACACGGTACGTCCTTCGGGTCGCATTTTATCAACGAGTCCACCGTTGAAAATGTATCCTTCTTTGACATCTGATTTCATGGTACCAACGATATCCGTGAGAGCTAATGGATTTGAGAAATTAACGAAATTCCTTCGGACATTTCCGACTCTGCTACCGCTATCAACATCAAGATGCATTGCATTATACACGATTCCCGCAGTATCTTGTATTGCGTTCGTGATCGTGCTAACATCTGGAGTGATCTTGACATCGGTTTTCGTACCTTTTCCACGTCCTTGTGGTTCTTGAACCTTCCATCCTTCACGAAACATGTCAAACGCACGTCTCGTATTGAATGTCATCGAGCATTTAACTTCTTCCTTGTTTAATATCTTCGGATAATGTATGGTTCGCCCCATGATAACATCCTTCCCAGATCGTTTATATGGACTCGCCTTGGAAAATTCCAATCGTCCGCCAATGTTTACGACTTTCGTGTAATATCGTGCCATGTAATCTTCAAGTGTTGGTTTCATTGCCTTGTTTCTACCAAGGGATACATCATCAATCGCTTTTATCCCATCGTCAATGAACTTGACACGATGATCAAGTACTCTCCAATTATCCATTTTCTTGATGTTTTTCGCATCATTGCGATCCTCACCATATAATGACACGAAGCCTTTTTCTAAGAATGGGAAAAATACATTATCTATCTCTCTTGGAGATCCGAGTTTCACGATTTTATCACGGTTCTTGTCTATTGATTCTTCAATCGATTTGATATCAGAACGAACTTCCTTCGTGCGTGCATCAGTAATGCGTGTCGTCAATTCTTTTTTCAAGTTATATATCTTGTCCTTTTGACCCTCGATGGTTGTTACTAGTTTAAACACCGTTTCGAGATCAGTTCGTTGCCGTTCTACTTTTGCCTCACTATATCCGTGAGAACTTTTATTATCACGATTACAATCAGTAACGAGTTCAATGGGTAATTCGAGATAGGTCATGAGTCGTGCGGACGCACTTGACTCTGGCGTGGTGTTTACACCCATTTTTGATTTTGAAAGCTTTGAACGTGGAATCAGTCCAGTTTGTTGGGTAAACAAGTCTGGATCCTTCTCGTATTTTGACATGTCTTTTACCACGATCCCGTGTTTTTGAAGGATCGTGTTCAGTAAAAATTGCCCATCTTTATCTTCTGCTTTATCAGATCGTTCTCCTTGAGCAAGTTTCTTGATATCGTGAAGTGAATCCATCCATGATGTACACGATGCTGATCGTCCCTTTAACTTTCCCTTATCATTCTTGTTACACGATTCCCACCACGTTCCGCTAACTCGTTGGTGAAGTCCTCGGTTGTTTTGAATGTTGCTCAGCACGGTAAGACGCTTGCATGTAAGATCTCTTTTCTTGATGTCTTTATACGACTCATTAAGCTCTTCGGAAGTGTACTCCTCACCGAGTTCAGTTCCAATCCTATGACGTGTGGTACAAACTGCTTTGCGTAAGGTATCGGCAACGAAATACCCGTTTTCTGCAAGGTAATCTCGCGCCGTATCGATGCTCACGTCCCGTCCCTTGATTCCGATTGCGTTTTTATTATCACTCATGAACGCATACAGATCCGTGATAACATCGGGATCCTTTTCTAACATCTCTTTTGTCACGAGTACCTTGTTAGGATTGATATTATCAAACAAATCAAGAGACATTTCCGCATCATTTTTTTCAATCAGAGTAATTACCTCTTTTTTATCAACGATTTCGTTAAGTGCGGAATATGGAACATACGTTTCTAATGTTACAACACATGAATCTTGTGGTCTTGGCTTTTTAACATTTGTCATGCACATGCATCTCTCATGAATATTATCATGAATTTTTACTTCTTGAATCGTGAAATCGTTGAGTGTTTTTAAATAACATGTCGGAAACATGAATTTCGTTCCTAGTCATGCTTCCGATGGATTGCTTAAATACACGCCAATGTATCTACATTTCAAAATGACATGAGTGAGAAATCATGATTGATAAAAAATCATTAGAAGACATTACCGTTAGCATTGATGAAGATTCGGGCTTATCAAATTTCATTAAAGGGTGCAAGAAAAAAACTAACGACCTAAAGGATAATGTCAATAAATTTAAGAAAAAACAAGATGCGTACTTGAGTGGAAAGGGTGACAAACCAATTGATTTAGATCCCGTTGAAATGTTTACTGATACTGGATGCCAATCCGTTGGAAATGTAACGGTTAATACTAGTGGAATTTCACCAGACACGATAACATGTGAATGTCGCATGATAGGTGGTAAGGCAATCTTTGGGAAAGAAGTAACTGGTGGAAATTGTAGAACAATCTGTTAACATTAATAATCCTTGATGAGATCTTCCCACCACGTATCAGAATCAATCGGTAAATTCTTTTTATTTTTTTTACTCGTTTTTTCTATTGCCCCACCAAATGAAAATCCTTGTTTTTGTATCTTGCCAGATAATTCATTGATGCGTGTCTTGGACGCATTAAGGACATCAGTAAGTGCTTGATTGACGAATATTTGCGTGATCGGAAAATTAGGCGTATCACACTTTTTACGAACGTCTCTTCCCTTTTCAAGAATGCATTTTACTTCATTTACGGTTTCTGCCCGTGAAATGCTGTCTTTAGCTGAAAAGAACCAGTTTTCAATATCATCTGGCATGCACGATGGATTTGTATTAATGAAGTTTTTTCCCAATTCTTCACTACATTTCTTGATTTCTCCACGTCGCATGTTTCATCCATCCTCAAAAATTGACTTGCGTGATAATTATATTGGTTTACGACTATAAAAACATTCAGCCGAACTCTTACCGATACGTGTTTTGCGGGGGAAATTTCATTAAATGTTTAGCGTTAAGTCTAAATATGAGAACGGTCATCGTAATTACAATGCGTGATTCAACGAACTCATTGGTTCGTCATGGCAAAAATGTCATGAGGGACATGGTCGATAAATCAGAAAAGGAGCAAGCAATCAAGTCGATCTTGAATAAACCATCAATATCCAAGAAGATATTGGATCACCAATTCAAGTCAATGCGTAAAAATGTAGAGCTATCGGGACTGATTTGTAATGATAAGTTCTTTGCACTTGACGGTGAATCACGAGAAAACAAGATCAAGACCGTCATCACGAAGGATGAAGTGAAACGAGCGTGTAAGGGTGATCCCAATGCCACGTGGTTTCACACGCACGGCACGTTTCCAAAACGACCTAGCATCATTGATGAGCGTTCGAATGACATGATTTTTAATGAGATGCAACCTATCTCGAAAAGTTGCATTGTTGGTGCAGATGGAATCCAATGCAACGGGGATGATGGAAAGGTTTCGTGGTTTCAATGGGGAGATCCATTTTATGACCGTGTCAATGATACAAAATGGACACGGATGATTCGTGGAGATAAAGTGTTTTGCGATCGCACGAAAAAGGGTGAGTATCAATGCGAATCGCAAACGGAAAGCGGTATCATTGAGCCAATTGGAGTGTTCAAGTCAGTCGCAAGTGAAGGACTCATGAAAATGAACGATGATGAACTTGCGTTCTTCACGGATTCACGGGAAAAAGTCATTGAGTGCTTGGCATCCAAGAGCAATGACGGAACACGGAGCTTGTCTTGTTCACCTCGATTACGGGACATGATCGTGCCGACCAAAAACACGTTTTATTGATCACGTGGGCAAGGGTTTGTACACGATTCTTCCGTATAAAAGAGATTTCTTTAAAAGGTCAGCGGGCAAAGGTATTGGTCCAGCGGGAATGAGTGTAATCACCGATCTTAAACCATCCATCGTGCAAGTGGTAAAACATCCATTGAAAAAGGGGCAAGTGAGACACCAAGAAGAACGAATACAAGTTGATCAAGCTCCAAAAGCAGTCGTTGATGAATGTGAATCCATTGTTAAAGATGTTGTTAAATGGGCAAAAATGGAAGTCAAGGATTATCCCGACTATCCCATAACAGAAGAAGAATTCTTCTTTGCACTATAATTTAAAAAACAAACTCTTTTTTTAATTTCTTTTTTATATTTTTATCATGTTAAATTCCTATTTCGTTGCGTTTGCACACGACAATATGGTTTTCCCATCCTTCGTGAGCGTTTCACATCGTAACCGTGGAAATCCCATGAACGTTACCGTACCCAATGGATCAAATGCGGACTTGTGAAGCGACAATGTTGCCACATTTTTCAAGTCATGATCATCAACGATCATTACACGTCCATCAATCTCGGCAAAACTAAGCGGATTGATTCGCACCCATGCATTTGTCTTTTTTCCTTCTGAACCGTGGTTCTTGATTCTATTGAATCCTTCCATTGTTTTCTGAACATACTCTATTTCCATTCGCCCTAATTTATTCTTTGCTTCCAATAACCCCATTTCAGATTCCTTGGCTATGAATGTCGATCGTGCTAATGTCCCAACAATGCAATATTTTTTGGGATCAAATCCATCACTAAAACATGCACCAATTTGTTCCTTTCCTTCAGTAACATCAAGATTAACGATGGATGCGGACGAATCGATACAAAACTGTCCATTGACACACGTACCGAGATCCTTGCGTGGTCGCTTCGAGATCAAGTCTTCAAGATCCTTTACAAACGTGGTCACTTGTTCTTCGTTCTCGTTACATGTCTTGCGATACGTTCGTTCCACGACATCATCTTGTTCCCGAAGACAAATGATTCCATCATTGCCCTTGTATGCCTTCTTTATTTTTACCACGTGTTCGAACATTAGAGCATCTCCTCCACGTTTCCGAGTGCGTTACACGACATGACGGGTGATCCTAACAACGTGCGATATGTTTTTATCGTGCATCCTAAATACGGATGACCGCCAAACGACATCACCGTGCGACCATCACGTGTTTCTGATTCGACGAGAACATTTTGCGTGAAATTTAATGATGGGATGAGAAATGCGGAATGATTCTTGAGCGTGACGACCTTATCCTTGAATCGCAAGTGTTTAAGGACGTTCTTTCGTTCTTGGTCGCTTGCGGACATCATTGCGTAATAACTTTCTTCAATGGGATCACCAACAGAAACATCTGACACGTCCTTGACATCATCGATCTTTCCAACAACACAAAGAAGGCTTTCCGTTGGATTATCATGATTCACGATGCATTGTCCAAAATCACCGATCACGGTTTCATGACTCGTGCCATCGGGCATGCCACTTCCACCGCCAGTTTTTTCCATCCAAATGTTGTATGATCCGCCTTTACTATCGTGACACGAAAGTGCTTGATCATTGAATGCACAAATGGTTCGGGGATGAACCAAGTCTGGGAATGACGGAGTGAATCCAAAATCTGATCCGCTTGGATGCACGTGGGCATCGGCAATGACTTCAACATCACCGTCTATACACGCATTGTTTTTAGTTAACGGCTTTCCTTTTAACGGAAACGTGTTACAAGGTGGAATGCTCGTGCTTTCTGCTTTTCCTCGTGTTCCATCTTCACTTACCACGATCTTCCCATTTTTCACGCCAATATAAAATGGAAATTCATAATTATGGATCAAGTTGTTCAGCCCGCCAAGACGTGTAATGGCATCGTATTTTTTATCAGAATAAAAGTCACCCTTGCGAATGAATCCATTATCGAAAAATTTTACATCTGGTGATAATTGCGTGAACAAGTCCAATTTTTCGATATCTGCTGGATAATAACACGTGTTTTTCATTTCACCGAGGATATCATCTTTAATGATGCGTTCACCACGTGGCAAACACACGGTCGATTGTTTCGTGGGATTTACACTAGAATAGATGTTTCCAAGTTCATCAATTTCACGACCATATACATGGCGTACCGTTCCATATTTTTCGTGGGGTACGGTAATCACGCACCCAAACCCATTCTCATAGTCTTTAACGGTGTCAAAGGTATTTGAGGGTTGAAAATCGCACGTGATGTCAAGAGCATTATCATAATCGTCAATATCACGCATGACTCGTTTCAAGACTTCTCTCGCTTTTTCCGAGTCATACGCACGTGGCGGAATGATGCGAGTAACATCTGTTAATGTTTTCCGAGTTACATGTTCAGTCCCAGTAGTTTCCTCGATTATCTTTTTCATGTCATCGGCAACGTAACTAACAAGCACGTTATCATCGTCCTCCTTTTTACCATATAGTTTCATGAACTCGTGATTCGATACCAAATCCGTGCGATCAAACATTTTTTCAATGAACGTGAATGCTACAAGATCACTCACGTTAACAATGATGCCTTCCACATCTTCAAACTTGCGTTCAATCAAGTCGATTACTTGATCTTGTTGATCCCGAATGTCACTACAACTTTTTTCCTTGTCTGGATTAAATTGGTTTGCTAAATCGTCATCTTGATATGCACGATCAGTATATAATTTATACACGGTACATTTTTCCGTTGAACGTGGAAAGAGTCGGTTTGATAAAAATTTCTTGATTTCGTTCCAATCACTTTTCTTATATATCACGAAATCTTTTGGTTCGTCATCGTCCTTGAGCATGACTGGTATGTCCTTAATGGGAACGTACCCCGCATTGTGAAAACGCACGATACCTCGGGGATCAATGTCCTTATTTTTTGACACTAAATCTTGCTTGATGATGAATTCTTTCCTTGTACTCCTTGGAAAGAACATGTCTGGTGAGTCATTCGTGTATGAACATCTATTACGAATGATAAGATTATCATCTGGGTTAATGTTTGGAAAGATTGATAAGAGATCGGTTAATGTACTCACGATATTTTTTTTCGAGTTTATCGTGCCATTTAATCGTTCGGGAAGATCCTCGTTCGTGATCGTGATGTCTTTGTTCTTACCTCGATAAATCAATTTTCCTTTCCCGCCCTCGTCATAAATACCAACTTTAATCTTTCCGTGATCATCAATGGTCGCCTTGTTTACAATGTTCGTGATGCTCTCAAGGGCTTTGATCGATAAGGAAAGTTCTGACTTGTCATCGTTCCATGCAATTCCATTCTCTTCATTAAACTTCTTGTATTCTTCTTCCTCTACATCTCCCATCGTTCTGAGAAACGGTGTAATATCATCAATATCGTGAACGTGATCATTATTTTTCCACGTGTTCGTGTTCTTAACGAGATCGGAAGTGATAATTACCCCCGTTGGGTCATTACCCGTTGTCGCAATCTCGTTGATTGCATGAAGCACGACATTGAATCCACGATCATAATTACGACTACCCCAATTCCATAAATTCGGTGATAAGGATTCCGTGTCATACCACGTTGGAGCAAAACATCCATAAATGATCACTTTATCACGGAACTGATATTTAACTTCATCCCCTTTACCGTATCGACTCCTATTCTTTATGGTTGTTGATTCTATATCTGGATCCTCGACATCCTTCTTTAACTCTAAGCTACTTGATGAAATGTACGGAATCTTGTATCCATTAATCTTTGTTCCGTAATGGTTACCAATGTCACACGAAGCTTTTAATTCATGCGACCATGAAACTTTTAATTCACAGTTTATACTTCTAGTAATGTCTTTAATGATCTTGGATGACGGTAACACCTTTTTTACGTGATGTGGAACGTGATCAATGAATTTTTTAAGAAGTAATCCCCTTTCTTCAATCTCATCATATATATCCCCGAATGTATCGGATGATGAATTTCCTCCAAACGGAGATCTTGCTGACATTTTTACTTGGATTAATCTCGCAACATCATTATCCTTGATCTTGAAGTCTGAAGTTATATCACTAGGATATTTACCATCCCGAACACGCTCATCATCATCACGACCACGGGATATCGTGTCTAAACGTTTTTTTGCCAATGCAATGTTATTATCAACCGTTTCGTGAAGTGAGTTCGTGATGTCTTCGAACGAAGATACGTCACCAATTCCTTTAATACCTTCTATTCCCTCGGTTGATATGTCAAACTTTCCATCACGAAAGAAGGCGGAAAGAAGGCGGAATGTTGGATGTAATGTTTCCCCTCCCCATCTACTCCTTTTTACCTTGTAACTCTCCTTTACATCAATGCCACGTACTGAATGTGATGGTAAGTACGATTGAACGATCTTGGTAACCTTATCATGTAATTGCTTGATCTCATCTTCCGTTCTAGTTTTAACAGTATCAATAATGCCTTCCTTTTCCCTCGTTATCTTTGTCTTCCATTTTCTCACGCCAGTTTCATACCTAGCGATACGTTCGGCATCTATCGGTAAAACATTTGACAAGTCTTCACGAATAGGAATGGTGATATCAAGCTCGTTCACGTATTTATCACCAGTAATGGAATCGCCCCGATCTCCAATTATTCCATCAAATCCAATCGATTGATTATACTCAATTTCATGATAATGTGGGTTCTTCTTTTGTGCCGTTACACGATCAATGAGTTTAACTGTTCGGCTATTTTTAACATCTCCATGCAATGTACACGAAAAAAGATCAAAATCCTCATCAAGATTACATTTAACCTTCTCAAAATCATCATCCGTAAATCCGATCCGTTTCATGTTTAAGTTGACATTTGAAATGATGCGTTCCGTTCGCTTGATCTTGTTTAAGAAATCTATATCTCTTAAACGTGATTTAAATTCATCGATCGTCATCGCATCTGGAATTTTTATGGATAACTTTGAGTTCGGTGTTATCTCCCCGTCTTCTGTCTTTCTTAATGATGTCAAGATCAATGGAATCATGTCGATTTTATTTGGAATTGGAAGGAGTAGGTTTTTGTCTGTCAATTAAGCAACCCCCAATGATTTCGTTCGCAATAATTGTTCCATTTCTTTTTCTGTTGTTGCTTGATACACGGGTATCTTGATACGTGCTAATTCTCTCGTTATTTCAGAAGTGGTTTCGAGTAAGAATTCTGGCGTTTTTGAATGTTCTTCTATTGGTCTCAAGAAAAAAACATTTCCCGCCTTCTTTTTCATTTTATCGAGATGATCGATGGAACTCTTTTCCTTATCCCCTTCTTTAAAAGGTTCTAAGAACCGTGGATCTTCGAGATCGCTAATGAATACTACGATGTCGTTCTCGCCAAACTCAGATCCGTGATCCCGTACATATCGATAAAAGAATGGATTGTATGCATGTTGTAGCGTGGTATAATTCTCATCCATGTAATGTGCTAAATAATCGACAGCGTCTTTAAATTCATTAATTTCATCCTTTCGTGGATTGTAACCATAATAAGGAAGTCCAGTATAAAACTCTTTTGCGGTTTCCTCTAATTTTTCGACCAAATAATCTGCCTTCGTTCCCGCACGTATAACGCTACTCGAATTTGGTTCCACGCAAATGTGATCTAACCATTTATTTTTAATGTGATTATAATCTCCACCAACACTTCCGAGGCTATCGTATCTCTTGAAAAACTTCCCAGCCATTTTTACTGCCTTTGGAAAATCTATCTCATCAGCATCAATTTTTGTTCGTTTTTTATTTTGATCATCAAAATCAAGAATGTCTTTTTCAATGAACGGAAATCCATTGATCTTGCATGCTTCGTTCCGTTCGTTATTCGTCATGACTCCTTGAGAACAAATTATTCCCTTTTCCAAAACATCTTTACATGACAAGTACGCATTCTCATCGTCCCAGAATGATGTCTTCGCTTTGGATTGATTTAATTGATGCCACTTTTTACCAGTTTTAAGTTCACTTCCTTCTCGTTCTGGAAATTCATCGGATGGTAACACGTCATCGAACCGATCCACATCGATCGTGTTTTTTGCTCCCATGAAAACGACCTTCCCGCCCTTTGTAAGTCCCGCACGCCTCATTCCCACGCTAAGGACGGATGCCATCCGAACCGTGTTGCGAAGCTTGTGGATTTGATCCTTCATGGATGGCGTGATGTCAATGATAAAATTGACGCTTGGTAATTGTCGTTGGACGTTAAAAAACATTGGTATGTCCTTATACATGGGACGGAATGACATGCCTAATCTACGTTGAGACCATCGCATCGTCTTGCGAACATCAAGTTTTTTCTTGGTTACTTGATCTTGTTGAGCAAGAACTTGTCCCATGTCTTTTTGAATTTCGAGTCCATAATATTTGAGAAGGACTTCTCGTAATTTTTCCCGTTCATCTTGTGTCAAGTCGCCTCGATTAGAAATTTCGCTATTAATCTTGAATACATCAAGCCCCGACTTCGCACGTTTTTGAATGTCCTTGACATCATTGAGAAATTGTTTTCTCTTTTTTGACGTGGTCGTGATACCTTGTTTCAAGAACTTTGTTTTTTCTTTCATGTCAAAGAGAGGAAGCATCAATCCACTCTTCCAGTTTTTCGATGCATCGGGAATGAGTTCGTTCCCACGATTGCTAAGCGATACACTTCCGTCATAAATAGGTATACCAGTCCTTGTATACCACGTTCTATGTTCGTCATCCTTTTCGCCAATCGACTTTTTTATTGCATCAAGCTCAGTATATGGACGACATCCATCAGCTTGCCATGCCAAGTAATCATAGAATGGAATTCCGTTACTGATTTCAAATGAATCGGTCGCATCTTGAATTGCTTCGCTTGTTGTCTTGGTGATCGTGGGTTGATTAAATGATGTTTTTAAATCCTCGAACACTTTTTCGGCAGTTTCCACCAAGTACCTATTACCCGCAAAGATATCATAACCGCTTCCGCTAACTTCCATGACCTTTTGATTTTTTTCGTCCTTTTTAAGCCTCGTGATTGCGTCTGCAAGTTTTCTCTTTTCCGTTTCACATTGCTTGAGATCATTGTCAAGACTTAGGCTAATGATCGATGGCACGTGTCCGACAACATCATGAACGATATCCTTGATCGTGACTCTTTTCCCGTTCTTCTTGGATGGATGTGCTGTTTTTTTCACGTGTGCTTTTTTTCTAAACTCGTCAATGTTTTTTAACGCTT
>Ga0209986_10002343_pt1 | contig 17360 bp, 14 predicted proteins | sample BlataG_FD_183168 | JGI IMG/M metagenome (GOLD analysis project Ga0209986, IMG submission 183168) | Deep subsurface microbial communities from Black Sea to uncover new lineages of life (NeLLi) - Black_00105 metaG (SPAdes) (version 2) | ecosystem: Environmental > Aquatic > Marine > Oceanic >...
TAAGGAGCTTATAGGGTCTCCCAAGTTCTTTATATCTCTCTACAGACATGCCATGTGCCAAGACCCCGACAGACCCTCTTTAGAATCTCGCCATATGCGATTCTTTTGTATAGGCTTCCGTTGCGAAAACGACGTCGCCATCTGCATTAATCTTTATTTACGAGGCTGTATAGTTCACTTCAGGAAGTACGGTCTTCCCTATGGCCTATCTGTTTCCCTGTGTACGCTTCATCTAATGGTTACCCATTTCAATGCAACACTCGGTATGAGTGGTTGGCTAGACCTTACCCAACAAGGACTTTCACCCTGTAAGAAATATAAAACTTCTTGGCGCTTCTTCTGCTAAAAGTTACCGAATTGTTGACCTGGTACACATTCCCTATTTATTTAATTTAATAGCAAAATATTAATTGTCTAAGAAAATGGGATGTATCCCTGTTTATTATTTGTATTTGGGCATCTGAAATACAATCTGGGTTACCAGCATTTTCCCCCAAGGTTACTTAAGAAGGTAAAGGGTGAATTCAGATTGATGTGTATTGGTTGGAACCTAAAGAAAATGCATAAACTGATGGCTTTTGGCTAAACTATTTTACAAAAGCAAGGAATATAAATATTAAATAAGCAACCAACCTCACTAACTTTAACAGAATCTGATTTATATAATGGAAATTCATTATAAATTCTCTATCAGCCTGTAAAGATTTGACCTAATGTCTCTCTTTCTTTTTTAACTTTTTTCTATATCTCTTGCAAGCTCTTCACTCCTTTTGCAGTACACCTTCCTACCCAATATGTATTATTTACTCCAGATATAATCAAATAGAGAAAATCTATCTCCATCTCTGTGTTCTTTAATGCCCGTTTTATCATATTTACGTCATCACGAGATGGCTTAGGATTATTTTCGTAGTGAGTATGCCACTCTCCTAAATAAATCAACGAACCTTTGCTTATCTTCCAAGATTTGTTTATCTTCTTTTGCGCAGGTTCTTTCGATCTGATGAAAAATGTTAATCCCTTTAAATCGTATTTATTAGGAATGGTAACTTCCTGAATATAATCACAATTCTTCGTAACGTATCCGAGTAAAATTCCACCTGATTCATTGTAGCCTTCTCTTTGTTCATATTTTCTGAATTTCTCAATAGCTGTTAACGATATATTTAACGTTGCTGTTGAATTGGAAAATTCTATGCCACTGTTTTTAAATTTCCGCATGTGCTACACGATCCCCGTCTCATAATCTGTTTCTCAATTATTCTATATGGTAATTGAGCATCATATGCTGGATTAATCTTGTGACCCGATTTTTCAAATTCTTCAATATCTCCTAACCAAGTAAATAAAGTCGAAGTGTTAGGTCTGTTATCTAATAATGAAGATATTCTCTTGGATGCAACAAGAGCAAACTGCTCAACGGTTAATGATGAGTATGGGAGGAAAGTGGATTGACATCCACTTTCTCTTTTTTGAAAGCTCTCGGATGTATTAGATATTGAATAAACAAAATTTCCCTCTTCATTAAAAGAACAGTCATAACACCCACCATTTTTTGGATCAATATATAATATATGCCCACCTACACCAAGAGGTTCAACCCATAAAAATAATACCGAGCTATTGATTAAACCTTTTTTTAGCAAATAATTAATTCGCCTTTCAACAGCCCTGCTACCTAAGGCAACTATCACCATATTATAGTTATTCAAAACTTTTTCGTCTTTCTCCAGCAACTCCAAAATATCAGCATGGAAAATATTGCATTCCGTGCCGGGGAAATGCTCTGTAACTCTCTTTTTGACAGCTTCTACCTTTTGCATATTACAAGAAGCCTCTAGAAATCCGCAAAGATGTCTAGGCGTATTTTCTGGTGACAGACATTCTTTATCAACCAACAATAACTTTGATATTCCACATCTTACAAGTGACATTGTCAAGAAACTTCCCAAAGATCCGCATCCCAAGACGGCTATAGAAATATTTTTCTTTATTAGTGTAGGCATTGTCCCACCTCTTACAAAAATCCGTTCTTTATCTAATCGCATCAGTCCTATTTTAGTTACAGTCTCCTTCTTAGGATAACCCAGTCTAATATCTAACGGAACATGATTTTTCCTGAATCCTTTAAAAGTAATATTTTTCCATCCTTTATGGCTCCAACCAAACAGGATGCTCTCTCCATTTAGAAAGAACGAAGCGATTAGAATATAATGTAATCTATCCTGATTAAAATAGTTTCTGATGGAATCTTTGACGTTTTTATCATCAATGATTGTTAATAAATCATTATCCGTATTAAGTGCGTATGGTGAGAATCGTTTTATTGGCAGATAAAGTGCTTTAATAGCTTTATCATCTACCACACTTACAGCAAAGGGTTCAAGCCATTTTTCTAAATGATCCTTTGAATCTGCTACAATACAATTATAACCAAATATCTTTTTACTCAGTTTATAAATCTGTAAGTAACATGCCTTATCTTTGGGAGTGAAAATACTTAGAAATATATGTGCTACTTTTTCGTTCCAATACGCAAGAAACTCCTCTATATAATCAGCTTCATTTTCTTTTGCTATACCGGAGTCGACAATTCTAACTGCTATTTCTATTAAAGCTTTTGTAGCCTGCCCCGGTATGGTGTCGCTTAAAACAGCAACTTCAGGATCTCTGGTGCATATCAAACCATTTTTGTCAAGATGGGGAATCGGGTAGATTTCTTGAAAATCTTTTATGGACAAATATATTTTTGGGAACGTATCCGGGAAAGTATTAGGAATTGCTAATACTAGCGTGATTACTCGTAAGTCTCTCGTAATCTTAATCTTCCAAAATTCCCTATATGAGGCCTGTGTTTTTCTAACAATTTCTGGGATATCTTTGTCATCTTTTTCGCAGGTTTCTAAATCATATCCGGACTCTTTAAGATATTTTCTTGTATTCTGTATTGCTTTAGTGTAAAAAGTACGAAGCATATTTTCATGCCGACCTTGCATCGTCTTTTAATATCGCAGGCGCCCTTGTGTATAACACCTTGTCATCGGACTCTTTAATGTCATCACAACAGGGAAATCTATCGCCAAACTCTTTTCTCCATATTTTGCAGGCTTCTTTTTTAGTCTGTTGTTCAAGAGCTTTGTTTGCACTATTTAAGAGCTCCGAAAGTAACTTGGTAAAATCTTTCTTTTGCTTATCTGTAAGACGCTCTGTCAAAATCTCGGTTTTATCAATGGGATTGTAGACAACTAATGCGTTGCTTATTTTTTGATAGATATTTTTTACGGTTCTCCCAAATGCAGCATCGTCTCGGTCTCTTGAAGCATAACTTTCTACTACTAAAACAGTTAGTATTAGCCCACTTGGTAATGTTACGCTTTTTGTTTTAGCCTGATAGTCCGCCCATGCTTTTAAATATTTCACGGTGGTTCTGAGTTGCTCGCCGCTTACCTTCAACTGCTTCATAAACCAATCGTGAAGTGTTTGAGGATCACTTACATGCCATCCGCTTTCACCTTTTTCAGCCAAGTAATGCTCCTTATTATAAGTACCATAAATAGGTAGATCGACATGATACTGTCCTGAATAAACGACCCTTACACAAGTCCTTTTATCTATCGGGTCCTCTTTTGTATGCCCCTTAGCAGCATCATAAATCCATTTATGTACCGTCTGTGGTGTTGGCCATTTATCCTTGATTGTACCAATGTTTTGAAGATATTCTCCATCATCGATGTCATATTCACCATCAATCGGATTTACAATAGTTCCCATAGCATATGAACCTTGACTCCAGAATTTTGGAGATTTTGCTTTTAGGTTATTGCTAAAATACTCTTTAATTTTTTTTCGTAATGCATTTTTTGCTTTTTTTAACGAGTCTTTCTTTGAAAAATTTAACTTAACCACATCATGGTATTTTTGAAAAAGATCATGGCAATTTGCCATCTCACACCTCCTGTTATTTAAAGATAATTATCTTAATCAAATCTAAAATTTGCCCAAGCCATATCAAGGATGCAAGTAATGCGATAATAACCCATATCCATTCATAGAGCGATTTAAAGTGTGATGTCTTTGTAGATTCTGACTTTCTATATTTTTCAGGATATAATGATTTGTCTTCTATATATTTGTTTTGTTCGTAGCATTCAAGAGCTTCTTCGAGAGTTACCATAACTTCCTTATTTGCATTAAATCCTGCCTCAATGCGTAATAAAAATTTTCTTGTCAAATATCCAATTATAACGATGAATATCGTTAGGACTACTTTTTGAGATATAGATAGATTGATATCGCGTAACAACATCCAAGCCACGGCTATGCCAAAACCCAAAATCCAAATTGCAAAATTTAAACTTCTTTCGCGCATTCTGTGAGATGCATCATATCTTTCATTTAACAAACTTAGCAATATATCAACCTTCTTGTCATCATTGATATTCATAAGATTGCCTCCTTAAGTTTAAGGGGAAAAGGGACAGAGCCAATTGTCTAGTTCATCCTACTCCTTTTTACTTATCTTTCAGTTAAAAATCTAACAAATTAGCCGGGGTTGTTTTAAGGGCTTTCGCGATTTTTCCAATAGTATCGATTTTGAGCACAGGTGGGTTTTTACCTTCTATTCTTTGTAAATACTTATGTGACAAGAGACGGTTCTTTAGCACATTTTCATCCTCGATACAATACCTCGGTTAATACCTAAAATTTCAGCTATCTCCATGATGGACAAATTAGATTTTTTTTAGATTTAATATCAAATCATCCCTATGATGTTTATTCTGACTTTTAGGAATATCTTCTATCTTTAGCGACCAAGACCTGCAGGAATTTCCGATAATCTTCTTCTTCTGCGAATAGGCTCTTTCCCTCATTTCCCCAGAGCATAATATGATAGGTCCCGGTTTTACTTAATGTCCTTCTTTGTCTAGGCATAATAATTTCCTTGTACCTAATCTTTTTTAAATTATACACCTATTTGCACAATGTGACAAAGAACCGTCCCCTGTCACATTCTGATGATTCGGCTATAATCTTACCAGACAGGATTTCCACCTGCTAAATATCACGACCTAAGTCGGGCCGCACGTAGAACCGTCCCCTTGACATTTTGACATTTTTGTCAGTAAGCATTGAAAGGTTATGTAATATTTTTCTTCTGTCTAGATAGTGGCGGATTTGAAATGACTTCAGCTAATTTCGCTAAGTCTATCAAAAGTAAAGAGAATTCGGAAAACGAAAGCGTTGTGTCATGGCTTTCGATGCCTTCGTTTGTCAACCAGATGGAAATGTTGAATTCGCCTGAAAAATCACTCCGAGAAATTTCCTTATTTGCATGCTTACTGAGGTTTTGAAGTCGATTTAGTCTTTGTAGAGGAGTCCCGTTTTCCTTAGTGAATAACTTCTCTTTAATCATCGTCCGAATTGTTTCGAAGGCTTGATAAGCCAAAGACATAGCTGCTTCAAAGTGTCGTAATGAGTGGAAATAAGAGGATATTGCTTTATTACGATTTTTGATATAGTTTTCTAAAAAATATCTCCCTTCATGATATTCTTGAAAAGCTCCTTCCACTTTTCTTAGGAAGTACATAATTAATTGTCGATCTCGTTGTATGATTCTAACCCGAACTATTGTGTTAAGTATGAAATTGATAACCCAATTACCATATTCTTTTGTGCAAGAATGAAGATCTGGAGCTCCAATTTTTGTTAGTTCTGACAGTCGAGGTGCAATAAACGTATCCATCGAGTATTTCGATAGTACCATAGTTTAATTTTCCTTTCCTATATAATATTATAAATTGTCTGAGTTATTTGGGTACTTTGCTACCTCTTTATGCTGCCTTATCCCTTTTACATAATATTGTCATTAGAACCGTCCCTCTGACACTATTGCGTTCACCCTTCTATATGATAGCCAAATGTGGCCAAAATAAAAACTGGCTCCCCGGGTTGGTGTCTGAAAGCGTGCTTTTATGGGATAAGATCAGAATTCATATCTACAGAATAAAACATGGAAAATTAAGACTTTCATTTTTAGATTCTAATACATAAAAATGTTTTGGGAAAAGCGCTAACATGTGATTGTTGGTATCTTATAGTCATTAAAATTTTCATCTTCCGCCTATAATAAAAAACGGATTTGCTAATATTTAATAAAAAATTAATTCAACTTCTTATTTGTAATGACAGATATTTTAAACTAATAATAATTTTATTCAGCCTATCCCATATGAATTATCTTTAATAATGGAAAAAATATTCTATTCCTAAACCAAAAACTAAAAAAGAATAAATATGCTAGAACTATATTATTGCCCAAGTAAAATAACATTTTATATTCATTAAAAAATACTATCATGTATACAATTGTCATATAAAAAGCTACAAAACAACCAAATCCCGCAATAATTTTATTCATACTTTCCTCTCCTCGTATTACTTTAGTAGAAAGATTACTCCTTTGCCTCTTAATCCATTCAACCGAACCCATAAATATTGTAAGAACAAACATAAAGAGAAGTAGGCCTTCTGCAACAAAAAAAACTATTTTGCTATAAAGCATTATTATTCACCTCATTTTACAATCGAACAAGTATTTTTATCATTATTACACAGTAATTAATGTCTAATACCTTTACAATGCCAATTAGATTTTTTTACTTCACTCCAAAATAGTTCATTAATATTAGCTTTCAAGTATGCTACTGATTAAATAATTGCTCCTGTAAAACAAAATTTATTATTTTCTTTGACCTCTTCAGAGACTTTTTTATTTATATTTTTCGATTCTATTTTAAAAGATAATTTGGTAAAGTATTCAGATGTCTTTAAAAGCGAATTTGAAAAATAATGATAAACACTTAATTTTGCTGACATTTTTTATCTTCCTCTATATTTTTAATCAATATCAATGCCTTCAAACATCCCTTGTAAAATGATTGCGCTCTCTAAAACAAAATCAAAACAATATTGAACATTTTTTATGCTTACATTCTTTTCATAATTAGGACCTACTTGAAAATGGAAATTGGCATCTAAAGTTTGATAAATTGTAGGGGTAATATACTCAAATTTAATATATTTTTTATAATTAACTCCCATAACCAATAGCAAAACAATATTCTCAATATCTAATAAAGCACTGTTTAAATCATTAATATGATTAACTATTTCTTGGTTCATGTTATTTGATGATCCAATTATTCCATTTGTAAAAAAGTGTTCTCTTTGAAATTTTATTGGAGAATTCTTACTGAAATCACTTTTTAACTGTTCAAAGGCTATAGTAATTTTTTCAAGCGCATTATTAAGATCTTTTTTCAATATTAGTTCGTTTGCTTCAATTAAACTTTTTTTTGTACTCTCAAATATTGTTATGAGATCTATCAATGATATTTCTTCAAAATTCAATTTAAAAATAAGAGAAGTATTCTCTATGAAAAAATTAGTTACGCTAATATTAAAATTATCGACATCCAATTTCGAAGGTAAAATTCCATGATGTTTGAGAGACACTCTGGCTTCATTTAATCTTCTAATTGATTCTTTCTGACTTAGATCTTTTCCTTCAATTTTATTTGATATTAGACCAAAGTACTCCATAAAACGGATGCCGCTTTTCCCTACGTTCAAAAACTCTGAAGTTAATTGAAGAAATAGTTCTATTGCATCATGAAATGTTAATATTGAAATACAACACATTGGTTCAGGCTTGAGAGATTGTTCTATGCCAAGCTTATAAAGATATTTTATAAAAACCAGCCTTCTTAATACATTGTTTTTTATATCATTCATAGTTTTTAATCCCTTTCCTTTTTAAGTACAAAAAAATAATTGATTTTATTTATTTGTTCCTTATTATTAGGGTAATTCTTCAGCAAGCTTTCTAATCTGAAAATTTTTGTATAAGTACCCAGTTCAAACTGATTAACTACCCAGAATAAAGTTTTAATCCATTCATTTTATTTCTTTATGAAAAAGACCTTATGTTATTTTTTGGATGATCGCTTTTTATCATTAAATTCTGGTAGCATGTTAAACCTTTCTACATATTCTGCAAAACAAATGTATTCATATTCTGCAACTTTGCCCATAATAAGTAAATCTTTTTCTTTATTTGAAGTCACATCACATTTAAAGGGACATACAGCAACATATAAATGCTTAATTAGCTTATCATAATCTTTATATTTATCTCTTATTCTTTTTGCGCCACTATGATTATTTCCTTTACCGCAAATTGTATAATCAAACTGCCTTAATCTTTTTTTTAAACCACCTTTTGAATTAGTCATACCTATATATATTATTTCTCTAATCCAATCAATGCTATTATTGTTTATATTATGCTCATTATAAGAGATAGCATAAACCCCAGGATATTGAAGATCCTTTAATTTGTGTCTATCTGCCCATTTAATCCAATTAGAAAATTTCATATAAATAATCCTTGTCATTGAATGGAAAAAATACTAAATGGGATGAATTAATCACAATATTCTCCATGTATAATTCTAAAATAAAATGCTAGCTAATAGATTTATCAATATTTATCTAAATATTTTATATTATTAATGTAATCAGTATAATTTTCATAATAACTTATTTCGGGTACAATTTTACTAGCTTTAAAAATATCTAAAAATGGATCTAAAAATACCATGTTTCTTGGTAACTTTTTGTTTTTTCTTTTTTTATTAAAACATTTTGGATTTATTATTATTACTTTTTTTAATTTATCACTTTTTTGTCTAAACAACCACTTATTATAAAAATCTGTTGGTGGAAGTTGGTATCCCCAAATCACCAATTCATCGGCTGATTTAAGTTCCTCTAATGCAATATTCCACAATTTCTTTATAAAGGGGAAACTGCTATAATTTTTATTCAGAACCGGTGGGATTATTAGATGTTTCATTCTTGAACTACATTCACTACATTTATAATCAGCAATAAAATATTCTTCACCAATAATTTTTTTTACAGGATATACTTTTGAATATGATCCACAATCTTCATTTGGGCAGTATAACCAATCTATAGATCCATGAAGTTTAAGGTAGTAACCTTTTGATTGATATTTCTCATAAGGTTCGCTTGTTCTATCCCAAGAAAGATCCCTATAAGCCGATAAATATTTCAGCATTCTTAGATATTGCTTTCTTGAAATATCATCTTCAATTTGCCCCAAGTTTTTAATTTTGTTAATTATTTTTTCCCTTCCAAGTATATTATCTAATAGAAGATCCCAATTATATGTAATAATCGTATCATTATCATTTAATTTATTAAAGAAAAGAAAATACTCACTGTTTTTTTTATAATAATCTGACTTGCTTGTAAGTTTAAAAAATGTAACTAGAATTATTGTAATAACTCTATCTCTAACAATTTGTAAATCATTACTTTTAGTTTTTTCAATATCGATTTCAAGATTAGTTAAAATATACTCAATGTCTAACTTTTGTCTGGAATCTAAAATACTTTTATTGAAATTTTTCTTAATATAATTTTCTACATATTCATAATTTAGGTTAAGTGAATTAATATCATCCATAAGGGAAGTAACAAATAACTGTTTTGCTACTTTAAAAATATCGTTAATTAAAGGAAATTCTTTGTTTGAATGACTATATGAAGCACCTGCACCTATTATATATACTGTTTTACTCATAATATTCTCCTAATGTAATATTTTTAAGGCGATTCTTCAGCAAGTTTTCTAATCTGAGTATCTTTATGACTTCGTAGTTTTTCTTTATTATAAGTAATAAAATCTGGATGAGTAGAAATACGATAGTTTTTTGAACCATCATTTTCGATGAATTTCTTTGCGTTCTTATCTATAAGACTTCCTTTTAAAACGGTTCTTAGATTACTATAAATTTGATACTTATCCGGATCAGCAATAATATGCTCCTCATATAGAGAATGTATATTAACCCAACCACCTTCTCCCTTCTTTAACTCTATTGATAGACATAATAAAAGTAAAAAAAGAGAATCTCCAATGTTTATTTTGTTTCTATTAACAATAATTTCATTACTTCTATAAAATGAACTAGTTCCTGGAATATAAATTTGATCTTTGCACTTATATTCATATTTTTTATAATCCTTATTTTGTTTATCTGTGATTTTCTTTTTATTTTTTCGGGTTTCTTCAATACTTATAATATTTTCAATTTTATATCTTTTTGAATTCCGAATAGTGTTCAAATCGCCTTCTATGTTCTCTAAGATCATTAACGTATCTTTATGCATCTTTAACATTTCTTCAATATTCCAGTAGTTTAATTGATATGTCCTTTGTAAAATAATCTTTTCGCACTTTTTAATTAGTTTTTTATCACGTTTTTCCCAATTTTTTCTACATGCTTCTATCGTGTCTATATAATCTTTTATTTTAGGATAAACTTCTATCTCATTAATTAATTGTAGTTGGTCTGCCAATGCTCCAGATGAACTTATGCCTATTTGATATAAACGCTCAACTATACCAATAAAATCGGCATCCTTGGTTAGGTATATACTAGATATAAAGCCTTCATCATTGAAGTGCCATAATCGTTCGAATTTTCTACGTCTTTTTTCAAAATAATTACTTAATATATATAAATGTTTTACTGTATTTGAAATGTCTGTTAAATCTGATCTTATTTCTAGATTGTTATTCGTTGTCATCATCATCCTCTAAAATTTTATTCCTTATTTTTTATTATCTGCTTTAGAAAGACAATACATCAAATATTAACATTAAAAATATTCATAATAAACTAAACATTTCCACTTTTGATATACTTTATAAGGTGTATAAAACCCTTCTTTTTCTATAAAAAAAATAATAAAATCCTTCAGCTAAATGCCAAAGGGCTGGATATTGTCTTGGCTATCCCTATTGGATGTATTTAGAGCTTTTTGCATAAACAATGATACTAAAGGGAGTATTTAAAGTTAGAAAAAGTTACCGAATTATTGACTTGGCACACCTTCCCTACTTATTTAATTTAAAAGAAAAATATTAATTGTCTAATAAAATGGGGTGTGTCTCTATCTTATTATATCCGTCCCTGTATTGCATTCCATAAATGCTTTGTAATAGGCGGGTTAACCAACGAAACATAATAAGGATTATCATTTTCATCATATGCTTTTTGCAAAAAAAGGAATTTCTTACCATCTTGTCCAGAATTATGAATTGAAAGGATAAAATCAATGTGGGGATACTCAAAACTTAAACTAGCTACCTGTCCCTGTAGTTGTAATAAATCGTTTGCTTCGTCATAATCAAAACCAAATCGTTTAAAAATTGTCTTCTTACGCAATTTTATTCGATAACAGAACATGCCAAACAAAGGTAAATGTTCGTTATGATTTTGTTGCTTAATTTTAATTATATCATCATTAAATTTTTTAAAATCAGAACCAGTTGCAGATGACTTGATTTCAATAACTAAATTTACATCATCAATGTTTGCCATGCAATTAGCTCCGAGCATTCTTGTCTGGGCATTTTGTTTTAATATCAAAATATCAGTTTGATTGCTTGCCAGTCTTGCGCTACCAGCAATGAACCCCTTCTGAATATTTATATTACAAAATCTTCTTTTTATTTCATCTTTTACAAAATCTTCTCTGGTTTGACCACGTTCGAGCTTATGCGAAATAAGCTCTTCTGAGATTTTAAATTGTGCTTGAAACAATTCTTCAATATATCGATCATATTCATCTAGAAAATTCATATCTATTTCTTCTCACCCCACACATCTGCAATTTTATCTTTAATTTTGTTTTCAAAAATCGTAATTAATTCTTTATTGGCATTAACTATTTTTTGTTCTTTCTTGAGCTGGAAAGCAATTTTTTGTTGGATATTAAGAGGAGGATAGAGTATTTTTAACTCTTGCACATCTTTTTGATTAATACTTGGATATGATCCCTTCCCCATTCGACTAATCATCTGTTCTTGTAAAAAATCACTAAATAATTGAAAATATACAAATAGAGGTTCCACTTTGATAGTCGCAGATAAAACAGCGAAACCTGTTGAAGCTATAACATTATCAGGCACTTCTTCTAAGAAACCAAAAGCTTTAAGGTTTGGTCTTACTGTTGATAAAAGAATGTCCCCTTTTTTTACAACTCGCCTTGCTCTACTGGGAGCTTTATTTCCTTCTAACTTATTTGTAAAAGATACAATGCCTGTTTCATTTCCAACTGATGATATATCAATATAAACAAATTTGTTCTTTCCATATTTTCTTTTAGGATCAACAGTTTCTGAATTTACTAACATTACCTCAGATATTCTTATCTTTTCCCATTCCGGGTCGATTTTGAAGGTTGGTTTGTAATTTTCTACAACCTGCTTTGCGCCATCGATTATTTTTTGATAGCTATCTAATTCAGCAACAATTTGTTCCTGTATTTTAAGAGGAGGGAGAGGAACTTTAAAACTAATTAAATCCTTTGGATAAACATGAGGTTGCGCTACCCCTCTTTGGAAAGAATAAATATTCTGTTGCTTCCCTTTTAATACATCATACATAAAGCGTGTCAAAATAACTTTTTCATCTAAGCTTCTTATTGTGGAACAATCAGAGGCAAAAATAGGTTCTTTAAAATAATTCACAAATCCTGCATATGCTCCCGATGCGCTAACGGTAATAATATTCCCCTCTCTATTAAATTTATTATGATAACATGCAGGTTGTTGCCCGCCCGCAATAACAGGTATTTTCCCAAGTTTTGTATTTTTCTTTTTTATTGAATCGCCTTTTTGTACTTTACATATTTTACCAAGTTCTACAAAATCCCATTTACCATTATAAACAAACGCCTCTTTGTATCTATCACCACTTAAGTTATAATCGCCACTTTCTGCAATCTTTTCTTTTTTTACGACATTAGCAAGTTTTGCTTCGTTTAAATTAAATTCAATTTCTTTGCCCTCAACAATACTCTGTTTATATTTTTTTATAATTTCCAATGCCATCGGTATGTCATTTTCTTTGACTTCTCTTCGTTGGGCACCTAAGCCAAATCCATCGCTGTTTACCTTTACAAATAAAATTTTATCGTTTTTTTTGGCTAAATTTTTATTTAAAAATAGTATGGATGTTTTCACGCCAGAATAAGGATTAAAGACCCCGGCAGGCAAAGACACGACCGCATAGAGTGAAGTTTCTATTAACATCTTACGAAGTTTTTTATAAACATTTCCAGATTGAAAAATAATGCCTTCCGGAACAATCACGCCACCCCTGCCGTTTGGGTTTAAATGTTCAGCAATATAATCAACAAACAGAACTTCCGAACGTTTTGCCTGTATACTAAATCTTTTGTGAGGTTTTATTCCACCCTTTGGGGACATAAACGGAGGATTTGCTAAAATAACATCATAAAATTCATTCCATTTTTCTTCCGAAGATAAGGTATCGTATTCGTAAATTTTCGGAGCTGGGAATTTATGCAGGTACATGTTGACCAAAGATAACCGAACCATATCAGGAGAAATATCATAACCGGAAAAGTTATTGATTAATCTCGCTCTTTCATCAGATGTTAAGGTAAGTTTATTATCTTTTTTGTTTTTATCGAGAACATGATTAAATGAAGAAATTAAAAATCCTGCTGTTCCACATGCAGGATCAAGGATAGTTTCATTTTTACAAGGATCAACCACTTTGACCATAAAATCAATAATATGTCTCGGTGTCCTAAATTGACCTGCATCACCCTGGGAGCCCATAATGGAAAGCAAATACTCAAAAGCATCTCCTAATTTTTCGCTGTGATCGTATTCGAATTCTCCTATCACTTTCAAAAACATTTTTAAGGTTTCCGGATCACGATAAGGTAAATAAGCATTTTTAAAAATATCTCTGAACAATTGAGGAATATTTGGGTTATGATTCATTTTTTGGATAGCTTCTCCGTATAAACCAACAAGATCATATCCGCTCACATGGGGGTCAAAGATTTTGCTCCAGGAATATTTTTCATATTCACCTGTAAAAAATGTTGTTTCTCCTCCAAGTTCTTCTGCCTGTTTATCCATGTCATCCATAAATTTGTAAATCAGAGCAATAGTAATCTGTTCAACTTGTGATTTGGGATCCGGTAATTTTCCGACAAGAATGTCTCTTGCGGTGTCAATTCTTCTTTTGGTAAGGGCATCCAACATATTTTATCTCCTTTATGCTGCAAAAGTATTTAGGGGTACGTAGTCTTTAATATATTCAATAATCGGATCTTTCCAACCATCTAATTCTTTTAAATCTTCTATATTAAATCTTGGATTGGTTGCAAGATTCGCATATTTTTTCGACTCAATAATTTCTCTTAATTTATCATCTAAAATATAGGCTTTTATAAACTGCCTTATAATATAGATAAATTCATTTTTGGGATGGTATATGGAAATGAATTTATTTACCTCTTCTTCAAGAAGTTCATCTTTGGTTTTAAATTTCTTAATCTTCCCAAATATTTTTTCTAAAATTTCCTGCAAACTTAGTCTACGGTCAAGTTTTATTGATTTCCTTAATTTATCAAGATTGAAGTAGTCTTCCGGTTTATTAAATATTGCTTTCTTTATATGCTCTTCGGCCTCGTGAAGTTTGCCTTCATCCATTTTTTGCTTTATGTATGCATTGGCTTTAATTGTTTCTTCAAATCTTTCAAAAAGCTTTCTATCAATTTTCATTCCTTCGAGACCGATCGTGATCTGTTCGCAGACTTTTAACGGGTCTGGAATAAAACTTTCATAATCTTTTGGTATGGGTGGTGGGAAATCTCCATCTTTACCTTTTCCGGTTTCTGGGGGCAATTCAATTACTTCATCATAGTTAAATTTCTCTTCAAAATATTCACAATTTGCAAAAAAATCAAAAAGTTTAAACCTTTTCTTTGGTTCGTTATATTTTTCTGTACGGCCTAATTCATCTTTTTCTATATATACGAAATTATATTTACGTGTTCCCCTGCCTTTCATTTGAACGAAGTATGAGGGTGAAAAAATGGGTCTCAACAAACATAAATTTAAAATATCTTCACAATCATATCCTGTGGTCATCATCCCAACGGTAACACATACCCTTGTTTTACTGGATTTATAACCTTCTTTAAAAGATGTATGGCCGTTAAGAATATTATTTGCAAAATTAATGGTCATTTGCTGAGCATCAGCAACATTGGAGGTAATCTGGACAGCGAAGTCAGAGTTATATTTGCTTGGATATAATCTATGAGCAAATTCATTTAAGATCTGCGTCACTTTAGAAGCATGCTTTTGACTGACACAAAAAACAATACCCTTCCCAATCTCTCCAGTTAAAGGATCTTTCAATGCATTTTCAAAGAAGGTTTTGCATAATGTAATATTTGTTTTCTCCGAGTAAAATTTTCTCTCAAAATCTTTTTGGAAGTAGGTCTTTTCCTCTTCTTCTCCTTCTTCATTTTCTACAAGAATAGAATAACCTTTTTCAGATAGAAGCTCTGTGGTGATATCTGTTCTCGCATCTAAAACAATTGGGTTTACCAGATAACCGTCGCTTACACCATCTAAGAGAGTATACCTGAATGTTGCGTTAGTCGATTTACATCCAAACGTTTCATAGGTATCCAACAGTTGGCGTCTTTCTAATTTACGAGGATCTTTTTCCGCCAATTCCCTTTGATTAATTTTTTTCAAATAATCTTTGGGTGTTGCAGTAAGACCTAATTTATATCCGGTAAAATATTCAAATACAGCACGACTGTTACCATTTATGGACCTGTGTGCTTCATCTGATATTACCAGATCAAAGTCTGTAGGGGAGAATAAATCTTTATATTTATTATTAAAAAGGAGAGATTGGACTGTTGTGACTACGATTTCTGCTTTTGTCCAGTCATCTCTGTTTTCTTTATAAACGACGCTTTTATAATCATTTTTTAAATATCTTACAAAGTTTTTTTGCGCCTGGTCTTCTAACTCTAATCTATCTACAAGAAAAAGTACTCTTTTGGCATTGCCGGTTCTTAGGAAAAGTTTAATTACACCTGCTGCTATCAGTGTTTTTCCGGTACCGGTTGCCATTTCAAATAAAAATCTACTTTTTCCTTCTTTTGCTGCATCCTGCAAAGATTGTATGACTCTTATCTGATAATCACGTAAAAATTTTAACTTATTTTCTTCAATAAATGAATCCCTTGTTTGTTCATAAATCCAACTGGGGTCATTTTTATAATCAGGTTTTTGAGAAATAGCGATGTAATCTGACTCAATATGTTCATTAATTAAATTATTTGGATTTGGTTTAAAAGATTTTTTATATTTTATAGAACTGCTTGTGGGGAATGTGATAATAATATGTGGGTTACCTAATTCAATATCCCAAAAATAATGGAGATTGCCATTTGACAGGATTATAAAGCGAACATTAAGAGCCCTGGCGTATTTACGAGCTTGCTCTTTCCCGTCTAACGGATCTTTGCCTTCCTTTTTTGCTTCTAAAACGACCAGGGGAAATCCAAATTCATCTAATAGTAGAAAATCAACAAAACCATTTTCGGTCTTTTCGAAATCTTCTCCAAGTTCATTTAATTTTTGTTCAGTCATTTTAACAGCAGTTTCAAGCCGAATATTTGCTTTTCCTTCCGGTAAATCAAAAAATCTCCAGTTTGCTTCTTCGAGAAGTTTGTTAATCCTTATGCGGGCTTTTGCTTCTTTTGGCATATCAATTATTCCCTTTTGAATATATTTTAAATGGGTAGTTGTTTAGAATTTTTGTTCAATATACATACAATATTATAATACAACGAAAGTTATATAAAGTCCTTCTTTTTCAAAGAAAAAGTTTCTGGTTTTTGGACGGAAGGGGGAAGATAGATTCCCACTTTCATGGGAATGACAAAAAGAAGCGCGGGAACGACATGGGAGAAGGAGGAAATAAATTTATATTAAAATATTTTAAATAAAAAGGGTTTTTTGATTTAAATGGCGAATTATGATTATATGTGTAATATTAGGTTTTAAATAAAAGGGAGACACACTTTACTTTTTATTTGGCTATAAATATAGGAATATAGGAATATAAAAGAAGAATATCCCCTTTTGCTTTTAGTGAATCTAAAAGAAAGTAGAGGAGAAAATGATGTTTAAAAATTTTTATAAGTTTACCTTATTTCTTATTTTAATATTTTACTTATCTGCTTCCCCTACCCTCGCCTATTATGTTGAAGATAATGGAAAAAAAAACGGGATACTTTATAACTATTAATACGATGATAGAATTTCGGTTTAAAGATAAAATAATCATTAATGAAGAAGGAAAAATTGAGATAAAAATAGAAAAAGACCTGGAATTAGAGGAATT
>Ga0209986_10002344_pt1 | contig 17360 bp, 15 predicted proteins | sample BlataG_FD_183168 | JGI IMG/M metagenome (GOLD analysis project Ga0209986, IMG submission 183168) | Deep subsurface microbial communities from Black Sea to uncover new lineages of life (NeLLi) - Black_00105 metaG (SPAdes) (version 2) | ecosystem: Environmental > Aquatic > Marine > Oceanic >...
GCACGGATCGAACAGTATTTGAAGGAAATTAACCAGGCCCCCGTGATCTTCCGCTGGAAACATGGGCTGGACACGATCTCAGTGGTATAGCTAGACTGCTATGTTAAATAAGAATCGATCTACTAGTGTTCAATTCACCGCTGCGATCGGGGCCAAGACGTTCGTCTATCATCAAGGAAAGCTGAAGAGCAACGGCAACGATGTGACTGAGGAGGAGGCGCGCGAGATAGAGGTAGACGAGCTGTCTGACCTGGGTAAACTGGCGAAGAGTGAAGGGGTGACGATCTGCGTCGAGAACATTCACTCGAGCATTACGCATCTGATAAAGCTGATAGAGAATGTCGGGAGAGAGAGCATCAGGATGTGTTATGATTTTGCGCATTCCTATATGAATTCCAAAAAGTTCGGATATGATTTTTTAAGATCGATCCAGCTCGCCAAACCGTACATCCGACACGCCCATGTAAACGACAATTTCGGCAAAGGAAAACCTGAATCAGCACCACCTTATATTGAGGCGATGCCGCTGGGGATTGGGGACCTACACCTCCCAATCGGGTGGGGGACCATCCCCTACGAGGATGTATTCAGGGTCATGGCGAGATATGACGATATCTATATCCTCGAGCTTCAGGAGAGATTCTTCGAGAACGGGTACAGCATGCTCAAGGGGGTTCTTCAGGATCTAAGGGAGATGCTGGAACGTGTGGAGGCGGAGAGGGTGGAATCGGCAGGTCAAGTAGACGGTTGAGAAGATCACTGTTCCCCTCGCAAACCGACGATCGTTCCCCATTCTTCAATGTGTATCTGGTGTTGAGCTAGAGCCCGAGCATCCTTGCTTTAGCCAGATATCACTGCTTTTGCCGGCGGAAGGGACCGCCTGGCTTACACACTGCGGGGACGGGGAAGGAGGCAAAGAACGAGGGATGATCACCATAAAGGACATCGCACGCGAGGTGGGTGTGTCTCCGTCGACCGTCTCCCGGGCTTTGAGCGACAGCCCGCTCATCAGCGAGAAGACGAAGCAGAGTGTGAAGGAGATTGCCCAGAAGCTCGGCTACGAGCGAAATGAACTCGCACGTGGCTTGGTAAAAGGATCTTCGGGGGCGATCGGCCTCGTCGTCGCGGACATTACAAACCCGTTCTTTTCTGATATCGCCCAGGGCGTCGGTGAAGTGGCCCACCGGTGTGGGTATGGGGTGATGCTATGTAACACGGCCGGGAAGACCAACCGGGAGTCGAGCTACGTTCGCCTACTGCGGCGAAAGCGTGTCGATGGGCTTATCCTCACCTCGGCGACCATGGATGACCCATACCTAGGAGACTTGGCTAAGACAAGGATTCCATTCATCCTAGTCTCGCGCCTCTGTAATAGTGTGGATGCTCCCTACGTTGTGGCTAATGACCGAGCAGGAGCACGACTTGCGGTGGAGCACCTGATAGAGCTTGGCCACGAACGCATTGGGTTCATCGGGGGACCAGCGGATGTCCAGTCAAGCCGGGACCGGATGGCCTCCTACCGAGAGGTGCTGCATGAGCATGGCTTGGCTGAGAAGGAAGAATGGATGAGCTTCTCTGATTTCACCCAGGCTGCCGGGCGAAAGGTGGGACGGCACATGCTCTCCCTGCCAGAGCGCCCATCCGCCATCTTCGCCGCCAACGACGTGACAGCCCTGGGGGTGTTAGAAATCGCTGAGGAGCTCGGTTACCAAATTCCTGATGATTTGTCTCTTGTGGGTTACGATGACATCACTTACGCGTCCTTGCCGCGGATTCAGCTCACAACCGTGGCCCAACCTGCCCAGGAGATGGGACAGATCGCTACCGAATGGTTGCTTTCTATCCTCAAAGGTAGGCAAAGCGCCCCTCTGCACCGGATTATGAAGCCACGTCTTATTGTGCGCTCCACGACGGCTCCAGCGACCAATTAGTGACCGCTCATCCAAGACCTCAAATGAAAACAACCCGAAACACGCAAAGAGCCCTTGACAAGATATTTAAGCTGTGCTATGGTAGGTCCAGATATGCAACCGTTTGCATAATAGAGCGCCCAAACTTGCTTGCCTTACTGCTAAGGAGATCACCGGTCTTTCTTAATCAATGCTAAGGAGGTGAGATCGGTGTGTTCACGCTAGGACTTAACGGAGCCACCCTGCCGAACGCGGATCTGTTAACCGCGATCGAAGCGGCAAAGAAAGCTGGTTTTGCGCTCTACGAACCTCGGGTTAACCAGCTGTATGAGGCTGCGTCTTATAACGAAGACGAGAAGATCCAAAAGGCGTTAGATACATCCGGTCTGGCGTGGCTTCCATTGAACGCTCTGGAAGGAGTGTTTGAATTTCCCTTAGATCCCCTTCCAGAGCATGTGGATCAGGTCTTGTCCCTTGCAGAGCGGTTCGGTGTCACGCAGGTCATCCTTGTACCAGGGAAACCCAGCCGCAAGATCACCCCATCCGTAACGCCCGCCACCCTCTCCTGCTTAATTGACCGTGCACGCTTGCACAGGGTGTCCCTGTTGTACGAACTCATCGGCTTCCCTACGCACGCCTTCCCGAGTCTGGAACAGGCATACGCGGTAGCGAGTAACGTCGGAACCCCGCTTGTGCTTGACACGTTCCACCTCGCGGTGAGCCGAGCCAGTCCACAGGAGATCGCCTCGCTCTCCGCTGAGGCGATCGGCTTAGTCCATCTGTCTGATGCTCTCACAGAGGGCAGGGCCCCGGAGGATTTGCTGGATCAAGATCGTGTCCTCCCTGGTGAAGGAGGATTGCCCCTTGTTGATATCCTTGAGGCTATTGCCAGTACGGGTTACCAGGGGCCTGTGTCCGTCGAAGTATTCCACCCTCGGTACAGGGAATGTGATCCCTACGAAGTCGCCCAGGAGGCGTACAGACGAACCGAGGAGGTCCTGCAAGCCTCGGGTTGGCCTGTCTGAACCATCGCGAGCTCTCGGTTCATACCAGAAAAGGAGGAAGGAAAGCATGGAAAGGATAAAGATCGGGGTCATCGGAGCAGGAAGGATCGGCCGGCTGCACGCGGAGAATCTGACCTATCGCATCCCAGAGGCCGAGGTTGTTGCTGTAGCAGACCTCTTTGAAGCGGCCGCAGAGAGGTGTGCGAAGGAGTTGGGAATCTCAAAGACCTTCGGGGATCCCAGCCAGGTCTTCGAGGACCCAGACGTAGATGCGGTGCTTATCTGCTCAAGCACCAATACCCACGCTTCGCTCATCGAGCAGGCGGCCGAGGCTGGAAAGCACATCTTCTGCGAGAAGCCGATCGCGTTAGATCTTGAGGCTATCGACCGGGCACTTGAAGCAGTCAAGAAAGCTGAGGTGCTCCTTCAAGTGGGATTCAACCGGCGATTCGACCCCAATTTTCGCCGGGCTCAAGAGCTCGTTACGCAAGGGGTGATCGGCAAGCCTCATGTGCTCCGAATCACTAGCCGCGATCCGGAACCCCCACCGCTTGACTATATCAAAGTGTCAGGGGGCATCTTCTTGGACATGACGATCCACGACTTCGACATGGCACGCTTCATGATGGGCGATGAGGTCGAGGAGGTCTATGCCGTTGGGGCTGTTCTGGTGGATTCGCGGATCGGCGAGCTTGGGGACATTGATACTGCCGCTGTCACGTTGCGCTTCCGCGGTGGAGCTATGGGCGTGATCGACAACTCTCGTCGCGCTGCCTATGGCTACGATCAACGCGCAGAGGTGTTTGGGGAGAAGGGGACGATCGTTGTCTCTAACCCGAAACCCGACACCACGGTCCTAAGCGATACGCAGGGAAATCACACTCCCCCTCTGCTTCACTTCTTCGTAGAGCGGTACACCGACTCGTACATAGCTGAAATGCAGGAGTTCATCGGGTGTCTTCAAGAAGGTAGGGAGCCACCGGTTACTGGGATTGACGGCAAGGTGTCAGTAGTAATGGGCTACGCGGCCCAACGCTCCTACGAAGAGGGACGGCCGGTGAAGCTAGAGGAGATCGTTCCTGAACTCTCTTCCTAAGGTATGAGTAAGAAGAAAGCCCACAGTATAATGTTGCCGCTTGATACAAACGCTTGCACAAGGAGGAAGAATGAAGGGTCTAGTACTCTCGGCTCAGTGGGAGCCAAGGTCAACTTATCAGGTCTCGGAGTTTGAGGAAAGGACGGGCAAGGCGGTGGAAGGGTTCAACGTCTGGCGCCATCCAAAGCTTGAGATCAGAGAAGTGGAACAACCTAAGCCAGGACCGGGCGAGGTCCTTGTGCGGATTCGTGCCTGCGGGATCTGCGGGTCGGATATTCACTTCTACGAGCACGATGAGGACGATTACATCCTGTATCCCGGGCTAACCAAGTTTCCGGCGATCATCGGTCACGAGTTCTCTGGGGAGATTGTGGAGATCGGCCCTGGACCAGAGGCAGAGGGGTTTAAAGTAGGTGACCGTGTAACCGTAGAGGAGATGGTCTGGTGTGGGCACTGTCGGCCTTGTCGGGATGGCTTCCCCAACCACTGTGAGAACCTTGAGGAGATCGGGTTCACCATCGACGGGGCCATAGCCGAATACATCGTGGTCCCGGCAAAGCTCTGCTGGAGCGTTGATGCCGTCTTCGAGCGCTACGCCAACGAAGAATTGGCCTGGGAAGTGGCAGCGACTACCGAGCCCACCTGCGTGGCGTACAACGGAGTGTTCGAGCGCGCCGGGGGGTTCCGCCCTGGGGCGTACGTGGTCGTCTATGGAGCCGGTCCGATCGGTTTGGGTGCGATTCAGCTCTCCAAGGCGGCTGGCGCAGCCAAGGTGATTGCATTTGAGATCTCCGAAGTACGGCGGAAGCTTGCGAAGAAAGTAGGCGCTGACTACGTCTACGACCCTAGTGATGTCACTGCCTCCGAGGTGGTGATGGACCTCACCCAAGGCGCAGGGGCTGACCTGTCGGTAGAGGCGGCCGGAGCACCGGACAAGACAATCCCCGAAATGGAGAAGACCCTGGCAATCAACGGGAAGATAGCGCAGATAGGCCGAGCCGCATCGCGAGTCCCGATGTACCTGGAGAGCTTCCAGATCAGGCGCGGGCAGCTGTTCGGCGCACAAGGCCACTCCGGCCATGGGATCTTCCCCTCAGTCATCCGGATGATGGGATCGGGGCTGATTGACAACTCCAAAATCATCACCTCTCGCTTCCCTCTTGACCAGGCACTCGATGCTCTGGAACAGGCCACGAAACGCCAGGATGGGAAGATCATCATCAAACCGTAAAGGAGGGAAAATGGCAAAGTGGCTTACAACGGAACTTTCTCAGGTGGTATTTGAAGATTCCAAGGTCGGACGTTTGAAGAAGAAGATCTGGGACGCCTCCGAAGAAGAGATCGATAAGATCCTGGCCGAATATGGTATTCCTTCCCCCCCTGAGCTAGGAAAGCCGGGATCCTATATTCAGACCACTCCACGAGCACAAGTGGAACAGAACCGACGCAAGAACGACATTGTGATTATCCCGGTGGCCTCTACCGAGCGGCACGGAGACCATTCCTGTTCAGGGCACGACCTTTTCCAGGTCACGCAGCTCATCGAAGGGGTGAGGCGGTACACGGATAAGAAAGGGAATCCGGTCAACCTCGTCTTCTCACCACTTAACTACGGCGGACATCCTTATCATCATGTCGGGATGCCGGGAACGGTGATCCTACCAGAGATGGTGGTACGTGAGACGCTGATCAACACGATGCTCGGGCTGTGGAACGATGGATTCCGCAAACAGCTCATCGTCAACAACCATGGGCAACTGTGGATGCTCGAATCGGCGCTGCACGAGTTCATGTACCGTTACCAACTTCCGGGCATCTACCAGATATTCGATTGGCACCGCTGTGTGCGTGAGTTCTTCGTCCCCTGCGAGAGGACAGGTTGGGAGACAGACTTCATCCACTCTGCCGAAGCGGAAACCTCGCTCGGGCTCCTCCTCTTCCCTGAGGGGATGATCGATATGGATCACGCTGTCGACGCAGATGGGAAGAGCTATCTTCCGGCAGGGCATTTCGATACGTCGGTTGACCCATACCAGCGGCCGCATCGCTGGTCGGAGGGAGAGGGGCACATTGCGATCGAGTTGGCGGCGACTCCGAATGGGGCCGTGGGAAAACCTTCACTTGCCGATCCGAAGAAGGCGAAGAGACCGACCGCCGCGATCCTTCGCTATCTCACCCTAACCGTCGATCAAATCCTAGAGGCGTTTCCTCCCGGGACGGTTCCACCAGTGGAGGAGGTCACCCTCCGTACAAAGGAGGAGATGGAGCCTTACCTGAAAGAACCAGGGTCTTCGGGATGGAAGCCGGTCTACGCCCTTCCGCGGAGGGGGTTTTAGAGTGGGGAATTGGCCACTGGGGTTGATCGTTCCGCTTCAAGATCCAACGCCGTTTTCGCCATTCGTGCCTGTCGAATGGCGAAACGCTTTGGGGCAGGTGAGGAGCGCGGGCTATGCGGGTGTAGAGCTTGCGATTACCGACCCTGAACCGATTGATCACGATGACGTAGCAAAGGCCCTTCGCAGGGAGGGTCTCCGCCTCCTCTCTTTGACCACCGGCCAGGCTGCAGCGAAAGAGGGCCTTTCTCTCTCCTCCCCAGAAGAGGACGTCCGTCTACGGGCGGTGGAGCGGATGAAGGCACACATGCACTTTGCGAAGCCCTTTGAGGCTGTGGTGATAGTGGGGTCACTACGTGGTGTAGAAGGCGATATGGATTTGCTAATCGAGTCATTACGCGAATGCGCTGCCTATGATACAAAGGTCAGGATTGCCCTCGAACCGCTCAATCGCTACGAGTCCCGCCTGGTGAACACGGCAGTGGAGGCACTGTCGATTGTGAATCGTGCAGGAGCCGAAAACCTGGGACTTCTTCTTGATACCTTCCATGCAAATATCGAAGAAAGGGAGATCGGGCAAGCTTTTCGAGCCGCAGGAGAAAGACTCTTCCACATCCATCTAGCCGATTCCAATCGCTGGGTCCCAGGCTTTGGACACTTGCCATTCGCTGAGGTTTGGACCGCTCTCAATGCAATCAACTATGCCGGTGGCCTTGTAATTGAGGCCTTCCCCCGTCCGAATGCGGAGGTACTTCTCGCTTCTGCAAAGGCGATCAGATCAGAGTGGGTCTAAGAAGGACTTTATGGAACTTAAAAAGCTTCTTGAAACTCGCTACAGCGTTTATGAACACTCCGTGCACAAGCTTCAAGGGGCAACCTTCGCTCTTGTCCGTGGATCGAAGGGGCGGCGTTTATTCCTTTCCGAACCCCTCTCGGGTTTCTCTGGAGAAGCCTTGGCAGAAGGAGGATTGCTCTGCCCCCTGACAGTCGAGAACGCATTTGCTCTCGAACACGTGTTCTCGTGGCTTTCACCCCAGCGAATTCTGGAGGAAGAAGCGAGCTTTGGGTTTGGAGACCGTCTCGGTCTGGCAACGCCAGGGCATATCCGTGCACTTTCAAGCGCAGCGGTCTTCCCGATATTGGTCCAGCAGTCGGTCCGCGAGAATGCGCGCACCGACCGTACCTTCGAGGAGGTGCTGGCCCAAGGCATATTCGGAGCCTTTCAGGAAGGGTACGAAGCCGGTTTCGGCGCTGATGCCGATCACCTCAAGCGGATTGAAGACGCCCTGCATGCCGCAGATCTCGGGTATACGTTCTTCACCTGTGATCCTGGGGATTACGTGGTCGCTGCGGAACGCTTGTCCTTGCAGGAGGCCCAAAGGCAGTTTGCCCTCCTCCCAGAGGCGGATGATTTTCGCCGGGAATACCTGGGGCGTACGTTTGAGATTGATGGGATTGGAAGTTTAGCCTTCTCTGAAGAAGAGCTCATTCGAGCGGCGGTGAAATACGGGAATGCCGTCGATTTTGCCGACAAGCTGTACCACGCCCTGACTGTGCGCCTTCCGCAGGGCTTCGACTACGAGGTCTCTGTGGATGAGACGGAAACACCCACAACCCCGTTGGAACACCTATTTGTGGCCCACGAGCTGCTGCGGCGCGGAGTGGACTTCGTGAGCCTTGCCCCGCGGTTTGTGGGAGCGATGGAGAAGGGAGTGGACTGGAGGGGCGACCTCGAGGCGTTCCGCAGGGAGCTTCGAGCGCACGCCGCCATTGCCCGCGCAGTGGGCTCGTACCGCCTGAGCCTTCACTCTGGGTCGGACAAGTTCACCCTGTATCCGTTCCTGGCAAAAGAGACCAGGGGGTTGTGGCACGTGAAGACTGCCGGTACGAGTTACCTTGTTGCCCTGGAAGTCGCCGCCCATCGGGCTCCTGTCCTGTTCCGTGAGATTGCACAATTCTCGATGGAACAATTTGCTAAAGATCGGGCGAGTTATCATATTTCGGCCGATCCTTCCCTCATTCCATTGCTGGAAGGGCTATCCGATGACGAGCTTCCGAAGATCATCGAGGAGCACAATGGGCGGCAGGTGCTGCACGTAGCCTTCGGATCGGTGTTGCGGAGCCATCTGGGGAATAAACTGCGCCTTGTGCTTGACAAGTGGGAAGAGGAGCATTACGAGGGGCTGGCCCAGCACCTGGGTCGGCACCTGGATGGATTGGAGGTGAGAAATGGTGGATGAACTGAAAGGGAAGGTTGCTGTAGTCACCGGCGGGGGGGGAGTGCTCTGTACAGCGATCGCGGAGGGTCTAGCTCGGGAAGGGGTCAAGGTGGTGCTCCTTGACATCAATTATGAGAAAGCTAAAGACACGTTGAAGCAAGTTGAGAATGCAGGGGGTGAGGGGTTAGCCCTCAAGGTGAGCGTCCTCTCCCGTAAGGAGCTTGAACATGCAGCAAAGGAGGCCATCGCTACATTTGCCCAGGTAGATATCCTGATCAACGGCGCGGGAGGAAATCACCCCAATGCCACAACGAGTCCGGACCAATCGTTCTTCGATCTTGATGAAGAGAGCGTTCGGTTCGTCTTCGAGCTCAACTTCATGGGCACATTCCTTTCAAGCCAGGTCTTTGGAAGGGTCATGGCGAAGCGAAAAGAGGGCGTAATCCTGAATATCGCCTCGATGAACGCCATCCGCCCTCTTACCCGTATCCCAGCGTATTCGGCGGCGAAGGCTTCAGTGACCAATTTCACACAGTGGCTCGCAGTCCATCTTGCACAGAACTATTCCCCAAGAATCCGCGTCAATGCGATCGCACCTGGGTTCTTCTTAACGGCTCAAAACCGCTATCTCCTCCACAATGAAGAGGGGGCACTAACTCAAAGAGGCCAACAGATCCTCGACCACACACCAATGGGGCGGTTCGGAGAGCCCCAAGACCTCATTGGAACGGTCCTTTGGCTTGTGTCTCCTCTCTCTAGCTTCGTACATGGGATCGTCGTCCCGATTGATGGTGGTTTCTCCGCCTATTCCGGGGTCTAGGTGAAACAATGAAGAACGTCGTCGTTGCACAGTCGGGCGGACCGACCGCGGTGATCAACGCCTCCCTCCTCGGAGTACTCGAGGCCTGCCGCGACTATCCTACGTCGTTTGGACGAATCTACGCCGCCCACCATGGGATCGAGGGAGTACTCCAGGAGGAACTACTCGACCTCTCCGCACAGGATGATGAAGAGCTCCAGCTTCTGCGGACCACGCCAGCAGCAGGTGCCATTGGAACCTGCCGCTACAAGGTGAGCCCTGAGCAGATCGAGGATCTTGAGCGAATCATTGAGGTATTCCGTGCCCATGCGATCGGCACCTTCTTCTATATCGGTGGAAACGACTCGATGGATACGGCGCAAAAAGTGAGTGAACTCGCACAGAAGCGCGGGTTGGATCTAGTCTGCGTAGGTGTACCAAAGACGATCGACAACGACCTCGGTGATCAAGAACGCAAGCTAATCGACCACACCCCGGGTTACGGCTCAACCGCGCGCTATTGGGCCTACATGATCCAGAATTCAAACGAGGAGAACCGTGGTTCGTCCCCATCCGACCCCGTGTTGGTGGTCCAGGCAATGGGCCGACGGATCGGATTCATCCCGGCTGCAGCGCGGTTGGCCGATCCCGAACGAGAGATGCCGCTGCAGATCTACCTGCCTGAGGCAGCACTCGGGTTGCCTGAACTGGCGGAGAACGTCACGCAGGAGCTTGGGCGTTCCGGTCGGGTGATCGTTGTTGTGAGCGAAGGACTTCATGTCGGAAACCTCGGGACAAAGAAGGATGCATTTGGCCACATCGAGTTCAGCTCAAGCCAGATACCGCTCGCACAAGTCGTTGTGAACTATTTGAACAACCGCGGACTCCCAGCACGAGGGGTGGCCCGAGGTCAAATCCCGGGCACCGATCAGCGGAACTCGATTATCTATGCTTCCACTGTGGATCTTGAAGAAGCTTACCGTGTTGGGCAACAAGCGGTCAAGATCGCCCTCGCGGATGGGACCGGTTACATGGCGACGATCGTCCGTGAGCCAGGACCAGCCTATACTATCTCCTGTGACAAGGCCTCCCTTGCGGAGATGGCAAACTCGGAACGGTCCTTCCCAAAGGAGTGGATCGCACTAAACAGAATCGATGTCACGGACGATTTCCTCGCTTATGTTCGCCCACTTATCGGCGAGGATTGGCCAAGAGTCCCACTTAAGAGAGGTCTGCAACGGTTTTCACGTCTGAAGCCGATTTTTGCTGACAAAGCGTGCAAACCATTCATCCCACAAGCCTATCGCAAAGAAAGGAGACAGCCATGAGCGACACTCCAGCGGATACTCTAAAGAGTTTTTCCGCCAGTAAGGAGTTCCTCGTATGCGTCGATTCCGATGGCTGCGTGTTTGACACAATGGGAATCAAACAGCGGGAGTGCTTCTGTCCGTGGATGATCGCCTACTTCGGCCTTCAGCCGGTGGCCAAGGCCGCGCGTGAGTGTAAGGAGTTTGCAGACCTTTACTCTAAGACACGTGGGGCAAACCGCCACGTTACAATCAAGCGGATCCTGACGGAGCTCCTCCCTTCCCATCCGCAGGTGCAGGCTCGCAGCTTTGATGTCCCCCAGTTTCCTCACTACTTCGCCTGGGTCAAGGATTCCCGAAGCCTCCTTTCAAACGAGGGGCTAAAGCGAGCGATAAAAGAGGCAGAAACAAAAGAAACGCAGCATGAACTCAAGCACGTCCTCGCCTGGTCTGAGCAGGTAAACTGGGCGGTGGGAGAGATCGTCAAGGGGATTCCACCCTTTCCAAAGGTTCGCGATAGCTTGAAGCGACTCCGAGGAAAATCCGATGTGGTCGTCGTATCAGCAACTCCCATCGAGGCACTGAAGAGTGAATGGGCCGAACACAATATCGGTGCCTTCACTTCGCTGATCTGCGGTCAGGAGATGGGCACGAAAGCAGAGCACATCCGCCAAACGAGCCAATACTACAAGAAGGGCCATGTCCTCATGCTCGGCGATGCACCTGGAGACCTGCGAGCAGCCAAGGAAAACGAAGTCCTCTTCTACCCCATAATCCCCGGTGAGGAGGAGACGTCCTGGGAACACTTCTATCGGGAAAGCCTAGATCGGTTCTTATCGGAGAGTTATGCTGGGGAATATGAGCGAGCGCTCATCGCGCGGTTCGATCGGGCCCTACCCGAGCGACCGCCGTGGGAGGTGAAAGCGTGAACCGTGCCGATTTCGGCGTCATTGGACTTGCAGTGATGGGCCAGAACCTAGCGCTCAATGTGGAGGGTAAAGCTCATACGGTTGCGGTGTACAACCGCACTGCGCAACGCACAAGAGAGTTCATCGCACAAAAAGCAGGGGACAAGTCTCTCATCCCCACCTATTCGCTCGGAGATTTTGTGAACAGGTTGGCTCGCCCTCGCAAGATCCTGCTCATGGTTAAGGCGGGAGCCCCAACGGACGCCGTCCTCGATCAACTCTTTCCCCTCCTCAACAAAGGGGACATCGTGATGGACGGGGGCAACTCCCATTTTAATGACACGGAGCGCCGTATCTCCGAGGCAGAAAAGCAAGGAATCCTCTACCTTGGAGTAGGAATCTCCGGCGGGGAATACGGGGCACTACATGGACCCTCCATCATGGCAGGTGGACACAGGGAGGGCTATGAAGCTGTGAAGGGAATTCTCGAAAGAATCGTCGCCCAGGGACCGGAGGGACCCTGCTGCGCTTATTTGGGTCCGAGCTCTGCTGGTCACTACGTCAAGATGGTTCACAACGGGATTGAGTACGCCATCATGGAGACGATCGCAGAAGCCTACGATCTCCTGAAGCGTGGGTTGGGTATGCGCCCAGTGGAAATGGCTGAGGTCTTCGGGGGGTGGAACCGCGGGGAGCTTTCCTCTTACCTATTCGAGATCACAGTAAAAATACTGCGTTACCAAGACACCGAAACTGGTGAACCATTGGTAGAACGCATCCTGGACACAGCCAAGCAAAAGGGAACCGGTAAGTGGTCCACGCAATCCGCACTGGACATTGGGACCCCCGCTCCGACCATCGCTATGGCCGTCTTCGCCCGGCTTCTCTCGAGCCTGAAGAGCGAGCGGATGCAGGCCGAAGATACCCTCCCTGGGCCTGATCCTAGGTTCGTTGATGTCGATCGAGACACGTTCATTAAGGAACTCTTCTCCGCAGTGAGTCTCACTGTGATAACGGCGTATGCCCAGGGGTTCCGCCAACTGCAGGACGCTTCTAAGGAACGAGGCTATGGCCTGGAACCTTCCGAGGTGGCACGGGTCTGGATGGCAGGCTGCATCATCCGAGCGAAACTGTTGGTACCCATTAGACAGACATTCAGAGAACGGTCGGACCTCCCTATGCTCTTTCTCTTGGAGCCATTCCTGGCCTTCTTGAAGGAGCATCATGTGGGCCTCCGTTGGGTGATTGCAAAGGCGCACGACCATGGAATCCCTGTGCCAATAATGGATTCCGCCCTCGATTTCCTCGACGGATACCGAACCGGACGGCTTCCTGCGAACCTTCTCCAGGCACAGCGTGACTTTTTCGGAGCACATACTTACCTGCGAACCGACGAAGAGGGCGTGTTCCACACAGATTGGGAGAAAGGATGACCCTTGGAAAAGGTAGCCAAGAGCAACCGCTCACCGATGAGGAACTAGCCCTCATCTTCCGCCAGGGATTGGAGGAAGCGCACCTAGAGAGAAAGAAGATCCTCGTCATTATTCCCGACTCAACCCGCACCGCGCCAATCCCCCTCTGCTTTCGCACGCTCTCTTCCACTCTACTAGGAAAGGTGAAACGTCTTGACGTGTTGATCGCTCTCGGGACTCATCCTCCGATGAGCGAGGCTGAGATTGATGCACATCTTGGTACTACAGAGGGGGAACGGGCGCGTTTCAAGGTGAGGGTCTTCAATCATACCTGGGATCGGCCAGAGGAATTACAGCGGATAGGCACCATCCCTGCAAGTGAGATAGAGGAAATCTCCCACGGGCTCCTCTCCGAGCAAGTTCGGGTTAAGATCAATCGGCGGATCTTTGACTATGATCACCTCATCATCATTGGGCCTGTCTTTCCTCATGAGGTGGTAGGTTTCTCCGGCGGGTATAAGTACTTCTTCCCGGGGATCAGCGGGCCAGCGATGGTTCACCACTCACATTGGCTCGGTGCCTTGATTACGAACCCGAAGGTAAGCGGAACAAAGCGGACCCCAGTGCGGGATATGATCAACCGTGCTGCTTCCTTCGTAGAGATCCCCACCACCCTTTTCGCACTGGTGATACTACATCACACCGTCCACGGGCTCTACGTCGGAGATCCAATCGCAGCCTGGGAGAGGGCAGCTGACCTATCAGCAAAGATTAATATCGTTTGGGTCAAGCACCCATTTCACACGGTGCTTGCCGCAGCCCCAGCCATGTATCAGGAGTTATGGACTGCTGGGAAATGCATGTACAAGCTGGAGCCAGTCGTAGAAGACGGAGGTAAAGTCATTATCTATGCTCCTAACCTACACAAGATCTCAGTTACTCACGGCGATCTCATCCGCGAAATTGGTTACCACACCCGGGACTACTTCCTCAGCCAGTGGGACCACTTCAAGGATGTTCCTGGCGCGATTCTCGCTCATTCAAGTCATGTTCGGGGGATCGGAACCTATAGGAATAAAGTGGAGTACGACCGAATTGAAGTGATTCTCTCCACGCAAATTCCAGAGACCACCTGCCGGGCTATCAATCTGGGCTACTTAAACCCGAACGAAGTCGATCTCGACCACTTTGCCAACCGTCAAGACGACGGGGTTCTACTTGTACCGAAGGCAGGGGAGATCCTCTATCGATTGGCCGATGGATCGGTCCCTGATATCGACCTTCTGTAATCATCACTGCGGCTTCCCCCTTACAAATCTTGGCTTAATACCCTCCTCTTGACACGCGAGGGAACGCTCGTTATACTTCACCCTTGGCTGACAAGCGTGATGACGATGGGCGCCGAAAGGCGCTCATAATGATTCTTAGGTCCTCTGATGAGGGCTAAGCCAGGCACCACCAAACAACAGAGAGGGGAGCTTTAAGCCGTGAGATGAAGATCGAAAGACGGCGAGTCCGCGACTAGGTGTCAGCCAAACTTGGGTTTACAACCCAACCGGGTGAGATTCAAGCAAGCTATTTTACCTCCTTGGTAGCGTAGCTCTCATCCAGAAGGCTGCCGTTCAACTCGGTATGGGCAAGGGAAACCGGGCTCCCCTCTCCCCTCCTTTTACTGCTCCTTTAACTTAATTAGAATATCGACCGCCGCTGTGTGCTTCCCTACGATGAACGGATTTAGATCTACCTCCTCGATCAATGGAAGATCAAGGCACAATTGACCTAAGCGGTGCAGAGCACCCGCCAGCGGACCAAGCTCAACCGGGGGCTGCCCACGGAAGGCTTCAAGGAGAGGGAAGGCGCGGATCGACCTGATCATTCGCTCCGCCTGGTCGACTGACACCGGAGCGACTCCAAAGGACACGTCCTTCAGCGCTTCCACCAGCGTCCCGCCGACGCCAAACATGATCACCGGCCCGAAGGAGCAGTCACGTTTCATCCCCAGGATTAGCTCCCTCCCAAAGAGAGCCGGCTGCAGGAGGATCCTTCCGCGGTGCAACCGCTCGCTAGTGATCAGTCCTATCAAGTGGTCAATGGCGCGATGCAAGTCCTCCCCATTGGCGACTCCAGGGATCACCGCGCCGCGTTCGAAGCGATGGAAGAGCCCGGGGGAGTCCACTTTGGCCACAAGCGGAAACCCGACCTCCTTGAGAAAGGGTGCAGCTCCCTCAACGTCTTTGACGTAGGTGTAAGGACAAACAGGGAGCCCGTAGGAAGAAAGGATCTCAGCGCCCTCGTAGAAGTAGAGAGCACAACGTCCCTCACTGCGCGCTTTCTCAACAAGGCGCAGTGCCCGCTCACGATCAGGTTTCGGACCCATGTCAACCGACCGCCTCTCACTCCGTAATTCCCCCAGCCGGCAAAGAACGCTGAGAGCATCGACCGCGGCTTCGGGCATGATGTAAGTAGGGATCTTCTCCCGCGCAAGCCGCTCGATAAACCGAGCCGCAGCCGCGCCGTGGCTTAGTGTGCAAACGATGACCGGCTTATCCGGAGCCTCTGCAATTGCTCGCAGGATTCCCTCGGCCACCGCCCCGGTCGGTTCCTTAAGGACCAATGGGGGACGAAAGATGACGATAACTGAGTCGGTAACTGAGAGGGCTATACGCAGAGCTTGCTCGTAGTCTGAGGAATCAGCGGTGGCGATCATATCGATCGGGTTTCCTAGCCCGGCCTCTGGCGGGAGGAAGGAAGCAAGCTTATCCTTAACCGCAGCCGGGAGTGATAGCACCTCAATCCCGGCCCGCTCACAGGCATCAGCAGCAATGATCCCCGCGCCGCCTGCATTCGTGAGGATCACCGTCCTGCGCCCCCGAGGGATATGCCCTCTCGCCAGTGCTCGCAGAGCGTTGAGCATCTCCTCAATTGAAGAGACGCGGATCGCTCCACACTGGTTCAAGAAGGCGTCCACAATCGCGTCAGAACTGGCCAACGAGCCAGTGTGGGAGGCAACCGCCGCTGCGCCCGCCTCGGTCCGACCGGCCTTCAACACGACGATTGGCTTCTTTTGTCCAACCTCCTCCACCAAGCGGCGGAACTCCACTGGATTGGCGAAGCTCTCCAGATAAAGGAAGATCACCCGAATGCGATCGTCTGCTGCCAGGCAGGTGAGAAAATCGTTCTCCGATAGACCAGCACGATTCCCCAGGTTGATGAATAGGGAGACCCCCAGGCCCATCTCCCCGAAGAACTCGAGCACCGTCTCCCCCAGGGAGCCGCTCTGAGAGATGAAGGCAATCTCGCCACTTGTCGGAAACCAGCGGGAGAAGGAGGCATTCAATGACGCCTCCGGCGAACTGTTGATGATTCCCATGCAGTTTGGTCCAACCACATTTAAGTGATAGCGTTGCACTAGTTCCTTCAACCTTGCTTCTCGTCTACTCCCCTCCTCTCCACTCTCCTTGAATCCAGCGGTAACGATAACAAGGTTATGGATCTCCGCCTTTCCGCAACGCTGCACCACATCCAGCACAAGATCTCTATTTACAGCAAGCACGGCCAGATCGGCCCTACAAGGGAGTGCGTCGACCGAGTGAAAGCAAGGGAACCCCTCAACCCTGTCGTACTTTGGGTTCACCGGGTAAATCTTCCCGCGGTACCCACAGCGCACGATGTTGCGCAGGATCTCACCCGCTACCGAACCCTGGCGCGGACTCGCCCCCACAACAGCAACCGAACGGGGACAAAGGAGCGAGGAGAGATCCCTAGACATGGGATTTCATGCCCCACATAATCAACCAGACAAGCCCCAACGCTATGATGAGGTCCCCGATACTGAATGCGGCTGCCAAGGGGATCCCCTCGGGCAGGTAAAGAAAATCCCCCAAGACGTTGAGCCGGGTCGTCTCGCTCATCAGGATGACGTTCCCATACACGCCCTCCTCCAGCAGGTGAGTGACCACCCCGTGGCTCCCCGCGCGAGCAAGCGCAGTCAGTGAGGATGGCATATACCCACCGTTTACCGCAATTGTAAGCAGGTTCAAGAACGCTCCTAAGCCAATGAAGAGGAGAGGAAACGTGCGATAGTTAAGCGCAAGGAATAGGAAGACGAGACCGTAGGAGAGAAGATGAAGTTGCGTTGTCCCATAGGGAAGGAGGGGACGGTCGCCAAACAAGGGAAAGATAAGCAGTTGAATCGCCAAAGCGACAACGATCAACCCCCAAAATCGCATCCGAAGCGAGGCGAGATAGGTGATCCGCCCTCTACGCAGATATCCTAGAATAACGCCTATGAAGACCGTAGCGATAAGCAACATGGAACTAAATTAGAGTCTACCTGCCATGAATGAATACTGCAACAGAGCCTTCGCTCTCA
>Ga0209986_10002345_pt1 | contig 17344 bp, 14 predicted proteins | sample BlataG_FD_183168 | JGI IMG/M metagenome (GOLD analysis project Ga0209986, IMG submission 183168) | Deep subsurface microbial communities from Black Sea to uncover new lineages of life (NeLLi) - Black_00105 metaG (SPAdes) (version 2) | ecosystem: Environmental > Aquatic > Marine > Oceanic >...
TAACTGAATTTGCTTGTCTGATAGATTATTCTTTTCTTTTTCAATTAGCTTATCAATATTAACCGGTCGATACAATGTAACAACAAAAATGCCATTATAATTAAACTCCGGTTCGGGTAAATTCTCTTCTCTCATTAATTGTCTTACTCTGGGAATTCCCGAACCTATTTGTTCGACTAACCTCATTCTTTCAAACAAACCGAAAATCAAAGGATTTCTTGTCATACTACGTTTACCAAACTCTGATTTAGGCAAACTACTTATCAATCCACCTGGATTGGTAATTTCAACACGATCCGTAAAAACTTCAATAGTTATCCTGGCACCTTGTTCATAATAATCACGATGGGACAAAGCATTTATGATTACTTCCTTGAAAACTACTTCAGGGATTTCCCATTTTTCTTTCCTGGGTTCACTGCCCTGCCCCTCAATATCATAACTTATTTTTAATTTATCTTTAAGCCAACCAAGTGATTGAATGTACTGTTGATATAGTGGGCTCTTAAATATTTTATCATCCTCTATGTATCGTTTATCAGAATCCCTGAATAAAACACACCTAATTACAGCTTTATCAAAAAATTCATCTGTATTTTTTCCAAACATTAATACAGCACCATTTTTAAAATATCTGTCATCGAAATACAATTTCAGATTTTTAAGTATCAATTCTTGTGAAAGTGTGGATGTAAGTCCTGAGATTTGAAGGAATTCATTAAAAGCATTATCAGAAAAATGGTCCTCATAAACAAAATCCTGGCAAGGGCTTTGGTCAAAATATACTCTTCCTGATTGTTTGAAAAAACCTCTAATTTCCTCCGGCGATGTTAATTTCTGCGTATTTGGTCCGATACGAATATATATCGCACCTGAGAGTATGTAAGGCTTCTGTGATCCTGTTGGTACCTCAATATAAATAATATTATCCCCTCTAACTAATTTGGTTTCAATGGGTACTCTTAAGGAAGGATTAATGCCATTTATTGCATCCTGAATTCTTGAGAGTCTTTTATTGTCATAACTAACTCCCACTATTTGATTAGAATCATTTACACCAATAATTAAAACTCCACCAGATGAGTTAGCAAATGCACAGACTTCTTCTGCAATATCACGCAGTCGACTTGGGATGCTTTCTTTAAATTCAGCATTATAACCTTCGCCTTGTGCTGCAATATTTAGAATTTCCTCTTCGGTCATATGTAATTGTCTTTGAATTATTAACTTATATACTTATTAACTTTTAACTTTCTTTAAACACCTTCTCAAAATGCGCCCAGGCCACCTTATAATCCTCCACCCGGTCACATTTTTCAAAGGGAGGATAATAGGTCACTTCCTTGCCATAATACAATTCCGATTTGGTAATGGTATGTTTAACCAACTGACCTTCTTTGTTGTGTTTTACTCTTTCCCATTCAGATCGATCTAATCCAATACCGACTAATCCTTTGCTAACTGTAAATACAATATTCCCCTTCTGGTCATACCAGGTATTTTCTTCATTTTGCTGTAAAACAGGAAATTGTACTTTATAAATAAGAATTAACTCCTCAATTGTAAGACCCAAAGCAATGGCAGTGATTACATCAATCTCAATAAGTGCTTGTCTGCGCTCAAAGTAGTTGCGTAATGGTGTTGTCCATTCCCAATTTTCAGATAAAGAAATAAAAGGCTTTAAACGTTTATCCTTTTTAGCCCAATTGTCATTCTTATATGAAAAAATAAAATTATTATTCCAAATTTTTTCATAATGTTTTGTTATACAATTTAATTGCAAGACTCTTACAGCTAATCGTTTAACAAAATTAGTTGACAAACCAAACGGAAATGATGAAAACACATGCCGCCAAAATCTTGGATTGCCTGTTGCTTTAATATAGAAATCAAAAATTATAGAAGAGCATAATCCTGAAAATTCAATGAGTTCTCTTTCACTATTAAAGTAAATTGATGTAACAGTATTAATATTTGTTGTAAATGGTGGTACAATAGCACATTGCAAGGTTCGTTCCCCAGCCTGATTCAACATACTGCTTGCTATTAAATGATAATCAATCAGTAACTTCCTTTCAGTGTTAAAACCATTAAGGGCTTTATTTAGAATAAACTTATTTCTGTCAGTTGGAATAAAATTCGTCCTTGGTAAAAAATCTTTATTAATTGATGTTAAATCAATAACATCATAATCAGCCTTATTTTTACATTTTTCCCTTGGATTTTTATAAAATGGGGTTCCTAGATAAAAATGAGGTCCGCTAAATATTAACTCGCATGAATCTAATGAAATAATATCTTTAGTTTGCTTTTTTATCAATCCTTTTCTAACATCATTTGTTTCATGCCAAAATTCTGTATTTATGAATAAAGAATCATTGACTCGTCGGGTAAACTGGTTGAGTTTCTCGAAAATATTAAATATTCTATTTGCATGTACATTAGGTAATTTTACAGATTCCCATTTATTTGAGTCCTCAAACAATTGTGATATGATTAGTAACCTATCTTTATTATAATTCACCAGTCGTTCTTTATGTGGCTTTAGATTCCATGTCCAATTTCCTTCATTAATAATTTTAATCCCATCAGGTATGCTATTATCTTGTGAAAGAAATGACTCTATTATGGTTTTAGGATGAAACAAATTGCTTGAGCTTATAAAATCAGGTTCTCTCTGGTTACCAGAATAAATATTTATACTATACTTCTCACGATGCCCAATAGGGAAAAACATTAATTGATTCCTAAATTGAAAATGATAGTATAAATGTTTATAGACTATTTCCCTTAAAATTTCACCTTTTGAATCTTCATATATCCCTTCAGGGTGTAATAAACCAATCATACCAATTGGATTAATAACTAATAGACAACAACATAATATTGCCTTGTAAGTATTGCTCTGCTGACCTTTTAGTAAATAATAATTTTGAGGTTGATTTAAAAAACTTGATATATTTTCTGAAGAGATAAATTCAAATAAATAAGTCTTATAATTTAAAATATTACTTTGAAATAATTTTATATATGGTAGTTGCTTTGCAACATCGATGTTTCTGATTTCAATTTCAGGGAAAAGATCAAGAATAACAGAACTTGGATCGAATGTTAATTTCACCCACGGAGGATTCCCAACAATTACATCAAAACCTCCGCGTTCCTTGAATACTTCAATAAATTCAAGGTGGTAATGGAAGAAGAGATACTTCTCTGCATATTTCTGAACCAATTGAAGCCGGTTACTTTTAAACAGGTCGCGGTCGGCATATTGTTGAATAGCATCAATGGTTAGTTTTTTTTCTTCCTCTTTTCTGAATTTTCGCAAGCTCAGTTGGGGTCCACCCTGGAACATGTCCATCTGGGTTTCTTCTGATCCAAATGGATAATCATTTTCCACGGACAGATTTCCATTGGAGTGTTTTAGATAATCATATATAGCCTGGTCAAGATCCAATTCCAGAATGATGCTGATATCCTGCCAGTATTGCTCTCGTGTTGGAAGTTCAGCCGCCTGTCGTACATCCCAAAACCAGAAAGAACACTAGTAATCCATCACCATCTTTAACTTGTAATAGGGTGCACTGTCTTTCCACCTCTGAGCAGAAAGTTGTTCTTTTTCTCCATAAGAGAGTACTTTGAGCTGTTCTTCGGGCATACCGTATAAACTCCCCCTGTCATGGGTAAAGGAGTTCACGATCTGCTGAAATTGGTAGTGTTGTTCAAATAATTCATCAATTTTTATACAAAGGCTTTTTAAAACAGGTAATTCATTCCGGCTGATGGGTTTGCAGAATTTTTTTCTCCATTCAGTAACCCGCCGGTTTTCAGTAGGGTATTCTTTCTTCAGTATCCGAATACCCGCTGATGGGATCATATTTTGGTCAGGCAATAGGAAGTGGTAAATTTCATCCTCTTTGCGGTTGATTGTACCATCTTTTAAATAGTGCAATTCTTTTGGTGCTTTTTCCCACCATTTCCTCGATTCTCTTTTATTTGGATTTAAGACAATATCTTTTTCATTGTATACTTTACGCCAGGCCCCAACCACAGCATTTCCAACTCCAAGACGGTAACCAAAGAAAGGTGTCTCCATATCTTTATGGATCACATTCAACCAAAGAGATAGCTTCCCAAGTTCTATTGCAGTTGGATTAATGTCAACCCCATAAACATTGTTGGTGGCTATATATGCTTTAACTTTCTGCAACTCCTCCTGGTATTTCCCCGGAGATATCTTGTGTTTCGATTCTTTCTGCCTATAATCCAGGTAGGAGATTGCCAATTGGTTTATCACCTCATTATGGAAAGCTGCCGCACCCATAGCAGGTTCCAGAATTTTTAATTTAAGTAAATCTTCTGCTTTTATTTCTCCATTTTCAAGCCGCTCCAGAATGGGTTTCAGTGTATACTTAACAGTAGTTTGTGTTAAAATTTCAGGTGTATAATAAGAAGCAGACTTTTGACGGTCCCGACCGCTCAACCGGTATATAAAATATCCTGCAGGAATTATTTTGTCCCTTGTCTCATCTTCCGGATCTTTTAATATCTCATCCTCTTCAAAATCATCCCGTCTCCTTCGTGGTACCACATACGTACCATCTTTTCCTGTAGGATCATTTGCCCTCTTTACCTCTATATGATCTTCACGTGCAAAGAATCCTCTGTAAGATAACAAACCCTCATATACACTGCCTAACTGGTTTATCCCAAGGTTGGCATATGAGATCCTTCCCCTTGATTTGCCCTTTTGCTTTTGCGAAAGACTAAGCTGACAAATAATATCCTGCCAAACAAAGTTCCTGAACTGTATTTGATGCAGGTAATGAAGCCTTTCGTCATCAAACAAGGGAGTATCGAGATGATTTACCTTAAAACTTTTATTGTCCTGATCCTTTTCGCGGTAGCCACGGTTCAAGAGATTGAACAGGTTTTTCAAGCTCATGTCAAAAAAATAACCATTACGGGCACTGTCACTGTTAAGTGCCACTTGTTCAAGGTCACGTAGCATTTCGAGGCTATAGCCTTCTTCATATGCTTTGTCATTAATAGGCAGGATCTCCAGGTCGGGACGCGATTCAGCATAAAAAATGAAAAGCAAACGATAGATCAAAGTAATGCAGTCATCTTTCATCTTCTCAGCAAATTCATCTGCATAAATATCCGTTTCCATACCCTGATCTTTCATATACCAAACCGCTTCATTGGCCAATGCTTCAACAGCCTTAATTACTCCTTCCTTCAGGTCCCTGGTTACGGCATAGGCACTTTTATGCGAATCTTCATCAAGCTGTTCCATAAGCACCAGGTCAGCATCGGGGGCTAAAGTTTCTTTTCCGGTTAATAAATAAAACAGTGAATAATAATCGCGTTGAATGGCTGTTTCATCGAATAGATCCTCAAGGTTCAGTTGCAGGTAACTCCCCCGGAACCACTTTTCATACTGTATAATATATACATGAGGTGCAGCCAGAAGCAAAACATAATCAGGCCTTCCTGCCTGGTCGAGAAGAAGCAACTCAGAAATAGCTTCGTTGATTACTGAGGGTGATATAACCTGATCTACAGGCACTTTGAAAACAGAATCCCATTGGGATCGGTGGTATCGTTGTTCCCTGCTATTAACTTCTTCATGTTCATCGATATGGTAGTGTTGTTCGAAAAGACCATCCGGTTCTTCTTCCCTGTCAGGGATTATGGCCTGCATTTCCAGGATAAAAAGGTGGGGTTTGCTTCCCCTGTAAAGTTTATGCCGTATCGGAATTCCTTCGTTGTTTTTCAACAGGAAAAGTTCAGAGTAAGTCGTATATTCGCCATTGTATCCAAGGATATTTAAAAGTTTTGTATGAAATCTATGGGTAAACAGGACACGGTCTTTGGTACGTCGTCCCTCCAGAAATTCTTTTTTAAACCGGAAATATTGTTCTTTCAATGGGAAAACTTGTTTGTTGATCTCCTTCAAGTCTTCATCTGCATATCCTGAACGTTCCCTGACTTTTTTCAGAAAATCATGATCGAAATAATTGGTTGAAAAATACTCCCCTATGTTATTAATGAACTTAATCATAGCCTGCAATTACCGCTTTTTTTTTATACCTTTTCGAGAACATAATAGTCCAGACGTTTACGCGTAAATTTCAATTTACTTGTTTGAATAAGAGCTAACTTATTTGAAAGAGCTTTTCCCAGGTTTAATAGATACGATCGGTTCCCTTTATGAATGAAGCTTACTTGATATACCTGCCCAAAATATTCAAAAGTTAGTCTTGCATTCTGATCCGGAAAATAGGATTTGAAATCTACCGTTATACGGAGCCGGTGTTTCGTAATATCTGTTTCTGTAATAGAATTTCCCGGTGCAGGTAGTGTAAAACTTATGGGAGTTGTCGAGTCACCGGGTCTGAATGTTTTATTTTTTTGTTTCTCAGACAAGGACTGTATCTTCTGGAGATTGGATTCAAGGTTTTCAAGGTTACTTTTAATAAGAGAGCCAAATACATTTTTTAACTGGAGGATATATACTTCCCGTTTCATAAAAAAATCAATATTACTGGGGTGGTATAAAACCAACACTTTTGTATTCGACTCATGAATAAATACTTTCCCATGTGCTTCTTTCATTGTGATGGATTCATTCAGCAAAAGTTCAGCTGACATTTTACCAAGTGCAAGGATTAATTCTGGTTTTAAAACTTCTATCTCCATATCGAACCATTTCTTACAGTTTTCAATCTCAGATTGAAGCGGTGTTCGGTTCCTGTTGTCCTCGCAGGGCCAGCATTTAACAATATCTGTTAAGTAAAATAATTCTTCTAATTCCTTTTTGTGAGCTGCAATAGCTTCCCTGAGTATTCTTCCTCCAACTCTGGTCCAGTATTTTTCATTGTTAAGACTTTCCTTTCCCGGAGCTTCAGATACCAGCATATATTTACTCTCTGAATTCCCATGCGAATGGAGAGGGAATTTTTTATATCCAAACATTGATTTACATTCTCTGCATGTATGAACTCTTTCTAGAATACTTTCAATTTCCATCTTCCAGAATATTACTCATAATAAAATATTGCTAATAACTGAAGGAAAGCTTTGTTATCCAGGCTTGCCATATTCTTATAATACTGTGACTTCTCATCCAGTATTGTGGTCATTTCCCTTTGGTAATTATCTTTTATCCCACGTATTATTCCTGTTGGTTTCTCCTGAGGAAAGAGGATTTTCAACTGATCACTGGATTGCTGATACCAGGATGACAATTCCTCGTCATATTTATCTTTTAGAGTTCTCATTTGGTCCTGAACCTGGGCTTGTTTGTCCTCCATATAAAGGGTATAAGCAAAAGTGATTGCATCAACAAGGGTATTGTTTAAAGACAATAATACCTCATCTTCAATGTTGTGACTGTGTAATTTTTCAAACAATTTGAACCGTTGTAAAAATGCATCAAATGACAGCGGTTGTTCAACCAGCTCTCCATCACAGTTCAAACCAACCACATAAAATTCAGACAGTACTGTCTGACCAAGATTATTTGATACCTGTCCGTGAAATAGATACCATCGGGTATTTGCTGGTACATGTCTTGTCTTTACCACCAATGCAGTATCCTTATCAACATGAGCCTTAAGACGGTTCATTAATAGTTTGACCAGTGGATGCAAATCGTAAAGAATCTGGAACTTGGGCCATAGTCCTTGTTCCTTCCGGGCGTCATCAATCGATTTTTGAACTAATTCCTGATCCGTTGTAAGTTTATAAGTATCTCCCCTCTGTGGTTTTGCTTCCATAGGCAGGTCATATAATATATCATCTATATCCTTGTCTCTCTTTATCTCTAGTAGTTCGTCACCAAAATTTATATCACTTTTCTTCAGAGCATTTTCCCCAACTAAATAAGAGGTTAAACTTTTGTAAAAATCGAAATCGCTATTATAGAACGAGCCCTTTACACTTAACGGATCATCATCCACCAGTACTTCTGTAGTATCGCTTTCTCCATCGAAAAGCAAATTTGCATAATCAAAATCAGCTGCCCTATCCAGGTAATCTTCTTCCGAATCAATAATTGCCTGTTGAACCCTTTGAATCTCCTTTGTAGGATCATATTCCCTGAAAACTGCTCCTGCATCTCCAATGGCTTTATGTACTTCCTCTTCTTTTTCGGTAAGTTTGCTGATGATGTAAATATCTGTTTTTATGTCAGAGATTTCACTCTTACCCAGCAAGTAATAGATGTAGGGTGTTTTGTGTTGTCCGAAACGGTCAATTCTCCCGTTTCGTTGATCCAGCGTAATGATTGACCAGGGAATATCATAGTTGAACATTCGGTTACAGAAAAAATGAAGATTAACACCTTGTGAACCAGCATCAGATGATAATAACACCTTAATTTTTGAATCTTCTTTGCCAAAATCTTCTATAATCATTCTCTGTTCCTCATCACTTCGGCTTCCGTGAAAAGTTTTTATCTGTTCTTCCTTTTTAAGATTATAATCCCTGGATAATTTTTCTTCAAGCGCATTAATCGTGGCTATACGTTCAGCAAAAATGATAATACGTTCATCCTTTGGTTTACCAGTCCAATCCAGCCTCGCCAACTCTTCTTTCAGTTGATCATATTTTGAGTCGGTATTTAAATTAATTATTTTTTGAAGAAGTTGTTTGGCATCTTTCAATTGCTCAGCGTCACCTGTTTCGGTTGCCGGCTTTTCACTTATTCTTATTAGCCTGTTCTCTACAGTTTCCAGACACGCTTCCGGACTTGATAAATATGCTTTGAAAAGGTTTATTGCAAATAGTAAATCATAGTTTCTATTGATGTTTTTGCCTTTACCCAATGCTTTGAACTTGATGGATTGCTGAAAAACAAGAAATTCTTCTTCTTCCGGATACAAAGGGAAAGTCAGGTGAATGATTTCTCTTTCCCTGAAGTTATCCTCTACAGCTTCCCGAATATCCTTTTTAAACCGTCGCACGAAATAGGGCTGTACATCTTCCTTCTGGTAATCACCCTTACGTGGTATAGCAATTGGTTCAATCATCCTTATCAGGTTAGCAAAGCTATCGCTTCTCCCATTGTGTGGAGTAGCCGAGGTAAGCACCAATGATTCACATTTAGTTGCCAGGAATTGGGCCAGATTCCCACGCAATGAATGGATATTAGCGACAGTTTGACACTCATCGATAACAATTATATCCCACCTGGATTTTTCCAGATGATGTCTGAATTGTGCATTGTTTTTAAGTGTGTCTATGGAAATAATAATTTTATCGTAATAATCAAAGGGGTTTTTATTTGCTGGTAACTCAGCCTTGATCCTTGAAATTCCAATGGAATCAAGCCTCACTAAGGGAATGGCAAACCGGCTCCATAATTCTTGCTGAAACTGTCCCAAAATGGATTTTAGAGCTAAAACTAAGATACGCTGTCCCTGACCTCGCTTAATCATTTCTGCCAGAAATATCCCTGCTTCAATTGTTTTCCCTAATCCTACAGCATCGGCTATAAGCATCCTAGGCCGAGGTAATTTAAAAGCTTTCAGTGTTGGAGTATATTGGTATTCAACAAGATTGAAAGCCGCTTTATGGGCTATTTCAATCTTATTTGAGGAATGATAAGCATTACGGATATGTGCTTCAATAAAAAGTTTGGTTTTTTCATACCCATGTTGCTTGTCCGCCACCAAACGTGTATTGGCCGGATCAAGAAGTTCCAGGTCCGTTTCTAATTTGGTATCGAATGTATATTTCTTACCCTTCACCAACTCACTTATCCCCTGGACTTCAAGGAGTTTCGTTTCATCGTAATTTTCAATGACTTTAGTAACCAAAAAGTCTTCACCACGAATAGTGATTCGAATGCCAGGAGCGATTTGATTAGCCATTATCTGTATTATTTCATTTTAAGCAAAGTATTTTTATAAAATTACAAAAAGCTCGTGAATCCTTATGTTTTAAAAGGATTAATTATCTAAGTAATCATGAATTCTAAATGCAATAATTCTAATAATTCTATCCATATCCATTACTATCTAATTCCTAATCAATAGCATTAATTATATTGTTTCACTATTATCCGACTAAATTATTTTTTCTCTAATTTTTCGTCTGTATCACCCATGAAATGGGTATTACTTTTATAATTTCAAAAGAGACCTCCCCCTGTTTTTGCACCAAATAAACTTAGCTGTAATGAACCAGGTGGTGATTCCCGTGCTTTGTGGTAACTACGACGTGTACTTCTGAGCAATTCACTTACATCCAACATGCTAATCAGGTGTATTCTTACCAAAGAGGCCACAACTGAGAAGGCTTTTTTTGTTTGAGCTATTTTCTGGATGACCGTTAAAAGCAATTGGGCTATTAGTGTACACCAAACCTGTGTTCTTATTGCATTTTCATTTTCTCCATAGAAATAGTGTAATTGAAAATTCTGCTTCATTTTTTTGAATAATATCTCTATTCCCCACCGTTTCTTATAGAGGAAAGCCACCTCCTCAGCTGTAATTTCAAAATTATTTGTAAGAAATTCATAATATCTATTCAGTTCATCCTGGTAACAAACTTTTCTTAATCGTAGTTTTTTCTTAACCTTTGTTTGTTTCTTTCCGGTTTCATCTTCCGGGTGGTATTCCAACTCTATTATCTCGTCGCTGAGAACTTTTGCTATTCCTTTTTTTCGGTAATGCTTGCGTGTAACTTCTACGACCGTGTAAACTGCACTCTTTTTCAAACGGGTAACAAAAAATACCTGTTTTTGAGTCCAAAGTGCAAATTGATGATAATAGTTATACGCCTTGTCGAAAACAATCATACTATGGGATATTAATTCCAGGCTTTTCAGAAAGTTCTTGTCATGTACTTTGGCTGCCGTGATTTTAATAAATCGTCCAACCGATTGAACTGCATCTATTAACATGTGTACCTTAAGACCTCCCTTTTTCTTCCCGTCACCCTTCGGGTTACGTCCAACGCCTTTAAGTATGTCACTAAACAAACGAATGGTGGTAGAATCAATCAAAAGAACTTCTTTGAAGGTCAATCCAAACGTTCGGCTGTCCGATAAAAATGACTGATACTTTTTAATCAGACTGAAATATAAATCTTCAAAGAAAGTGTTATCCCTTTTTCTTAAACCATCGCAGGCTGTACTCTTGGCTGGAGCTTTTTCAAGTCCCAAATGATTTAGCTTTCCTCCCAAAGCCCTTAGCCCTTCACATATCTCGGTCATTGAATCACACCGGCTAAGAATACCGAAAAGCATCGTAATCAGGTGTGTCTTGGTCTTGAATGCCTTGTAGTAATGGTCGCTATTGTGCTTCTTTATTAACCCTTGCATGTTAACTGCATCAACCAAATTAACGATTTGTTTGAAAATCGGCTGTCCGACAAATTTTATTTCTGTATTTTTACTCATGTTGTATGATGTTTGGTCAAAAACAAAAGTACAACATGAAGGGGAAACCTCAGGGGAGTACCCTTCTTTTTTATATTACTTTAGTCGGACAGTAGTGTAAGCTTATATGAAAACATTTTTGCAAAACATACAAATACTTCTCAATCGTTGTAATATCAATACCAAGTGTTTTGGATAAACTATGTTCCGTCTCTTGCATTCAGCAGGACTTCGAAGGATGGAACTGTTGGATTTAAAAATTGAAGACATAGAAACCAAAGACGGAAAGTTCCGTATAAGGGTAAATAATGGCAAAGGAGGGAAAGACCGTTATACAGTCCTTTCCAAAAAGGTACATAAAGAATTGCAGGATTATTACAGGCAGTGTTACCCCAAAGTATACCTGTTTAATGGCCGGCAAAAAGGTCAGTCCATGAGTCCCGAAGGATTACGTCACGCTTTGAAGGCAGCTATTAAACGCTCGGGTATAATAAAGGAAGTGAACCTGCATATTTTGTGCCATTGTTTTGCTTCCCATGCTCTTGAAGATGGTATGAGCATCAAAACCCTTCAACATCTTATGTGCCATAGTTCAATCAATACAACCCTTATTTACCTTCATGTAAGCGATATACCGCTATGTGGTGCATTCAGCCCGCTGGATAACATAGATGAATAATGAGCACTGCCCAAGCTAGTGTAGGAGAGATATTCCGGCGTCATGGCGATGAATTACTCTCCAAACACCACTTACCGGTCCATTGGCTAAAAGCAATAGAGGCTTTAAAACTTTGTCGTACTGTTGAACTTGGCGGGCACGTGGAGAAATGGACCAGTTGTGGGCATACCTGGGTACATTGCAATTCTTGCGGCGACCGTCACTGTCCCCAGTGTCAGGGTGTGAACCGTGAAAAATGGATACTGGAAAAACAGTATGACCAGTTACCGGCGCTATATTTCCATGCGGTATTTACTGTACCACAAGAATTACATCCACTGTTTAGAAACAACAGGGCTAAGTTATACAATCTTTTGTTCAGTTGCACCTGGGGAACACTCAATCAGTTTGCATCTAATCCGGAAAACCGTCTTAATGCAAAAATTGGGGCCTTAATGGTTTTACATACCTGGACACAGCAATTGGTGTACCATCCCCATGTTCATTGTATTGTGCCGGCAGGTGGTATCGATAGTGAGGGAAACTTGAAAAACGCCCCAAGTAATGGAGGGTTCCTGTTCTATTTTAAAGTTCTTGCCAATATGTTCAGGGGCAAGTTCCTGTAGTACTCACGGGAAATGTATGACAAAAACGAGCTTGAATTACCTGGAGAATTGGACAATAAGCATCAATTTGTCTTATTGGTCAAGACCCTAAAAAACAAGCAGTGGAATGTAAAAATAAAAGATAATTAAGGTAAAAACCACATAAAACTAATAGTGAAAAAGACATTGAAATCTTAAAAAAATTAATGAAAATGAAACGGAAGAAAAAAACTACAATAATATGCGGATTGCATATCATCCGGTAACCTCCCCAAACACTTTAAACCTACTCTGCAATTTTGACGTCAATGTAATTAGTGTTTCTGTATGGATTGTTTCCGTTGAATAAATTTTATCAATAAAATTCAAATCATTTGCCACATTTTCCTTTGTTTCGATAACAGCATCCCCGTAACTTGCATCTTCAAACGTGATTAATTCGGCTGTCTGTTTACCCGTTACCTCGATTATCTTTTTCTGCATATCAACAGATTGTTGGTAAGGAACTATGTCATCTCCACTATCGTTCATTTAATTTTAATATTTTAACTCCGTCCTTCAAATCATTTCTTATTTACCGCTTCTCAAAGCCTCTAACGTTTCTTTTGACGGATTATTGGGAATAACGGCGACGACCTCTCCGTTATATTCAAAAACTTCCTTAACATCAGAGGTAACTTCTCCTATTACCGCGGCATTATCGGTTTTGGATCGTACGGCTCGCAATACCTCATCAACAGATTCCGGCGCTACATGAACCACATATCGGGCTTGAGTCTCGCAAATTAAGATCTCCTGCGGAGTAATCCCCTTAATTGAAACCGGTACCTTAGACAGATCCATTCTGGCTCCCAGGCCGCCATACCTGGCTGATTCGCATACCGCGGCTCCGATACCGGCGGCACCTAAATCAGAACAGGCTTTGATCTTACCGGTACCGAAAGCAGCCATGGCCGCCTCCAGGGCGTTCTTTTCCTCTTGAAACAAAGCTAAGGCCGGGCGCATCTCTTTTACAAGGCCGGCTCTGTAAAGCGTATCGTTACCGTCATTCCCTGTTACGCCTATAATGATAATCTTATCCCCGGCTTTTTTTGCCGGTTTGGTAAGAGGCTTTTCAGTGACCAATTTACCGAATACCGCCACCACTACTGCCGGCACAATATCGGAAAAAGAGGTGGAGAATCCTCCTCCGACAATAAAAACGTCCATAACCGCACACATATCCCTTAATCCTTTAACCATTATGTTCAGCCTTTCCTGACTGGTCATAACCTTACACTTACCGCAGTCACAACGTCCAGAAAAGCCACAAGGACCGACTATGACTTCCTGCTCAAGGGGCCTGGTCCCGATGAAATCCAAAAGAAAAACAGGTCGGCCGCCCATGGCAACCACATCACGCATCGCCCCTCCGGCGCCGGTGGCGGCAGCGTCATAAGGCCTGGGCACACAGGGGGAACAATGGCTTTCCATCTTTGCCACCACAAAACCTTTCATGCCCGGGACTTGAAAGACCGCAGCATCATCGTTTTCTTCAGGCCCTATCGCCAAAGTTCCCGGCCAGACCTTGTCTACCTGGCGATTTAATTCCTGAAAGCCCTTGAAATCAATTACTTTATCTATATTGTGATGCAAATGAACAAACAACCCGTGCATCAAGGCTTTTTCTATTGTATTCATACTACCTCCTTTTTTTAAGTTTAAAAACAATTATTTTTATATTCACAAAATTTATGTTTTAATAAGATTCATACTGAACATCTGAAACTTAATCTACAATTTTGATTTTATATAGAGTCTAATAATTAACGTTACAAACATCGATAATTTCTTGATTTGGTTTATCAAAATATGAAAACATTTGCCAGAATTTTTTCTTTCTAACTGTTAAACTATCCATATATCTATTGTGGGTAATTTTCTTCCTCATATACCACCATACTCTTTCCATAGGATTCAGGTCTGGTGAGTAAGGAGGCAAATACATTAATTCCAATTTTTGATCATGTTTCTCTAAAAAGGGTTTTAGCAGTTTTGCATGATGATAGCGAACATTGTCTAAAATCATTACGATCTTCTCTTTGTTGTTGTATTTATAAAGAACTTTCTTGAGATATTTTTTAAATGATTGATAATTTCCTTTTTCAGATGTTTTCGCTATCACTTCACCGGATTCAATATTTACACTCCCAAATAAAGTTACTCTTTCTCTCTTTTTTTGTTTTTCAGCAATCTGAGGCTGTCTGCCTTTCTCAGACCATTTATATGAAATAGTAGCTGTATTGCTTAAACTGCATTCATCTTCAAATAAAAAAACCGTATTACAATCTGTTTCCAGAAGTTTTTTTTAACCGGTTCACAAATTCTTCCCGTTTTTGTGAATCAGATTCCGGGAAAAACCCCTCCCCCTTATGATAACTCAATCCCAGCCGCTTCTTTAAAATAACATAGATGGCTGCTTTTTTATATTCAACAGCAAACTCTTTTTTAATAAAGTCTATTAATAAAGGACCTGTCCATGTCTCTGTATTATAACCATATTCCTCCGGACTTTCTTTTAATACGATCTGGCGAATTGCTTTTAAATCTTCGTTTGATAGCTTGGGTTTTCTTCCACGACCAGGCAAATTTTTCAGGCCTTCAATACCTACCGCATTAAAGCGATTAGCCCATACAAGATAACGACTATGGGATTTATAATAAAATTCTTGTAACTTGCGCGAAGAAGTTCCTTTGGCTATTTGAATACAAGCCATTAGGCGCATTCCAATTTGATAATCCGGATTGCTCATTAACATTGATTCCATCTCTTCGACCGAGTAATTTGTGATAATAGGTTTTGCCATAACAATAAATTTTGGTTAAAAATAAAATTTGTTATGACAAAGATAATAAAAAATGTATTGTTATTTAATAGACTCTATATAAGATAATTAGTATTTCTGTAAGGATTGTTCCCGTTGTACAATATCTCGTCCATAAAATGCAGATTATTTATCACATTTTCTGTAGATTTTATCTTGGGATCTCCGTGACCCGCAGCTTCAAAGGTAATTAATTCTGAAACCCTGCCGGTTAGTTTTTCTACTTTATTTTTCATTTCAACAGATTGCTGATAAGACACTATTTTTTTTTCAAGACTTCGCTTGTAAAAAAAGCCCTTCGGGGAAAATATAATATGGAATAGTTAACAAAAAACGAAGTCTTGGAAAAAAAATAGAAATTTCAAAATCCAAAAATCAAAATCCCAATTAAAGAAATCCCAAAATGAATAATAAACTAATTTTGTTGCATGAAACACAAAGATAAACTATGCAACCATTATAATGAAATTTTAGATGGAACCTATGACTGCATTGACAGATTAGTTCTAAATGGTTACTTTTCACAGGGTTGTTCACCTTGAGGTTTTAGAACCTGGTTCAGGGCTTTTAAAGGGTCAGACAAAGATTTGAATAATGCAACTTTAATGAGAATGGCCGGGAGGTTTAGCAGACGAATTAATGCCTTTTGCAAGAAAAGAAATATACCATTACATTATTTCAAAACTGGAGAAAGAAAACATGAAAAAGCCGAAGAATTATTGCCAACAGATAAAAACTTTAATGGATAATCTTTGCTACACACATGTATCCCTTTTGAAAGATGGTTCATTTGAGCAATTAACCAACCCAAGCCAAAAAGGAAAACAAAGACTTGCAGGAGTGGATATAAACAAAAGAAGAAACTTAGCCATCATGGAGTGTGTATTGGCACTAGCCATTAAACCGAATGGTTATACTGCAAAAGACATAGCGACTTTAATGAAGGAAAAGCTGAATAAAAAAGAAGCAACAGTATATTCATCAGTCAAAGCTGCTTATGACATCAAGAAATTGAGAGGAAAAGGGTTGGTAGAAAAAATAGGAAAAAGCAGAAAGTATAAAACAACCAGATTGCACGTTTAAAGCCGAAAATTTGTTATTAAAAATTATTTATGGTAATTTTGTTATAAATGTTTTATATTATAACCTGAATTATTCAAATATTAGGCTATAGGGACGCCTGTGGAAACAAGGAATTACAATCAATCATAATTGGCTTAAATAGCGGAGTCAATAAATGGTATAGCAAATATATAATACAAAAAGATGTATTATGAGATAAGTGCAACTCTAACATCGATAACTACATTATTGTTTTCTTTAATAATAGACGGCGTGCTTTTTTCTAAATCTAACTATCAACTAAAAAAAAGGAGGTTTCATTATGATTGGAATGGATTTTGTTAGTTTTATCATTTTACTGGGAATCAGTATTGTGGTCTCAGTAGTGGTGCATTTTGTGCTTAAGTATTATGTTATGCCTGGTGTTTGGTCATTCATTTCTAAAGTAATCTTTGGATGGATTGGCGCCTGGCTGGGTTCTCCGGTTTTTGGACATTGGTTTTGTGGTGTAGAGTGTGGGGAAGTATATATTATCCCCGCAATTCTTGGCTCCCTGGCGCTTTTGATTATGATGATCGATTTAACCAAAACGATAAAAGGCGCTTCAGCAGAATAAACACCTGCCGGGAAGTAAAGAAGACCATTTAAATTATGAAAACACACTACTCTTTTTTGAGTGGTGACTGAATCAAAAGGAGGCTGTCTAATAAATAGACAGTCTTTTTTGTTGATCAGAACTGCCAGGGTCTGCAAGACCTGCCTG
>Ga0209986_10002347_pt1 | contig 17343 bp, 17 predicted proteins | sample BlataG_FD_183168 | JGI IMG/M metagenome (GOLD analysis project Ga0209986, IMG submission 183168) | Deep subsurface microbial communities from Black Sea to uncover new lineages of life (NeLLi) - Black_00105 metaG (SPAdes) (version 2) | ecosystem: Environmental > Aquatic > Marine > Oceanic >...
AATTTTGGAGAAAAAAAATCAGGAATTGCGAGCGGGAATTACTCAAACCGAAAGCGAAAGCTACTGGGAAGAAAGAATTAGAGAGCAGGGGTATAAAAAACCAGGCGAAGAGCAGGTTGTAGTTTTGCCAGGAGAAGAAAGTGAGGAAGGGAAGACTGGAGAACAAAGAAGTCTTTGGCAAAGAATTTTAGACCCCGTTAGAAATTTCTTTGGAGATTTACAATAAGGATGGACTTAATATCAAAAAAAATTATGAGGATTTCTAACGGGGTAGAAAAAATTGGATTTTGATATCACCCCAACAAATATGCGGGATTAGTTGAGCGGTTCAACGTCACCTTCCCAAGGTGGAAAGACGGGTTCAACCCCCGTATCCCGCTTCAAGTAGCAACCATATATAGGTCTTGTAACTGGTTGATGGATTGGGTATAATATAATTATGCCAATGCCAAAAAAACCAAGAATAAAGTGTCCGGTTTGTGGCAAAGAGACGCCACGACCAGGTTACAAGTATTGCAGTAATAAATGTCAACAAGAATTTCAGTACCAATCTTATATCAAAAAATGGAAGAACGGTAAAATTAAAGGATTGAATAGTTTAGGTTTAGTCTCGTCATACATTAAAAAATATTTGCGCAGGAAATTTGAAAATAAGTGCTGTTTGTGTGGTTGGTCAGAAATTAATCAAAAAACAGGAATGGTTCCGCTAGTAGCAGACCACATTGACGGTAATTGGCAGAATAATACTGAAGAAAACCTACGTTTGATTTGCCCAAACTGTGATTCATTAACTTCTACATTCGCCGCCCTTAATAAGGGAAATGGGCGGGAAAACCGAGTCCTAAGTAAAAGAGCTCAAAAAGGATGTTTGTTGACTATGAATACGCCGATGTAGCTTAGTGGCAAAGCAGTGGTTTCGTAAACCACCGACGGCAGTTCAATTCTGCCCATCGGCTTACTTAAAGGGTGGGGTCAGGCCGAGAGTTCAAATCTTTCTCCCGGCTCTTTTAATTTGGTAGAATTTATGGTATATTAAGAAAAGTATGAATCCTATTTCTGAAAAAATCGAAGGTTTAGAAAAAAGACTCCTCAAGCTCGAGGACTGTCTTTGACCTGACAAAGAAAAAAGAAAAAATTAAAGAGTTAGAAAAAGAGACTCAAAAATCTGATTTTTGGCGAGATAAAGAAAAAGCAATAAAAATTACTCAGAAATTAAAAGAATTGCGAGAAAAACTAGGCGAATTCGAGAAATTAAAAGAAGAATTGGAAAGCATTAAGGAATTAGTCAAAAGTGGAGAAGAAACAAGGGAGTTAGGCGATGAAGCTATCGCTTCATCTTCACCCTTCGCTATCGCTCGGGTATTTGAAAAAAAACTGAGAGATGAGGAATTGCGGGTCTTTCTTTCAGGAAAATACGACAAAAATAATGCTATTTTATCAATATCGGCCGGAGCTGGGGGTCAGGATGCTCAGGATTGGGTAACAATATTGCTCAGGATGTATGAAAGATATTGTCAAAGAAAAGGATATCAGACTATTGTATTGCATCAATCTTTTGGTGAAGGAGGTGGACCGGAAGGAAGGATTGGGACCAAGCAAGTAACCTTAGAAATTAAGGGAAATTATGCTTACGGCTTTTTAAAAAAAGAAACCGGGGTTCATCGATTAGTCAGAATCTCTCCTTTTTCAGCCAAGGGGCTTCGCCACACTTCTTTTGCCTTAGCGGAAGTAATGCCGGTAATTTCAAAAGCAGAGGAAACTGAGATTAAAATCAAACCAGAGGATTTAAAACTGGAGACTTTTCGGGCCTCAGGGCCTGGCGGTCAGTATGTTAATCGAAGGGAAACAGCCGTTAGAATTACCCATTTGCCCACCGGAATAAAAGTTGCCTGTCAAGTAGAAAGATTGCAAGGATTAAACAGAGAAAAGGCAATGAAAATTTTGGTGGCCAAACTTTGTCAATTAAAAGAAGAAAAGTCTGCCAAAGAATTAAGGGAAATTAAGGGAGATTTAACTTCCGCTAGCTGGGGGAATCAGATTAGGTCCTATGTTTTACATCCTTATTGTTTAGTAAAGGATTTGAGAACTGGAGTTGAAACCTCCAATGCCGAAGCTGTTTTAGATGGAGCTTTAGATAAGTTTGTCGAAGCCGAAATTAAAATATGACTTCGTTTTTATAAATAAAAACTCGGTAGTCGAAGAGGGCTTCATCCTCTTCTTCACCTTCGCTTCCTTCGGAAGCTCGGTAAATGATTAAGTTTCAGGACATTACTAAAATTTTTCCTCGCAATATTCTTGCCTTAGAAAATATTTCTTTTGAGATTAAACCAAAAGAGTTTGTTTCAATTGCTGGAAAATCAGGAGCTGGCAAAACTACCTTGTTTAGGCTCCTTTTAGCTGAAGAAAAACCAACTAAGGGTCAAATTTTTTTTGATGGCCAAGATCTTTCTAAAATAGAGCCAGAAAAACTACCCCCACTTAGACGAAAAATTGGTGCTGTTTTTCAAGACTATAAATTACTTCCTTCAAAAACTACTTATGAGAATATTGCCTATGTAATGGAGGTAATTGGAGCTTCGGAAGAAGAAATTGCCAGAGATGTTACTCAGGTCTTAGAGATTGTCGGACTAGAGAACCGAGCCCAAAATTTCCCAGCCGAGCTTTCAGCTGGCGAGTGCCAAAGAGCAGCAATTGCTAGAGCTCTGATTCATCGGCCGGATGTTATTTTAGCTGATGAGCCGACTGGTAATCTCGACCCCTACCATACCTTAGAAATTTTGCGCCTCTTGTTAAAAATTCATGAATTAGGCACCACTATTATTTTAGCCACCCATAATAAAGAGATAATCAATTCCTTAGAGAAAAGAGTAATTACTTTGGAAAGAGGCAGAGTAATTAGAGACGAAGAAAAAGGCCGCTTCGTATTTTGAAAATGTTTACTTTAATTAAAAGAATATTTAAATCAGGTTGGTTAAGTTTCTCTCGAGACGGGGGATTGGCAGCAGCTACCTGCTTTATTATGTTGATACCTATTTTTTTGGCAACCTCCCTTTTTCTTTTAAAAGATGTTAGTCAATTTTTAATTTCAACCGTTCAAGAAAAAGCTGATATTTCAGTTTATTTTAAAGAAAGTGTTTCAGAAGAAGATATTTTAAAGGTTGAAGAAGAGATTTCTAAAATTCCAGAAGTAAAAAATGTTAATTATGTTTCAAAAGAAGAAGCTCTGGAGAGCTTTGTCCAGAGGCACAAAGATGACCCAGTTTTAATGGAATCCCTGGAGGAGGTTGGAGGAAATCCCTTTTTAGCTGCTTTAAATATTAAAGCTTTCCAAGCTAGTCAATATCAGACCGTGGCAAATTTTTTTGAAACCGGAACTTTTGAAAATTTAATTGAAAAAGTTGATTATTATCAAAGGGAACCAGTAATTGAGAGAATTTTTGCCTTGACTTCAGGAATGGAAAAAGCCGGATGGATAATCGCAATAGTTTTAGCCATCGTAGCCATTTTAGTTGCTTTCAATACCATTAGATTAGCAATTTTAAATCAAAAAGAAGAAATTAAAGTCCAGAGATTGGTGGGAGCCAGCAATTGGTTTATCCGAGGACCATTTTTGGTCCAGGGAACAATTTCAGGAATTTTTGCTATCATAATTTGCCTTTTAATTTTTACTTTAATTTGCTGGTTTTTGAGTCCCAAAATTGAAATTTTATTTTCTGGTCTTAATATTTGGAGATATTTTACTGGCAATTTCTTTACTATTGTTTTAATTCAGTTAGTCACTGGAATTGGCCTAGGAGTAATTTCCAGCACTATCGCCATCAGAAAGTATTTGAAAGTTTAAATTTTTGCGGGGTGGTGTAATGGTAGCACCCGAGATTCTGGCTCTCGTGATCTTGGTTCGAATCCAAGCCCCGCAGCCAGATAGGATGTTCTGAATTCCCTGTCTTATTTGTCGTCGGGCAAAGAAAAAATTACCCAATAATGGGTAATTTTTATTTAATTGAATTGAGGATATCCAATTTAACCTAAAAAGAGTTTTCCTTTTGACTCAATTTTTCGTAAAAAAAACTCGATATCCTCAGGTTTATAGATTCGGTAGTTATTTATTGGATTACGATAAGCTTTTAATTTCCCTGACTTATCCCAATTTCGCAAGGTTAGGGGGGTAACCCCTAAAAGTTTGGCTGCTTCTTTAACTGTAAGATACCTTTTAGGTTCGGGGATTTTTATGTGGTGAAGTCTTATTGGCACCTCGTCCATATTTATCAATGTTTATTAACCCTTTTTGAAAGAAAACCTTAATAGAACTCCTCTCTATATTTTAGCTTACCAAAACTCTGTGTCAATGTGGGAAACTTCTCCTCTTTTAGTAATCAAGAGACAAAAGAGGCAAGAGACAAGGGAGACAGGGTTGTTTCCCCAGTTTTTTTTGATGATTTCTTATTTCTTGTTGCTTGTTGCTGGTTGTTGAGTTTTCCCCAGCTTAACAAGGGAGTTTTGTGTTAAAATAAGATAACCTCGACCATCGAAATTTTAGGGGGATTATTGATGGTCCCATAGCTCTTTCTTTGTAGCTCTTTCTGAATAAAAAATACATTTCTCTCAAAGAGGCAGCCAAAATTTTTGGCTATAAAAATGAAAAAGAGTTAAGAGAGAGATAAATATTGGCATAAATGCTCTGATTCTGGCATAATTCCCTTTATTGAGTTTGAATTTAAAGGTCTCTAAAAATTAATTTAATTAACATTAAATACCGAGCTTCCATTACCCGAGCGACAGCGAAGGGTAATGGAAGTGAAGGTGAAAAAGATTTTTTGAAAAAATCTTTGCCAATATGGCTGAACCACAACAAATTAAAATTAAGGCAAAAAATGAGGAGTTGAAGGGGGTTTATTCCAATTTGATGCAAATTCTTCACACTAAGGAGGAATTTGTTTTAGATTTTTTTCTAGTCTCGCCCCCGGGAGGAATTTTGGCTTCCAGAGTAATTATGAGCCCTGGTCATTTAAAAAGAATGATTAAAGCTTTGGAAGAAAATCTTTCCAAATATGAAGAGAAATTTGGAAAGATTGAAGAAGCTCGAGTTCCTGAGGCCCCCCTTGGATTCAAAGTTGAAGAAAAGTAAAATTGACAAGAAAGTTTTACCCCGTTAGAGAAAAAATTCTAAAGATATAAAAAATTAGTATTGATTCTAAATCTCTAACGGGGTAAACTAAATTAATGGCTAAAAAACTTAAAAAGGTAATTAAGCTGCCTTTACCAAAAGCTGAAACTGAAACAATTAAAAAAACTAAGATTAGGGTGATTGGAATTGGTGGGGGAGCAGGTAATATTGTTTCAGAAATTGCTTCTAAGGTAAAAAAAGCCAGTTTTGTTGTCGCTAATACCGATCTCCAGGCCTTAAGATCAACTAGCAGGAAGGCTCAACGTTTTCAGTTTGGCAAAGAATTAACCCAAGGATTAGGAACTGGAATGAGTACGGAGCTGGGAGAAATGGCAGCTCAAAATGAAAAAGAAAAAATTAAAAAAATCTTAGAAGGCCAAGACCTTCTTATTATTGTGGCTTGCTTAGGAGGAGGGACGGCTTCTGGAGCCGCTCCTATTTTTGCTAAAATTTCCAAAAACTTGGGAAATCTCACTCTGGGGATTTTCACTTTGCCTTTTAAATTTGAAGGAGAAAAGAAAATGGAGATGGCCAGGGCCTCTTTAGAAAAATTAAAACCCAAACTAAACGCCCTTTCAGTTATTCCCAATGAAAGAATTTTCCAAATCATTGATAAAAAAACTCCTATTAAAATAGCCCTTTCAGCAATAAATAAAAGTTTAGCTGAGAGTCTGGAGGGTTTAATCGAGACCATTTATCAGCCAGGTTTGATTAATATAGATTTTGCTGATTTAAAAGCAATTCTTGAAGGCCAGGGGAGGTTAGCCTATTTAAATACGGTTAAAGTTCAGAAAAAGGGTGACTCAGTCCAGGAAGTAATCGAAAAAGTTCTCAATAATCCTTTATATCCTTATAGTATTCGGGGGGCCAAAGGAGTTCTACTGAATATTGCTGGGGAGCGAGATTTGGAATTATCAGAAGTTAATCAAATTTCAAAGACCATTTCTGAATTAGTGAATAAAGACGCAAAAATTATTTTTGGGATTTCCCAAAACAAAAAATATTCTGGTATCATTAAAACTACTTTATTAGCCACTGGTTGTGCAACAAAGATATTCCCTAAAAAACCTAAAAAAAGGCGACCAAAGAAGAAAAAGATTATTGAAAAAGCTCCTTTACCCGAAAAACTCCCCACCAAGATTTCTTTGGTGGAGGGCAAGCCCAAAGCCAAAACAGTTAAAAAGGCAAAGAAAGCTAAATCCGCCAGCCGGCGGATAAAAATAAAAATTCAAAAAGAATCAAAGGAAAAAGGAGTTTCTCAACCTGAGGTTGAAGAAAAGAAAGCTGATGAAAAAGTTAGACCACAACCCGAGGCCCCGTCCTTGGGGGGGTCAGAGTCCCACCTTCCGGCAACGAAAGAAATACATAGAAAGAATGCTCTTCAAATAAAAAAAGAAGCCGAGGAGGCTGAACAAGATTTGTTAGAGAAAGAAAAACTCTGGGAGACCCCGGCTTTTCTTCGTCGGCAAAACAAAGAGACTTAAAGTTCAATTATTGTCCCTCTAAATTTTTTATCTGATAACAATCTCTCAAAATTTTTAAGATCCGTTCCTCTAATAACGATGGCCCGGATTTTTAATTTTTGAGCAACTTTGGCCGCAATTGGGTCAATTGGGCAGGGAAGTCCAGGAATCCATTTTGAACCTACTAATTTTCGATAATCTTTCCAGGAGATTTTTTTAATTGCTGTAGCATTTTTGTATTTCAAAAGATCCTTATTGTAGACAAAAGGAATGTTTCCCGCATCAATAATTTGTTTTACTTTAAATCTTTTGGCCAGTAAAACCGAGATATAATCTGTTGACCAGCCTGGCCGCCAACCAGCAGCGATTAAAACTCGCCAATTATTTTTGACGGGTTTATAAGGTTCATCTAAAATTACTGGATAAGCTTCTTTTCGAAAAATCGTTCTTAGCAAATGGGCATTTAATCTCGTTGCATGAATTCCCAACCAATCCATATCTTCATATGGCATCTTTGTAATTTTAGAGGCTGCCCCTTGATAAACTCGACAAACCTTACCACCCCCAGTAACAATAATAAATCGATAACCTTTTTTAAGATATTTTAAAATTAACTTTTTAAATTTCTTCAAAAAATTGGTGTTAATTTTTCCTGGCTGGGGGCAAATTATCGACCCTCCCAAAGCAATAATGATTGTTTTTGAATTTTTCATACGATAATTAAAGCTCTACTGAATATTTTAACATATGATCAATTATGCTACAATTGATTAGCAGTACCTTAACTTTTAGTTCTTAAGATTGCTAAAAAAATAAAGGAAAAACAATAAAGGAGGGAGAAGATGGGAAGAGATGCTTATTGGGTTGAGTTTCAAGAAGCAATTAAGAAAGGCATGGCAAGAGAAATTCCAGAATACGAAGCCATCGAAGCTCGAGTCTTAATCCAGATACCAGTGCGCTGGAAAGAAAAGGTAAAGGTAGTTAGAGGAGGTCAGGTTGTTGAAGTGGTTTGGCGAGAATACACTGGGTTGATTGAGTACACCCCGGGGGAAGTCCTCCATCGGGAATGGAGACCAGCTAGCGAGTGGGAAATTGAAGAATGGAAAGACTTGCCGGAAGAAAAACTTAAAGAACTGGAAGTTTTCCGAAAAAATGGAAAATTTTCCATCCAGATTGTTGAAAAGATAAAGGACCTCCAAGCTGCTATTAGACAAAGAGGAAGACATATCCCGGCCAGAAAGATTGCCAGGCAAAGGAGGAAATTTGTTTTACCTGGAGATGCCCTACTCCTAGCAAATTATGCGGTTAGGCTTTCCAACCTTCTTCAGGATTTTTTGAAGAACCTTAAGCCTAGCCCTCAATTAATCGAGAAAGCTTCCCTTGAGTTTGCGCAAATTTCCCAACTTTTGGAAAGAAGCAGAACTTCTCTCAAAAGAAAAGCCCTGAGAGAAATCCAATTAGCTGGGCAGGGAAAGTTTTGGGAAATTCCGGCTCGGGTGGGTCAGGCAGATGCTGACCTTCTGAATCAACGGGTTAAAGACTATGAAATAGCAATGAAATCCATTGAGTTAGCCGAAAAATGGCGCACCTTAATGGCCGACATTGAAAGGAGGTTCCACAATTGTTACAATCGCCTGGGGAAACTGGGAGAAAACCTCCAAAACTTAATGGTCAGTGGTCAGTCACTTCAACCCAAAGATCTTTTACCAATTGCCAATGAGGCTTATGGTATCTGGAAGCACCTAACTGAGAGGGTTCCTAATTTTAATCCTTATTATCAACGGCTCCAGGAACCCGAATTTCAACGACTTTCCCGGATAACAATCCATGCTCAAGCAGGTAGGGCAGAGACAATGTTTAATGATATCGAAGAAGCTACAGCTAAACTAGAAGCAGTAGCCATTGGAGAAAAAGTAACTTCAGCTGAGCTTAAGAAAGAAAAGGAGGCTCTTTTTTAAGGAAAAGCCTTAGAGTCTAGAGGGGGTCTAGAAAAACTAGCCCCTCTTTTTTGTTTGAAAATGTATGCTAAAATAGGGTAAAGGTCAAAATTTTTAATTAATATTACCACCATGACGAACCTTGCCTTCGCAAGATTCTTATAATTTCTCTCGAAGGCGAAATGAATTTTAAATTCATTAAGCGCTAAAGCTCAAAATTATGATTGAAGTAACCAAAAATATTTTAAAAAATATTTATAAAGCGAGACCTAGCGATGTCAGAAAATATGATTTTGGGTTGTTATTAGTGATTGGTGGCTCAGAATTTTATTCAGGTTCGCCAGCTTTATCAGCTCTGGCCGCTTTCAAATCGGGAGTAGATATGGTTAGAATTATTGCTCCCAAAAGAGCAGCTGATATTATTGCTTCTTTTTCGCCAAATTTAGCCGCCTATCCTTTGGAAGGAATTTGGTTAACAAAAAAACATTTGGCCACTTTAATCTCAATGACTGAATCAGCTAAAGCCGTTTCTCGGGGAAATACTGCTGTGGTCATTGGTGGAGGGATGGGAAGGTCAGAAGAAGTTCAGGAAGCAATCTTAGAATATCTTTCTCAAGTTTCCTTACCGGTAGTAATTGATGCTGATGCTATTCATGCCTTAGGGAAAAAACCAGAAATAATCTCTCAGAAACCCTTTTTAATCACCCCCCACACTTATGAATTTTTTGCCTTGACAGGTAAAGAGATTTACCAATTGCCAGAAGAAGAAAAGATAAAAATGGTTCAGGAAGAGGCAGCTCGATTGCAAACCACTATTTTACTCAAAGGAAAAATAGATATAATCTCTAATGGAAAAGAAGTAGCTTTGAATAAAGCAGGTTCTCCTTATATGACTGTTGGTGGTTGCGGGGATACTTTAGCTGGAATTTGTGGGGCCTTAATGGCTAGAAACATTAATCCATTTGAAGCTGCTCAGGCTGCTGCTTTTATTAATGGGAAAGCTGGAGAAATGGTGGCTCAAAGAAAAAAAGAAGGATTGATGGCAACTGAACTAATTGAAGCCATTCCTGAAATTTTACACTAAATATTTAAAGTAGAAGTTAAAACTTTATGGTTTACGATTTAATTATTGTTGGTGGGGGACCAGCCGGGATTACAGCTGGTATTTATGCTGCCAGACAAAAACTAAATACCCTTTTAATTACCAAAAGTTTTGGAGGGCAAGTGGCGAGAAAAGCAGTGGCTATTGAAAATTACCCTGGCTTTGAGGAAATTTCCGGAATGGAGCTAATTCAGAAATTTGAAAAGCATTTGAGGAAATATAAAATTGAGATTGAAAGAGATTCAATAACCAAGATTAAAAAAATAGGTAAAAATTTTTTTGTTTGGACTAAAAGTAAAAATCAATTTCAAGCCAGAGCCGTTATTATTGCTTCTGGAGCTGACCCTCGACCTTTGGAAGTTCCCGGAGAAAAAAAATTTATCGGACGGGGTGTGAGTTATTGTTCAATCTGCGATGGTCCCTTGTTTTCGAATAAAATTGTAGCTGTGATTGGTGGGGGTAATGCCGGATTCGAAACAGCCATATTTTTAAGTAAATTCGTTAAAAAAATTTATATTTTAGAATATGCTCTAAAAGTAGGAGCAGATGAAACAAATCAGGAAAGAGTTAAAAAAACAAGGAAAACCGAAGTAATAACTTCAGCCGCCTTAAAACAAATTAAAGGTAAGGAATTCGTTGATTCAATAGTTTATCAAAACAGAAAATCAAAAAAACTTAACACTTTAAGAGTAGAAGGAGTTTTTGTTGAAATTGGTTCTCAACCAGCAACCTCTTTTGTTAAAGGTTTAGTTGATTTTAATGAAAAAGATGAAATCAAAATTAATCCTGAGAATAATCAAACAAAAACTTCAGGTCTTTTTGCTGCTGGCGACGTCACTGATGTAAAAGATAAACAAATTATAATTGCCGCTGGCGAAGGAGCAAAAGCCGCCCTTTCAACCTCTAATTATCTTCAAAAATGAGTTTCAAAAAGGAGTTTAGCTCCTTAAGATAAATGAATTCTAAAATTCAAAAAATTAAGGCTAGGGAAATTCTGGATTCTAGGGGAAATCCTACGATAGAGGTTGATTTAATTACTAATCAAGGATTATTTCAGGCTTCAGTTCCTTCCGGAGTTTCCAAAGGGAAATATGAGGCAGTAGAGAAAAAAGCAAAAATCGCAGTAAATAATGTTAATAAAATTATTGCCCCAAAACTCAAAGGAAAAAATCCAGCTAAACAGAAAGAAATAGATAATTTAATGATTAAATTAGATGGAACCAAGAATAAATCAAAACTAGGGGCAAATGCCATTTTGGCAGTATCAATGGCTTGCTGCCGAGCCGGGGCTGCAGCCAAAAATATTCCTTTATATCAATACATAAGAGAAATTGGAAATTTGAAATTAGAAATTGGAAATTTTAAAATACCTGCCCCTTCGGTTTTACTTATTGAAGGAGGAGCTCATGCCGGAAACGAATTAGATTTTCAGGAATTTATGATTGTTCCAAAAATCAAATCATTTAAGGAATCTTTAAGAGTAGCTTCAGAAATTTATCATCAATTAAAAACCCTTATTAAGCAAAAATACATTGATTTAGCCATTAATGTTGGAGATGAAGGGGGCTTCGCCCCCCCGGTTAGGGTTCCAAAAGAAGCTTTAAATCTCATTTTAAAAGCAGCCAAAAATCTTAATTATCAAAACAAAATTAAAATCATTTTAGATATTGCTGCTTCTCAATTTTCTATTGACCCCATTAGAAATGCTAAACAAAATCGAAAAACAAAAAAGAAAGCAGATAAAATTTCTAACGGGGTTGATGAAAAGTACAAAATGAAGTTTGGGGTTTTTACCTCAGAAGGATTGCTTAGATATTATTTAGATTTAATTCAAAAATATCCAATTTTAGGATTAGAAGATCCTTTTTCTGAAGAAGATTGGGAAGGATGGAGGAAATTTAAGTCAAAAGTCAAAAGTCAAAAGTCAAAAGTTTTAATTATTGGTGATGATTTAACAGTAACAAATCCAAATAGAATTAAACTGGCCTATAAGGGAAAAGCCTGCAATGCAATTATTTTGAAACCTAATCAGATTGGGACAATAACTGAAGCAATCGAAGCTGGAAGATTAGCTAAATCTTATGGCTGGAAGGTAATGGTTTCTCATCGTTCCGGAGATACTGGTGACGATTTTATTTCTGATTTAGCAGTAGGAATTGGAGCTGATTTTATCAAAGCTGGAGCCCCAGCTAGAGGAGAGAGAGTGGCAAAATATAATCGGCTCTTGAGAATTGAAGAGGAACTGAAATCATGAAAAAAATTCTCTTAATAATTATCGATGGTTTAGGTGACAGGCCCCTTCCTCAATTAAAAAACAAAACTCCTTTAGAAGCAGCCAAAACTCCTAATTTGGATTGGTTAGCTAAAAAAGGAGTTTCTGGTTTAATGGAGTCTTTTTTGTTTCCTCGAGATAAATATCCAACTTCAGCTGGGGCTCATATTGCTTTGTTCGGGTATCTTGACTATTTTTTAAGGCGGGGGCCGTATGAAGTAACCGGAATCGGAATGAAAATGAGAGAAGAAGATGTCGCTTTTAGAGGAAATTTTGCCACCGTAGGTTCAAATTTCAGGGTTATTGATAGAAGGGCGGGAAGAATTACCTATACCAAACCCCTCATAAAATCCTTGTCAGGAATAAAAATCGAAGGAGTGAAGTTTTTAATAAAAGAGTCTTACGGCCATAGAGTAGGATTAATTATGAGGGGTAAGGGTTTGTCATCGAATATTTCTAAGGGTGATTTCAAAAAGGTAGGAGTAAAAGCAAAGAAAATTATTCCCTTAGACTACAACCCACCCACCACCCAATATAAAGAAGCTGCTTTTACAGCTAAAGTGCTAAATAGATTTTTAGAAAAAGCTTATCAAATTTTAAAAGAACATCCTCTGAATAAAAAAAGAAAGAAGCAAGGATTATTGCCAGCCAATTACCTTTTGGTAAGAGGAGCAGGAAAATTTAAGAAAGTGCCTTCCTTTAAAAAAAGATATGACCTGAAAGCTTGTTGTATTGCTGGGGGAGGGCTCTATAAAGGAATAGCAAAAATTTTGGGAATGGATTTAATTAAAGTTAAAGGAGCCACTGGTTTTGCCAATACTAATTTAAAAGAAAAAATTTTAAGAGCAAAAAGAGCTTTGAAAAAATACGATTTCATCTTTTTACATATCAAAGCTACTGATACTTTTTCTCATGACGGAGATTTTGTTGGCAAAAAAGAATTTATTGAAAAAATTGATAAAAATTTAATTTCTCTTTTAAATTTAAAAAATGCTTTAATTGTGGTTACTGCTGACCATTCAACCTGTTGTAGTTTAAAGAGGCATTGCCTTGAACCTATTCCAATTTTAATTTATGGTAAGGGCCAAGATTCAGTAAAAGAATTTTCAGAAAAAGCTTGCCGAAAAGGAAAACTTGGCAAATTTCCCCAATTAAATTTGATGCCGAAAATTCTTAGCTTGATAAAAGATTGACAGGGACTTTTGTATTAGCTAAAATAAAGCCGACCAAATCAGTCGGCTTTTATGATAAAAATTTCCACCAAATCTCAATATGGTCTGCGGGCAATGGTTTATTTAGCTCGCTTCCAAGATAAAATCTGTCCCTTAAGAGTAATTTCAAAAAAAGAAGGGATCTCTTTTGATTATTTAGAAAAAATAATTTTAAAACTAGAAAAAACGGGTTTAATTAAAGCTAAAAAAGGAAGTCAAGGAGGATATTTCCTTGGGAGGGAACCTTCGAAAATTAAAATCGGAGAAATAATTAGAACTTTAGAGGGGAATGCAGGTTTAGTTAAATGTATAGCCACAGGTAAAGAAAGGAAATATCATTGTCCAAGGGAAAGAAAATGTTTAACCAAAAATTTTTGGAAAAAAATTCAGGACTCTTTAAATTCTGCTTTAGATTCAATAACCTTAGCTGACCTGATTAAAAAGTAATTATGGTTAAAAAAACAAAAAAAATCTATCTCGATTATGCCGCTACCACTCCGGTTGATCCGCAGGTAGTTAAAGCTATGTCACCTTATTTTACTGAGAAATTTGGAAACACCATGTCTTTACATAATTTTGGTCAGGAAGCAAAGCAGGCCTTAGAAGAAAGCCGGGAAAAGGTTGCTAGCTTAATAGGGGCTAAACCAAATGAAATAATTTTTACCAGTTCAGCTACTGAAAGCAATAATTTAGCTTTAAAAGGAATCACTTTTGCTAACAGAAAAAAAGGTAAGCATATTATAATTTCTTCAATTGAGCATCCATGTATTATGGAATCAGCTAAATGGTTGGAAGTCCAGGGGTTTGAAATAACTCGGTTGCCGGTTAATAAATATGGATTTATTAATCCCGATGATGTGAGAAAAGCAATAAGAAAAGATACCATTTTAGTTTCGATAATTCATGCTTCAAACGAAATAGGAACCATTCAACCGATTAAAGAGATTGGAAAGATTTGCAAGGAAAAAAGAGTATATTTTCATACTGATGCTGTCCAGAGTTTTGGGAAAATTCCCATTGATGTAAATAAAATGAATATTGATTTACTGTCAGCTTCTTCTCATAAAATGTACGGCCCCAAAGGAGCAGCCTGCTTATTTATTAGAGAAGGAACAAGAATTGAGCCAATTTTACATGGTGGAGGCCAAGAATCTGGTTTAAGGTCATCTACCGTAAATGTCCCCGCCATTGTAGGTTTTGCTGAGGCCTGTAAAATTTGTAAAAGAGAAATGAAAAAGGAGGCCCAAAGGCAAATCAAATTAAGAGATAAATTAATAAAAGGGGTGCTTCGGGGAATAAAAAGAGCTTATTTGAATGGCCACCCCCAAAAAAGATTGCCCAATAATACCAATTTTTGGTTTGAATTTATTGAAGGGGAATCGATGGTTATTCAACTGGATTTATTGAGAGTTGCTGCTTCGACTGGCTCTGCCTGTTCTTCACTAAAATTGGAACCAAGCCATATCCTCTTAGCAATAGGATTAAAACCAGAACAAGCTCACGGTTCTTTGAGGTTAAGCCTGGGAAGGTGGACAACCGAAAAAGAAATTAATTACGTTTTAAAAATTTTGCCAGAAGTAATTAAAAAATTAAGAAAAATTTCACCTTTTAAAGCAAAGTAATAATTATGGAGAAAATTGGACCTTATACAAAAAAAGTAATGAAATATTTTAAAAATCCCCGAAATTTCGGAAGGATAAAAAATCCTGATGGTGTAGGCAAAGTGGGAAATCCTATTTGTGGCGATATAATGTGGCTTTATATAAAAATGAGAAAAGACAAAAAAGGAAGAGAAATAATTAAAGATATAAAATTTGAGACATTTGGCTGCGTTGCAGCCATTGCTACCAGTAGCGTTATTACTGATTTGGCCAAAGGAAAGACATTAAAAGAGGCAATAAAAATTGATAGACGTAAAATAGTTAAATCTTTGGGGGGGTTGCCTCCAATTAAAATACACTGTTCTGTTTTAGCTGCTGGTGCTCTATCGGAAGCAATTTATGATTATTTATCCAAAAAGAAAAAAGAGATCCCCAAAGAACTTCAGGAGAAACATCGGGGATTAGAAAGAGAAAAGAAAGAGATAGAGAAAAAATATAAAGAATGGATAAAAATAGAAGAAAAAATGCACAAAAAATAATAGTTGCGATGTCAGGTGGAGTAGATAGTTCTGTTGCAGCCGCTCTTTTAAAAAGGGCTGGTTTTGAAGTTATTGGAGTTTTTATGAAGCTGGTTGATGTGCCGCGTTTTCGAGAAGGGAAGAAAGTAGCTAGAAAAGTGGCTAAAAATTTAAAAATTCCCTTTTTAGTTTTAGATTTGAGGAAAGAATTTCAGAAAAGAATCATTAATGAATTTCTTAAAGAATATAGGGCGGGAGGAACTCCTAATCCTTGTGTGGTTTGCAACAAAGAAATAAAGTTCGGGCTTTTATTAGAAAAAGCTTTGGCATTAAATGCTGATTATGTTGCCACCGGCCATTACGCTCGTCTTCAAAAAAAGAAAGATGGCATTCATTTGTTAAAAGGAAAAGATAAAGAAAAAGATCAAAGTTATTTTCTTTGGCAGCTTAACCAGAAACAATTAAAGCATATTTTATTTCCAGTCGGAGATCATACTAAAGCTCAGGTTAGAAAATTAGCTAAAAAGTTTAAATTGCCAGTTCTTGCTGTACCAGAATCAATGGAAATTTGTTTTATTCAAACACCTTCGCTACGCTCGCTCCGCTCGGTAAATGATTTTTTAGCTCGACACATTAAACAAAAATCAGGCAAAATAGTTGACACTAAAGGAAAAATATTAGGATACCATCAAGGATTAGCTTTTTATACAATTGGTCAGCGAAAGGGGATCAGGCTTTCGGGGGGACCTTATTATGTTGTAGACAAAGATTTTAAAAAAAACCTCTTAATTATTACTAAAAAGGAAAATGATTTATTTAAAAAAGAATTAATTGCCAAAAAAGTCAATTGGATTTTTGGCAAAAAACCAAAACTGCCATTAAAAATAAAGGCAAAAATAAGATACAGACACACCGCTGTCTCTGCGATAATAACTAAAGCCCTAAACTCTAAAACCTATCACCTAAAATTTAATCGGCCCCAGCGAGCCATCACTCCTGGTCAGTCGGTAGTTTTTTACCAAGGTCAGGAGCTTTTAGGCGGCGGAATAATTTGCTAAAATGTCTTTATAAGATGAGAAAAACTTTCTTAATTTTACTTACAATCTTGTTATTTGGTTTGGTAATAAAAGCTGATTTTAGTCTGGCTCAGCAAAATTCGGTTGATATACATTTTTTTTATAGTGCCATTTGTCCTCATTGTGCCGAGGAGGAAGAATTCTTGAAAGATTTAGAAAAGAAATATCCAGAAATTAAAGTGAAAGGATACGAAGTGATTTACAACTCAGAAAATCAAAAGATTTTAAATGATTTTTATAAAAATTACCAAGTTCCAGAAGGCAGGCGAGGCTGGATACCAGTAACTTTTACTCCTACCAGATATTTCATCGGCTTCAATCAACAAATTGCCGAGGACATTGAAAATTGTATAAAAGAATGTGTAGTTGGAGAAAGACCGGCTCCTCAAAAAATTAAAATTCCAATTTTTGGAGAAATTGAGACTGCAAAAATGTCTTTACCTGTTTTGACAGTAGTCTTGGGAGCCATGGATGGATTGAATCCCTGCGCTATGTGGATTCTTTTATTTTTAATTGCCCTTCTAATAAATACTCGTTCTCGAAAAAGGATGTGGTTGATAGGAGGGATTTTTATTGCCACTTCTGGCATTGTTTATTTTCTTATTTTAACTGCCTGGTTGAATCTATTTTTAGCTATAAGTTATGTGAACTTAACTAGAATTCTTATTGGCGCTTTTGCCCTGGGAGTTGGGATTTGGCAGATTAAAAATTTCATTACCTATCATCCTGGTGTTTGTAAAGTTCTAGGAATAAAATCAAGAATTGAGCGGGGCTTAAGGGAGAAAGCTGAAAAAATAGTAACCTCCCCATTCACTTTTGCCATGATCGGAGGTTTAATTATTTTAGCTTTGGGAGTAAATTTAATTGAATTTTTCTGCTCAGCTGGACTGCCAGCTATTTATACCAGAATTCTTGCCCTCTCCCAACTTTCTACTTTGAGTTATTATCTTTATCTTTTACTTTATACTTTTGTGTTTATGGTAGATGATTTAATAATTT
>Ga0209986_10002348_pt1 | contig 17334 bp, 15 predicted proteins | sample BlataG_FD_183168 | JGI IMG/M metagenome (GOLD analysis project Ga0209986, IMG submission 183168) | Deep subsurface microbial communities from Black Sea to uncover new lineages of life (NeLLi) - Black_00105 metaG (SPAdes) (version 2) | ecosystem: Environmental > Aquatic > Marine > Oceanic >...
AGTCACCAGCAGCTTCTCTCCCTCACCAAAAGTGGGCATGGGAGGCACGCCATCCCTTTCCTCAGTACCGAAAGGGGCTGCACCTGCTTTCTTCTTGCGGTTGAATATCTCAATGTCTTTCACTACGTCTATTCTCTCTCGCAGGTGGCCGATTGCTTCCTCAGTGAGCAATAGAACGGGAACCCGGTATTTCTCAGCAAGATTAAAGGCATTAATCGTTTGTTCATATGCCTCCTGCACTGACCAAGGACAGATGACGATGACCTGATAATCTCCGCACGAACCCCACTTGGCCTGCATTATGTCTCCGCCTCCCACCCGTGTAGCCTGCCCTGTGCTAGGGCCTGCCCGTTGAACATCCACGACCACGATTGGTGTTTCTGTCATAGCAGCATATCCAATTCCCTCCTGCATCAAGGTGAAGCCAGGACCCGATGTGGCGGTCATGGCTTTTGCACCCGCCCACGATGCCCCAATAACTGAGCAGATAGAGGCAATCTCGTCCTCCATTTGTATGAATACACCCCCAATCTCATTAAACCTGACTGAAATCCTCTCCATGATTTCGGATGAGGGGGTAATGGGATAGCCTGCGTAATAACGACATCCCGCCCTAATGGCACCCTCAGCGATTGCCTCGTTCCCAGAAAGATAATACTTTACCATGGGGATGCCTTCCAGTTTGTGAAATTGTGCAAAGCTCCCGTTATTGCATTTGTTATTTCTTTCATTTAGCATTGCTACTAGTCCAGAGCATCTTCAGCAAATGCCTATGGCATCCTCGATGAACTTGTTTCGGGAACCTCGAGTATGGTTATGTTCTTTTTTCCTAGTTCCTCCATGAATTTTTGGTAAACTTTTCCTTCTATAGCGTCCTCGGGAGCCACTATGCCCTTCTTTTCTATTTCTCCTCTCCCTATCAGCTTGGCACCTATTGCCGCAGGGAATCCGGTAGCTCTCCCCATAGCGGAAACCCCATTCTCTATATCCGCCTCCTCCCACATATAGTAATCGATTCTCATTTTCTGCCCGTTTTTTGTTCCAGCCACCGTGCTCCACATAACGCATACGTCAGTATCGCCCTCCAATACCTTTAGTTTGGGGCTGATAACAGATAATAAGAAATCGCGAGGTGCTATCTTCATCCCCTTAAAGTCAACAGGTGTAAGGTCAAGCATGCCGCATTCCTTCAGCGTATCTATACCTTCGTAATGGCCTGGCCACCTGATGGTTTTCTCAGCAAATTCATTAAGCTGTGGTCTCGTAAAAATAAAAGAAGGCATGCCAGGGGTAACAGCACACTCCAATTCCTCGTTCTTGCCAAATTTGGTAAATCTGAATGTTTCACGGTCACTCAGTGCCGATACCTCCACAACCTTACCGTTCTTAATCACTTCCACTTGAATCATATATTCTCTTAAAACATGCCCGAATGTCCAGGTAATCATGTATCTTAGGGGGTATTTCCCACTAGCTTCCTTCGCAGGAATGCCCCCGACTCTTACTATCGCCGACTCCGCTTTGTCCATTTTTCTAATAGCTTCACCAATTGTGATGTTACTTAAACCGGGAGCAAAGCCTAATCCATCAAGAAATATCACGTCTTTCTCTATGGCTCTCTTATGGAGCCATTCTCCGTACTCTTCCGGGGTCATTTGATTTGGAATATTTAAACCCTCGGTCTCACAAGGGTCTGGTCTTCTGTGATACTCTTCGAGTATGTCAACAATATTTAACCCCGCCTCAATCGCAGCCTCAACAGTCGTATAACTTGTTTTTCTATCAGGTAGCGAAATAATGCCGACATCGTATTCTTTCATTAATATTTTCATATCCTTGGTATTACTGGCATCAAGAACATGTACTACGAGCTTGTTACTATTTATCCATTTTTGTACCTTCTCAAGGTTGCTTTTCTGCCTACCTACAATTCCTACTGTTTCCACCTCACTATCGTTGGCTAAATCCCAGGCACTTGCGGCACCCATTTTGCCCGCACCAATAACCAGAACTTTCATGTTACTCCTGCCTCCTTTCTGCGTATTGGTAAGGTTTGCTGTCAGTTAATGTATTCCCCGCCTACGGCAAGATAATCTGCCCGTGTTGTGTTTTTCAGCGTCTTCAGTGATAGAAGTATATTGATTCAGTCGTTTTCGCACAAATCACTGCCGCCAAGATGTTATCCTACTCGTGAGTTCTTGTCAATAACTTGTTGTGCGGTGTCCAAAGATTTCTTTGGACACCGCACAACAAGACCAGAATTACTGTCCGGTTTAACCCAGGAGTCAGCATTGCGCCAAGCAGGTTCTCTTGCCTTACACCTCTAAACTCGTAATGCCTCAGGTCACTGGTTTCAGCGGTCTTCCCGGCAAACGATGCATGAACTGGCTATCCTTCATCACTGGCACACCGTTTACCAACATATGGACAATGCCCTCTGGCTGAGAGGTAGGAGCTTCAAATGTTGTGGTATCCCTCACCGTTTGTGGGTCAAAACAGGTTACGTCGGCCATAATAGCCGGGCGAAAGAATGCCCCTATTTTTAAGGTTCAGGCACGCATCAGTTCCTCCTCGTTCACTTCTATGTATGTTCCCTTGAATGTAGATGGGAGCTCTGTAATCAAGTTGACCCTCATCCAACATCACTAGAGCTTCATCCGGATTATCAGCAATAAATGATGCCAGAGCTATGTAATCGTCTAACCGTTCCAGCGTGGAATGGTCTGAAATGGCAAGCAGATATATATTACGCCCTCCAGCAGATTTGCCCACAACATCAATCTTGACTCTGACGCTGTTCTTTTATATATCACGCAAAACGGCACTTAGTTCCGAATACGTTATATATCCGTCAACCACTTCTTCGGTAGTAGCCATTTTCTCCTATCCTGGCGTCCTCCCCGCACAAGCGTGGTCCAGCATTTTGTATCTTTCAATATCTGAACCAGATTATTCCTGTGGCCAGGGATTGTATCAGGCTGTGACTGAACTCAGCCTTTACCACTTTCTTATCGGCAACCTTCAATATCAGGTCGGACAATTCAGGGCCACCCAAAGTAGGTTCACCACCAGTTTCGAACGATATCCTTGCCTCACCATTTTGAGTTTTTATTTCTCCCTGCTCCAGCATAGCGATGCCGGCAGCAACTGTGCCCGTACCACAGCTAGGCTCTATATAGGTGTTCGCAGCGTTGTGTGGGAAAGTAGCTCGAGCCTGACCTTTGTCTTTGGGGTGCAGGTCATATATGGTAAAACCAAGCTCTGCAGGGAAATACTTTTTTTGCCACTCCTCCTGTAAGTGCTCCAGGATTGCCAAAGTATTTTTGTCCATCCGTTCCAAATTTAAAGTCGGGTATTTGTTCATTATCTCGTCGGCCTTCATTACCAAATATTGCCCCACCTTCATCCCTGGCACACCAGCAACGTGGACTTCTCTCACGCCTTCGCGATAACATTGTTCGCCATAGTAAGTCATGTCAGTCAGCACTCGTTTGACTTCGCCTTGCTCTATCTCCACAGTGATGGGGATAAGCCCTACCTTTGTTTCCAGAGTAATTGTAAACGCTGGTTCAACGACCTGAATACCGAAATAAGCTGCTAACTGAGGGACATCCACCAGTGCCCTGCCCAAGACTTGAGTCAGGCCACCACACATTTCAATATATCCATCATCAAACCGCCAGGTCATATTGACTTCAAGCACATTTTCCCTGTCTGTTTTACGAAGCAAACCCAACTCCTGCCCCAGGTTGTAGGGAGGGCGGAGCGCAGCCAGCGCTATCTGAAGTTCCTTATCACCAGGTATATCACCCCACAATAGCACTATCTCATTGCCTCCCATGTGCCCCTTTATGAATGGAATTTCTATCCGCATCTTGTATGTCTCCCAAACAATGGCGCAACGTCTCAAGATTTATTTACAGTTTGCCGTTTGCTTTGAAAACCCTAGTTGCTCGCAGAAAGTATTATAACAGGCATAGAGAAATTATTCCTGTGTATCCAGTAGCAAAACTAATCGCTCAAGCAAGCTAATGCGGAAAGCTATAGCCAAAGTGGCTGTGCATTACTTTGGTTTAAAATTGCTAAACTAGTTGGGCTACCCTATAATCTACAATCCAAAAAATTAGAGCTACATCAATAAAACGAGGTTGGAGGGTAACATGTCACCAAACAGACTGGTTCCTTATCTGGAGTTCTTAGAGCAAAAACTTATGGAACAGATAATCGATGAGGCGTTCGAGGTGCTGGAAAGAACCGGGGTATTGATGGAAAATAAAGAGGGCGCCAAACTACTCGAAGATGCTGGAATGAAGATTTTGGGACGAGACGGAAAGGGAGTAGTCATCTCTATTACCCGCAGCTTGGTAGAGAAAAGTCTCAAGACTGTGCCTTCTTCAGTCAAGCTTTATGACAGGGATGGGAATGATAAGTCGGTCATCATCTTGGAAAAGGGTAGCGACAAAGTGTATTTTGACCCAGGGTCTTCAGCACCTTATGTGTTCGACTACGAGTCGAAGCAAGCTCGAGAGCCAAAAACAAAAGACCTCGTGGATTTTGTAAAAGTAGCTGATGCACTTCCCAATATTGATGCCCAGAGCACTGCCCTGATTCCTGGCGATGTTGCTGCCGCCATTGCCGACCGCTACCGCCTTTTTCTGGTCCTGAGAAACTCGACCAAGGCGGTGGTCACTGGAACTTTCAGCCTGGATGGTTTTGATGTCATGAAGGAAATGCTCGTAGCCATCCGTGGCGACGAGCGAGCTCTGAAGGAAAAACCAATGGCTATCTTTTCTGCTTGCCCCTCGCCCCCACTCAAATGGAGCAACTTGACTTGCCACGACCTTATCCATTGTGCCCGCGCCTACATCCCGGTGGAATTCATTTCCATGCCATTAACCGGTGCCTCGGCTCCCATAACCTTAGCCGGAGCTATAGTGCAGCACACTGCCGAGACACTGAGTGGCGTAGTAGTCGGTCAATTGGCTCAACCGGGTGCACCGCTGATTTGGGGTGGTTCGCCCGCGGCTTTTGATATGCGCACAGGCACCACACCAATGGGAGCAATTGAGACCATGATGATGGATGGTGCTGATATGCAGATTGGCAGGCATTTAGGTTTACCTACTCAAGCCTATATGGGGATGAGCGACTCCAAGTTACTCGACGCTCAAGCTGGACTTGAGTCCGGCATGGGGGCAATGCTAGCAGCCCTGTGTGGAGCGAATCTGGTAGCTGGACCTGGCATGCACCTTTTTGAAAGCTGCCAGAGCGTGGAAAAACTGATGATTGACAACGAAATCTGCGGCATGGTCAAGCGATTGATTGCAGGGATTACGCCTCGCACCAAGACTTTGGCCGAAGACTTGCTACAAGGGAACATCTATGCTGGCACCCACTTCCTCGCTTCACCGACAACCGTGAAGTGGTGCAGGGAAGAGTTCTTCTACCCGGGAGTTGTCATAGATAGAAACAACCGTGACATCTGGGCCAGGAAGGGAAGCACCTCTGCTGAACAAAAGGCTCACCAGGAAGTAGCTAGAATCTTGAGCAGTCATAGACCAACACCTCTAAGTCCGGCGATAGACAAAGAGCTTGTCCAGTTAATGAAAAGAGAGGCGAGAAAACATGGCATGGAGAACCTTCCAGAGGAAAGCCTTAATACGTAAGTAACCCACGCTTGCCGTTTATTTGTGGACTGGACTATTTCAGCGTGCGTATCAAGGCATCGGTCCGGTCCAGCCCCTTGATCGTTTCCCCGACATCGTAACCATAGCCGATGCGGATGCCCCTGCCAAGTCCAAACTGGTCACCAGGAACGAGCAGGACAGACTGCTCCATACGTAAGCGCTCAATCAATTCCGTTGACTTGATGGGAAGGTTGTATTTACAATACATGATGGCTCCGGCTCGTGGCCGTACATAGGTAAAAATGTCGCCACGTTTCAGGAACCACTCCTCTACAGGAGGCAAATTATTGCAGATAATTTGTCGTGTGCGAGCAAGGAGGGCCTCTCGCTGCTGTGGTTCCATGGCAATAGCTCCCAGATAATCACTCAATAGACTGGGACTTAGAGTTAGATAGTCGTGACGGATCCACAATTCTTCGATCAATTGCTTAGGTGCCACTACCCAACCTATGCGTAGCCCAGGTAAGCCAAATGCCTTTGACAATCCTGACGTAATAACAGTTTTTTCATATCGGCTCCAAAAAGTTGGCGACGTGTCACCTTGAACCTCACCGCCGCGATAGATTTCGTCCACCACTAACCAGGCTCCAGCCCTCTGTGCAATATCCACAACAGTATCCATCTCGGCTTCATTCAGCACTGCACCCGTGGGATTGTTGGGATTAGTGAGCATAATGACATTCGTCTTTGGCGTAACGGCACGCTTCAAACTCTCCACATCAATCACCCAACGGTATTGACCGTCCTCTTTTTGGAGCTTAAGCTGGAAAGTATCAACCCCATCCGCGTATGCACGTCCCAATCCCAAGGCTTGCATATAATTGGGAATCATAAAAGCCAGGCGTCCACTTGGTTCAAGCAGTGTCCATAATGTAATATAGTTTGCCTCGGATCCACCGTTAGTAACTGTGACATTCTCCGGTTTGCAACCCACATAGAACTGTGCAATTCGCTCGCGTAACAATTTAGAACCATCCGTTGCATTATACGAGAGTCCGTTTGCCAGGAATCGCTTAGCGTCCTCTTCCCCATCTAGGAGTTCGAAAACCTTCAGCGGCAGAACACCGCTTTCCGAGAGGTTGAGCTCTACCTCGTTCTCATACAGACCTTGCATCCGTTCCATCTCGAATTTTTCAATTTTCATAGAGTTTTCTCCTTAGTCAAACAGCAATATCCATTCCCAGCCCAAGAGCACGGGCTTTCTGATAGGTCAGCAAGGCGATGGTTGTATCCTGGACACCAACGCCGGTCAGGTCACAAATGGTGATTTCTTTCTCATCCTGGCGACCGGAACGTCTTCCGCTGGTCAACTCACCCAGTTCAATTATGTCGTCATCTCGTGTTATTGTACCTTTATCCAGGGCATGATGTAATTCTCCCAGGCGGAAGCACTGTGATTTGCTGTCGCATATGAGGCGATCCGCTTTTTTGAAACACCTCGGGATACAGCTCCTGCTTATGTTCGCCATCAGCACCCACAGCAGTGATATGTATGCCGGGATGTAGCCATCCTGCTTTGAGGAATGGCTCACGTGAAGGAGTGGTGGTGACCACGAATTCACTCTGGCAAACAACCTCTTCAGGGCTGTTAACCTTCTGGATATCAAGGTCAAGCTCTCCTGAGATTTCATTAATGTAATGCTCTACGCTTTCCGGTCTTATATTGTAAATGAGTAAGCGGCGAAAATCACGAACTAATTTTAGCCCCCGTATCTGATAGCGCGCCTGCACGCCTGAACCAATTACTCCGGCAGTCTTGATCTCGCTTGGTGCGAGATATTTTGCCACAATTGCTCCGGCGATGCCCGTGCGGAGATCGGTCAGATAGCCGTTGTCTAGCAAGATAGCTTCAACAAACCCGGTTGTTGCACTCATTAGCAGCATCAGCCCGCTCCCATAGGGCAAACCGATTTCCGGATTGCCAAAGAACCCCGAGGCAACCTTAATAGCAAAACTATCCAGGCCCTCAATGTACGCTGTTTTAATATCGACCTCACCATTATTGGCATCTACATCCACACGGATGATAGGCGGTAGGCTCACTTTGCCCTCAGTCAGGCATGTGAAACCATACGCTACTGCTCAGACCGCCTCCTCACTCATCGAGACACAGGAGCGGATTTCACTTTCTCTTAGAATTGTGACTTTCATAGAATCACCCTTGGCATGCAAATACAGCTACTGCTCTTCACAGGCAGAAGGTATTTGCTCACAGACGGTTCAGTTGTTCATTTATCCCATCTAGCTCCAGGTTCTTTTGCCGTAACTATCCCTTTAGGAAGAATACTAAGATTTCTTAACCTGCGTATTTTATCTTTCACGAAGAATTTTCATCTGCGATGGTTCATTCTACCATAAACCATGAGGTTAGTTAATTCGTAATAGCTCTACTTGTCTGCGCTGCTCCTTAATGCTAACATTATTACCTCGGGCCGCTAGCTCAATTGGTAGAGCAGCTGACTCTTAATCAGCAGGTTCTGGGTTCGAGCCCCAGGCGGCTCACCAAGTAGCAAATTTACCTGAAAATTAGTAAGACGACCGCCTGAGCAGGCGGTTTTTTCTTTGCAAAATCCCTAATCCGACCATGGCCCGGTTTAATCCACTTCAGAATAGTCATAACCGAGCTATATTTTAAAAACTTTCAGATAGATCTTAAATTCAAATCGAAAAGTTACTTTACAACCTGGCTATGTGTTAAAATCAGTGAGATTCGTTACCCTCACTGTGTTTCATGCATAAGATTTTTGCTCGGAGGTATATATGATTTACTGGGCTCAGTTACTGCATTTTTATCAGCCCCCGACCCAGGCGCCGTCGGTGTTAAAAAAGATATGTGACGAATCATACCGCCCTCTAGTCCAGGTCTTTGAGGAATATCCCAACTCTCGAGCGACCATAAACTTCAACGGTGTCCTGACTGATATGCTGATGGACTGCGGCCATAGAGATGTAATCGAGGGCTTGAGAAGCCTTGCTGAGAATGGCCAGCTTGAATTCACCGGCACCGGCAAATACCACCCTATTCTCCCCTTGATACCCAAGGAGGAGGTAAAGAGGCAGATAGACCTGAACACACAAACCAATCGCCGCTTCTTTGGAAAGGCATATGCACCCCAGGGATTCTTTCCCCCGGAGATGTGCTACAGCCAAGACATTCTGCAGCCTATTATCAAGTCAGGGTATCGCTGGCTTATTCTGAGTGGTATCGCCTGTCCGACAGACTGGCCTATGGATATTATATACAAAGTGGAGCATGAGGGCCAGAACCTAATGCTCTTCTTCCGTGACGACGTGCTCAGCAATAGGATAAGCTTTCAAGAGCTGAAAGCCAAGGAATTCATTGCTCATTTGGAGGAGTGGCAGGGCGAAAGAGACAATATTTATGTGGTCACGGCCATGGATGCCGAAACTTATGGCCACCACATCCAGGGTTGGGAGAGGACGTTCCTGGCCAGTGTTTACGAGGAGCTAGAACCACCCACAGAGCCCCTTGAAGAGGTCAAGCAAGCTAAGGCACTAGCCGGGCAGCATGCCGCACTTTTGACCAATAGCGAAGCTGCGGGCAAGATTCAGATGGTCACCATGAGCCAACTTCTCGACCTCTTTCCTCAGGGTCAACCGGTAGAGCCCAGGCCATCTTCCTGGAGTACCACGGCTGATGATATGCAAGCCGGCAACTATTATCCCTTGTGGCAAGACAAGAAGAATGAGATGCACCGTCTCCAGTGGGAACACCTCGGGATATGCATTGAATTGGTGAACAAGGCACTAGAGTGCGCCGATAATGAGGAAAGCCGGCAATCTGCCACCATTGCTCGGGGGCTTCTTGATCGGGCTGAACATAGTTGTCAGATGTGGTGGGCCAGCAATCGCCCTATGTGGGACATCAATCTCATCCACACGGGCTTGCTCGACCAATTGCGAACCGTGGTTAACGCTTACCGGGCTATAAACAAGAGCGGGGCTAGTGAGGAGACAAAACGAGAATATTATTACCGCACCGTCGCTGCCAGGAATATCAGAAACAAACTGGAAGATAGGCTATTTGTGCAATAGCAGTGGAAGAGCAGACCTATGTACTGGAGTGATTTCCTTCACATATATCAACCACCAACCCAGACCGAGGCAATAGTCCACAAGGTCACTGAGGAGAGCTATCGGACGCTGGTGCGTGTCTTGAGGGAGACACCTGGAGGCAAAATCACCCTCAACATAAATGCTGTCCTCACAGAACAGCTTGCCAGATACGGGCTCGATGACGTGATTCAGGGTCTTCGTGACTTAGCCGAGCGGGGCCAGATTGAGTTCACCGGGAGTGCCATATATCATCCCATTCTGCCTCTTATTCCCAGGGACGAGGTTATCAGGCAGGTCAAGCTCAATAACGACGTTAACCAGCGCTATTTTGGGGAAGTGTACAAGCCTACTGGCTTTTTCCCCCCGGAGATGTGCTATAGTTACGAAGTAGCCCAAACCGTGGCCGAGCTTGGCTTTCGCTGGATAATCGTGGACGAGCTTTCCTTTAATGGGAAGATTGGCTCCGTTAAATACGACCGACTTTATAAGGTAGAGGGGCTTGGAGATTTCCTGGTGTTCTTCAAGGAACGCCCCTTCAGCGCTGGCATTACCTACGGAACATATCCTTCAGCAGGACCTTTTCTAGCAGCCTTAAAAGGCAGGCTAGAGGAACATAGCTATCTTCTCACAGGCACCGATGGCGAAGTCTATGGGCACCATCGCCCAGGGCAAGAAAAGCTGCTCTCCGAGGTATTTGCCCGGGGAATCCCCAAGACCTGCACCATTTCAGGGCTAACCGAACACTTCAAGCAAGTGGACACAGTGACCCCACTTCCTTCCTCTTGGAGCACATGGGAAGATGAGTTGGCACAGGGCATACCTTATCCTCAGTGGCAGTATCCCGGGCATGAACTGCACGAGTTGCAATGGCGGCTCACCAAGCTTGTGCTGCACACTGTCAAAGGGGCGCCAACAAAGTCGCCTGGATTTTCCGAGGCACGTAAACTTCTGGATGAGGGACTGCATAGCTGCCAGTATTGGTGGGCCAGTTGCCGACCCTGGTGGAGTGTGGAAATGATCGAGGGGGGCGCCCAGCAACTATACCAGGCTATAGAGTCGCTGGGGGACGCCATCGACAGGAAACGAATAGAGGAAGCCAGCAGGTTGTTTCAAGCAGTGGTAAGCAAGGCAAGGGAATGGCAAGAATCAGGCGAAGCCCAGCGTCTGAAACAGAAATATAAAGAGGAGCACCCCGAGGTTTCCACCGAACTTACTTTTGGGGGTTAAGGAGCGAGATATTATGAAGCAGGCTTACGTCATCCTTGCCTTCCACGCCCATGAGCCGCTATGGGACCTGCCCAACGAGCTCATTGCCCTGGTAGATGACCCCGAAATACGCGATGCCATTCGGGGAGAGAACTATGTCCTAAAAAGGGCGCGGGAGGAACGCGACATATACGCCCACCTGGTACAAACGGCGGAATCACTGGGGGCGCCGGTAGCCCTGGATATCACCAATGAACTTCTGGTGCAATTAGCCCGGTACATACCAGATACGTTCCAGAATTTGGCAGCGGCCTACAAAAACGGCACTATATACCCCTTGTACACACATGCCCATCATACTCACGCCGCCTTGCTTACCTCCGATGAAATAGCTGATGAACTTCGACTCAATGTAGAGCTGCTTCACAACGTGATGGGCGTTCCTGAACCAAGGCATAGAGGTGCATTTCCCACCGAAGGGTCTGTGGATGCAACTAAGCTGGCTGCCTATAGGGACAGCGGCATGGAATACATCGTCTTTCCTCACCTGAGTGACCGCAAGGCACATTTCACCGTGGATAGCGAGGGTGATATCCAATACCGTGCCTTTATCGTGGGGCCGGACATGCTTGCGCTGCCCCGCCATTTTCCAGTATCTCAATACATCTGGCGACCGATAACTCGTTACGACCCTGAAGGTGTGAAAAATCAGGGCTATATTCTGGGCAGGTACTGGGTCTTTGCCGAAGAATATCGCAATAAATCTTACATTCCTTTTCCCATATCCTGGGAAGAGGCAGTAGCTGAGTACACCGCAGTGCTGGAAAATGCACTGAAGGAACTTCCTGACCGGGGCTTAATCCTCTACATCCAGGACCTGGAGCTTATGGACTTCGGCGATATCGCTCTACGGATAATGGAGCATGCCTGGAAAAATGTGATCAGCAAAAAGATCGCCGAAGTACAATTCGTAACGCCTGATGACTATCTGGAGAAGTTGGGCGATATAGCGAAGCTGCCTCGTGTCCGCTTTCATCAAATCTCCTGGGCCCCTGAAATGCGCCTGGTTCTTCGCTATGATGGCCACTATCCACCGCGTAACGCCGGAGAGTTCAGCGGTGTGGACCTCGAAGAAGCGGTTTTCAAACATCTACCATTCGTCCTCTGGGAGCCTGGTCGTTTCCTTATAAATATTTACGGGGCAATCCTGGACGCTTTTGGCATGCCCAGGCGACTGGCCACAGATGCAGCCTCGCTCCATGATACCAGATATGCGATTCCACGCTTTGATTTCAAAGAACAGGTAGGCTTACACTACCGGCTGATGAAGCGGGCCTGTAACTGGGGCTGGAGACCTGAAGAAGGACGACAGAAGCGTCCCTTCTTACACGGCTATCGCCTTTCGGAATTGCTCCTCGACACTGTGCCCGAGGACATTGCCTTTGCTGCTACCAGATACGTGCACCCTGGTGATACCACTTACGTGGGAGCGGAGCGCATCCTCGAATTCCTTCTTGACACCCGATTTGATTACCTGAGAGCTGGAATCGAAGAGGACGATCTTGCTGGTGAGCACAAAGAAGCAGCCTTACTGGAACTTAAGCGGGGGCAGAGCCATCGTGTCATCGCCACGGAATTTATCAACCGCGCACTCGAAGCCAGCCGCTCCATTGAATCAATAGCGACTCCCGACGGAAAGGGCGAAGCGTTAAATCGCCTTATTCGAGAGTTGAAAGGATATTGCCGTGAGGTCTTTGTCGCCACCGACCATATACAGCGTGCCTGGGGTTATATCAGTGACCTAGATTCTATGATCCTGACTATGTACCAGCACCTGTACGAAATTTATCCCCCCAAGTTTCCCACGATATTCAGAGAGCTTTTACCCGAGGAGTGGAAAGCGCGAGAAAACCCCAAGTTGTTTTAAGTCTCCAATAAGACGCGCCGATAGCGAAGTCCCCAAGCTTTCCTATATTTTACTTCGCAGAAATGAAATCCTCTGTGCTACTGCCTGGCTGGCTTGGATACGGGACTTAGCCTTGCTCAGGTCGTTAGCCAGCTTCGCATCCCCCACCACATCCCTGACCCAGTTACCGAAATCGTTTCTCCCCTCATCCGAATGATAATGGAAAGTCTCGTCACTCATGTCACTTAGCGCTTTTTCAAGCTCCCCGAGGTTCTTAACAAGTTTACCATCATGACACCAGAAGCGCTTCTCATCCGGCACGTCCCCTAAACGCCTATTTGCCTCCTCTCTGCTAATCCTGATAATCTTAGCCATACTTGCCCACCTCCTAATTTGATACCATGTTAGATTATACCACAAAAATTTCCGAACAAAAATCGAGTGTGCTGGCTGACCACATAGGTAGGACTATGAAACATATTCGCCTAGCAAATCTCTTTTGAATGACTCAACTATGCTAAGATAGTCAAAGGTATTGGTGCGGGAAGCCGAATCACACTCAGTCAGCCCAAAAGCGATGGTAGGCACCCATATAGCTACCTGAGACACGTGTATTGCTGCCAAAGCAGCAACCACCACAAAAACCACTATTGCTATGCACAGCCTCGTGCCTCGTGTCCTCTGCTGATTCATAAATGTCTTGTTCACCCTGGAAACTACCGCCACCTGAGAAGTGCCAGGCCAACCATGGTGTCTCAGAGCTTGGCCTCGAGCCAGTTCAGCCTCATTCCCACCCTCAGGCAGCGGAACATCTCCTAACCACAGCCCGGCTACCTCTTTTGTTAATTTTAATACCATGGCTATTGTCTTATCTCCTCTGAGTTAGTTAATATATCGTCTCTGCTCATCTCTCTCAAAAATGAGAGTTTTCTCCACCCATATATCAGGGGTGGGAGGGAAATCCCTCCCACCCCCGGGCTCCCGGGCTATGGCTTACTTACTTTTTGGGCTTTTGGGTGCCGGGCTTGCTTGGGCCGACGGGCTTCTTTTGCACTTGTATCACCTCCTTTTTCTAAACACTAAATATAAGTCTTTCATTCTTTTGATGAAAATGTTATCATGAATATTAAAACACTATGTGAAATTCATGATAATTGAATAATGAAATGCTAATCATGTATAATAATATTATACTCCCCAAAAGTTGTTTGTCAAGACTTTTGGGAGAAAAATCTAAAATATTTTTATAAAACGGAGGTCAAATATGCCGGAGTGGACATTTCTTACCAATCACGGAATGGTGTTGAGCTATATCGCTCGCCAACCCCGGACAACCGCCCGCGACCTGGCTAATGCCATCGGCATCACAGAAAGGACAACGCGAAAGATAATCGCTGACCTGCTAGAAACCGGCTACATTACCAAGAGGCGAGAGGGACGGCGCAATCGCTACCGAGTCAACCCTGACGTCATTCTTCGCCATTCCAGCCACAGTGAAACCGCTGTAGGAGACCTGCTTCAGGTGCTAGGCTGGAAGAGGAGAAGAAGGACCGTCGAACCAGGCTGACATGGCCGTAAGCGGAACAGATTGTATGTCCACTCATGTGACGCAGATTCTATCGTCCTTACCATACACCGAAAATCCATAAAATTTATCTCCGAAGTTTCTTGACCTATTCAGGGAGCTTTCACCCCAGGAGTAGAAAGCACTACAAAACTACAAGTTGGTCTAGACTCACTTCAACTCAGCCAACAAAGCCAAGAGTCCTCTGTCTGTCGAGTTGAATGAGGTTGGTCATTTCTCTTGCTCCGTTAGGCCAGGAGGCAACACATCCTCAGGCAAAGAGGCACTTACTTGAGCTAAGGCGTCGGCTCCCATAGCTTCAGCGGCATCTAAAGCTCCCTGGGCAACAGAAACTGCAGCCTACTTTTCACTCAGACCAGCTTGGTCTGCTACCTTTCTGGCTGTCTCTACCGCTTTAACAGCAGCCCTGGCATAGTCAGCTCCAGTTTCTCCTGCTCCCTGTACTATTTCATACCCGGCACCGCGAAGAGCGTCCCGCGGAGCCGTCCGGGCTTGCCCAAAAGTGCGCACGGTAGCCAGTACAACCGAATGAGCCAATCGCCCCACATCCAAATCCGTGGCTTCCTTAGCATGCATGGTCCCCCGTGCTGTTTGTCGGGCTATCTCACTACTGTGCGTCTCCCTATCCTTTGTCGTTCCCCAGACACTGGTTATTGCCCTTTCCAGAGCCCTGGCTATTCTGGGTTACTCTCCTTTGGCCTCGCACCGCTGCTACAGTAGCCGCTTTGGCCATGTCAGCAAGCTGATATGCTGTCACGCCCAAAGCTACGTCCAACCCGGGGAAGGGGACACGCCTGAGAATGCCATAGGGAAACTGACTCAAAAAGTTTAGACCGGGAACTGAACTCATGGGCCGTACTGCGTGCTGCATTGGAGCAAGTAGTGCATTCACGACTATCTCTCGACTCGCTTCGCCATCTTCACGGAGGGCACGCAGGATACTCAGGGTAAAAATGCCCAGGATAAAAGTGATTAAGAACAGGAAATCAAAACCGAGAAGGTCAAAAGTCGGGAGCTGGATAGAACGAGTCGGATCAATCAATGTGAAGACGAGGCTGACGTGGCGTGTACTGAAGAAGTCACCGAGGTAGCCACCGAGCAAAGGTCCCAGACCAGCGCCCAGGCTGGCAGCTAGACTAGCCGCTGCCAGATAAGCGGTGGCTTCTCCCTTGGGAGCTAATTTCAATCCGATGGTGCCGGTGGTAAAAGTTGTCCCTGCCGCCGCAATGCCGGCGAACATGTGGAGGATCACCAGCAAAGGAATCGTTAGAAAGTATCGCTCCGGCATGGTCTTGAAAGTCCACCCCAAAACTACTAACAGATACAACGAAACGGACACAGACAGGATTGCCTTGATGCCAAACCTATCAGCCAGTGGCCCCCAGACGCGAAGGAACAGGATGTTGAAGCCCTGACTTAATATGCTGAAGCCAATTACTGCCGGGAGAGGCAAGCCCAGACGTAGCAGCATGTAGACGGCGAAGAAGGGAATGGACATGTTCAAAGCCACTCCCCACAGGAATAGGAATAATATAAGACGCCGGTAATTAGCATCGCGAAAGGGACTGGATATGGTAGAAAAAAGTGATGGCTTGGGCCCGGGGGCAGACTGCATTAAGGGCTCTGGTACCATACTCATGAATAAAGGGGCGGCCAGTCCTAAAAAAACAGCGCCAAAAAGCAGGGCAAAGGTGTATCCCAGAGCTTCATTGCCAGAAGCACGCCCCTCCCAGTAGCTTATGAAGAGTGACGCCAGCAGGCCAAATGCCATAGCTGCCAAGTTAGCCCACATTTGACGGCGGGCGAAGGAACTTCCTAGAACTTGTTGAGGCACCAGGTCCCTGACCCAACTATTCCAGGCACAGTTGGTGAAAGAGACAAACACACCACGAATTGCCATGATGCCCAGCAGCATCACTACAGCACTGCTGCTCGGTATATCCAGGAACAGGGGGTATCAACGCGATAGGTAACCATGCCAACTGAGCTGGAATCCTAGAAGCTAATACGATGACTTTGCGCCGCCGGATCCGCTCAACCAGAGGTATGGCCAGTATCTGGATAGGCTGGGTGAGAAAGGGAATGGCTGCTAGAATACCAATCTGGAAATTGTTACATCCCAGTAACAGAGCATAGGCAGCCAAGAAGCCACTGGTGGTTATACTGAAGAAGCCCATGGCGGCCATTCCCTCCCAGGTTAGCCAACGCAATCCACTTGCTACGTCCTGGTCGGATATGGTGGGCTTGGGGCTAATAAGTCTTTCTCTAAGTCCCATTTTGGGCTAACATGCTTTCAAAGACTAACTATGCCTCAATGTGAACCTGGATATCAATTACAGGATAATGCATTCCGCTGATGGTTCGTTTCAACAACCCTCTAATCATACCAAGTCGAGCGACATTTGGCACGTTCGCTGAGAACAAAAATGAGGAAAAATAGTGGCGCACTGCCTGAGGCCTCTATTGCTAAATCTACATCTGCGAGGCGAAGTATCTTTGAGGCCTTGGTTTGTAGGCCTATGCTAAGATATGCAGCAGAAAGATGGTACTCAGACCCAGGTAGATACTGACCCCAGTGATGTCGGTGATGGTAGTCAGAATCGGCCCGGTCATCATGGCGGGGTCTTTCCCAAGGCGCTTGATCAGAAAGGGTAAGGTACCACCAATCACTCCCGCGACCAAAAACATTACATCCAAGGACGATCCCGGATGTAATGTTTTGGTTTAGTAATCTCTCTCCCCCACTCTTCTAGAATCAGAGGCCTGAGTTTGTGCTCTGGAAAGCCTCATAAGATAATGTAAAGTAGCAGCCTCATCACACAACGCTCGAACACTTCTTTGATCAGTCTCTAACTCTTTGGTGGCCTTACTAT
>Ga0209986_10002349_pt1 | contig 17331 bp, 19 predicted proteins | sample BlataG_FD_183168 | JGI IMG/M metagenome (GOLD analysis project Ga0209986, IMG submission 183168) | Deep subsurface microbial communities from Black Sea to uncover new lineages of life (NeLLi) - Black_00105 metaG (SPAdes) (version 2) | ecosystem: Environmental > Aquatic > Marine > Oceanic >...
AATTCCATTTCCCATAGGATACGGGGTTGAAACCAGCATGATTCTCGATATCTATGAAAAATGGGGACTTGATGTTATTGCTCAGGTTGATCTTGACAGACGGATTCACAGAAATCAAGACACGAGGGCATTGGGGAAAATGGCGTTTGTTATTCTTATGACGTTTATCAATCGCAAAATAAAATTAGGGTTGATAGATATCAAAGAAGATCTTTCCAATCAAATGATACAATATAATCTTATAAAAAACGAGTACAAACCGGATATTGTTCAAATAGAAGGGCACGAAAGACCGCCAATTATAGAGATCCCGGCTTATCGAGAAAAATTTAAAAAATCATCTTAATTAAAAATTTAAAAAGTCATACTACCATTGCCGCAGTATCAATTGAATATCGGTGTTACACACGTTTTATCGAATATATGCCCATGGGAACAAACCAAATGGGTATTGACCGTCATTTACTTGCCCCTGAAATAAAAAAACGCATGGATCAATTGGGGAAAAAAATGCCTGGGCCGTATCAGTGGGAGGCTACATTTTCTCACACAAGTTATCGGTTTACGACCCAGGCTGTTAAAACAATCAACCCCAAAAAAGGAAAAAAATCTATTTTGGATGTCTGCTAACAGAATTAAAACAACTAATCAAGGTTTTTTTTAAAAAATATAATTTTTTTTTGATTAATGTCTATCCGCTTTTATAATATGCTTTTTCGTTTTTGCTTTTAAAAATAAATTATATATGCCCATCAGGATTCCTTCCGGTAGAAAGACGAGCACCAGACAGAGAAAAACACCATATGCAATGATGTGATACTGTTTTGCAACGTGGAGTGCTTCGGAAATACAGGTAAGAACCCCGGCACCTAAGAGCGACCCCCAAAGACTTCCCATCCCGCCAACAATAACCATGGTGACTACCTGAATGGAATAATAGAAATCGTAAGAACTGGGGCTGATAAAAGTAATGTAGTGGGCATAAAGGCTTCCAGAGATGGATGCGAACATGGCGCTCAAGACAAAAACCTTTACTTTGTAATCGGCGGTATTAACCCCCAGGGAGTTTGCCGCCACTTCACTACCGGATATAGCGCGTAACGCCCTGCCCACCCTGGAGTTAAGTAGATTTCTGGCCGCCAGCATGAACAAAAAAACAAAGGTCCAGATCAGGTAAAAATTTTTCAGATCATTATCAAAGGTCAATACGCCCATACTGAGTGGCGGTATCCCCATCAAACCGTCGTGCCCACCGGTGAACTGCTCCAGCTCACCCATGAGGATATTGATAATAATACCGAACCCCAGAGTGGCCATTACCAGATAGTGTCCCCGGAGCTTTAAGGACGGATATCCGATCAGATATGCGACAGCTCCCGTGGCCAGCATTCCCACCAGCATGGCCGGCCATAAAGGAAATCCATAGTTCACGGTCAGTATTCCCGAGAAGTAGGATCCCAGTCCATAAAACGCAGCATGGCCCAATGAAATCTGTCCGGCAAATCCTATAAGCAGGTTCAGCCCCACAACCACAATGGTATTGAGACCGATCACGTTCAGAACAATGAAATAATATTTGCTCTCCACAAACAGTGGAAGGATAATAATGATAACGGCCAGTGCTCCGAAACCGAGAATGTCTTTTTGCTTCAAAAGAGAGTTCAATATTTTTCAGATATAAATTTGGTGGTTTCGTAAATTCTACAACTTATTCATTATTTATCAAAAATTCGCGTTAAACCCTTTCCGTCTCCCCATACCCCATAATCCCTGTAGGCTTCAGGAAAAGAACCAAAAGGAGAACGGAAAATGCGATGGCGTCTTTATACTGAGAGGATACCAGGCCTGCACCCAGTGATTCCAGAAGACCCAAGATTACACCGCCCAGTATTGCACCTGCAAAGTTTCCGTATCCGCCAAGAATAGCCGCGGCAAACCCCTTCAATCCCAGCATGATTCCCGTATCATAGGACGTCGTGGAAATCGGCGCTATTATTATCCCGGCCACCGCCCCCAGAGCACCGCTGAAGGCAAATGAAAAAAGTGTCATACGATTCACCGAAATGCCCGCCAGGGCAGCCGCTCTTCGATTAACCGCTGTTGCCCGCATGGCCTTGCCCATTAATGTTTTCTTAAAAAAATAATGGAGCATCAGCATTACCAGCACGGTAATCGCAAATACCCAGATGTGCTGGGGCACTATGGTCCCCCCTCCCAGGAGATGGATCGGGTTTTCGCCGGAGAAGGCAGGAACACCGACATTGTCGGTCCCCCAGACCTCCTGAGCGGTTCCCCGAAGAACTTCTGACAGCCCAATTGTCAAAAAAATTAGAACGATGATTTCTTTTGACCTGGCATGCCGTATCGGTCCTATTTCTATCAGGGCTCCGATGAGAGCAACTCCGGCCATGGATGTGAAAAAGGAGATAATCAGATTAACCTTGAAAAGAACTACCAGGGAGTACATAAACATGCCGCCAAGGGATATGAATTCACACTGAGCAAAATTGACAATTCCGGTGGCGTTATGGATAATATTAAACCCCATGGCCACAATGGCGTAAATAGCGCCAATGGTCAAACCGGTAACGATATACTGCGCGATTTGTTGTGAAAAATCCATAAATATCAACCTTTACTCTTCCCTCCCGTAACCCTTTGGGTCAGCGGAGGGAAGAGTGGGACCGGGTGAACCTTCTAATCAAGCAGTGTCCAGCTCCCTTTGGTGGCCTTGATCATAACAATGTCTTTCATTGATAAGCCGTTATGATCCTGAGGGCTTATATTGTAAATGCCGCTTATACCCACATACCCCTTGGTATTTTCGATAGCATCCCGGATTTTAGCCCTGTCGGGGCCGGCCTTTTTAATGGCATCAATAACGATGAACGCCGCGTCCGCTCCATAGGCGACCATTGTTCCCGGTTCATGGTTGAATTTTTCTTTATACGCCTTTACATAGTCTATAATTTTCTTTTTCTGGATGTCGGTGTCGGGAAGTTGATCCCCTACCACAATTTTGGTGGAAGGCATCATCACACCCTCTCCGGCCTCTCCGGCAACCTTCCAGAAAATAGGATCTCCGGCGCCGTGGCATTCAAACAGAGGCGCCTTAATCCCCAACTGTTTGACATTTTTGGCGATGATTCCCATGGCAGGACCCACAGTCCATGCGATGATTCCGCCAACGTTTTTGGCGTTGATGCGCGTCAACTGGGCGGTGATATCAATATCCTTGGGTTGAAAGGCCTCCTGGGCAACAACCGTTACGCCATACTTGGGCGCCTGGACCATTACGTTCTTGAGACCATCCTTTCCGAATCCTTCATTGGAATAGAGAAATCCTATCTTTTTGATGCCATGTTTACTCATATACTGGCAGATCTTGCCCATTGCATCTGCAGCCTTATACGGAGATTTAAACGTCCATTTGGGCAACGAATTTGGATCGTTTTTATCAAGAGGGGCCTTGAGGATAACATCTCCTCCTGAATGCATGAAGGTCGGAATCTTTTCCTTCTCAATGAATCCTCTCATGGCCATAGCGGTTCCGGTAAGTGTAGGTCCGATAATCGCCACCACGTCTTGGGATTCCAGAACTTTTTTCAAGGCCATGACAGCTTTGGTGGGGTTGCTCTCCGTATCTTCCATCACCATTTCCAGCATGCGGCCATTGATGCCTCCTTTTTGATTCACATCATCTATGGCAAGTATTACGGCATCCCGCTGGGATGTTCCAATATGAGCGGCGCGGCCGGTTAGAGCAAAAATACCCGCAATTTTAATGGATTCAGCACTATAGCAGAGTGGTGATCCCAACATAAAACTGACAGCCAGAGTCCCTACAACGATCATCAAAAATTTTCTTTTCATTTTTTTCCTCCTAACCCGGACGAGCCGGAAATAACAAATCACAAGCATCAAAACTCAAATAAATTCCAAACTACAAGCTCCAAATTCCAAATAAGATCAACAGCCAATCGCCCGCCCTGTTAAATAAATCGTAGATTTAATGCGAAGCATTATTTAACAGGGTAAATTATTTGTTTTTTTGGTCATTGAGATTTGTTTGTTATTTGTTTTTTGTAATTTGATTTTTTGACATAAAAACACAAGAAATCAGAGTTTAGGTACTAACACATTTAGGTAGTCGCTTTTGCGCTCTTGATATATAAAATTTTTCACCTCCCTTCCTGTTTGCCTTTGTTATTACTTTGCTTACGAATCCTGTCCAAGATAGGCTCTTTTTACTTCCACAGTCTCAAGAAGATCAGATGCAATTCCATGGAGCCGAATTTTTCCGGTTTCCAGCACATAAGCTCGATCAGATATTTTAAGAGCTGCTCTTGCATTCTGTTCTACCAGAAGAATGGTGGTTCCCTCATTTCTGAGTCTTTCAATAACAGAGATGATTTCTTGAACCACCAGCGGTGCAAGACCCAGCGAGGGCTCATCCAGGAGCAAAAGGACCGGTTTCCCCATCAACCCCCTGCCGATGGCTAACATCTGCTGTTCTCCACCGCTAAGGGTTTCCGCTCGTTGATTCAGCCGTTTTTCAAGAACAGGAAAAAGCTGTAATATGTATTTAAAATCTTCTGATATTTTTTTCTTGTTCTGCTTTCCTCTCCTCCGATAGGCCCCCAGTTCGAGATTCTCCCGGACCGTTAACGGCCCGAAAAGATGCCTTCCTTCCGGAACCTGGATGATGCCCAGCTCAACGATCCTTTCGGGAGAAAAAGATACGATATTCTCTCCTTTAAATACTATCTTTCCACGGGATGGCCTGATGATGCCGGAAATAAGGTTTAAAAGTGTTGTCTTGCCGGCGCCGTTTCCACCGATCAAAGCCAAAATTTCTCCCTCCCCCTGAAAAAGAGAAATCTCATCAAGTGCTTGAACTCCTCCATAGTGGGAACTTATGCTGTCTATTTTAAGCAAAACCGGTTAAAACTCCTTTCCCAGATAGGCCTCAATGACTTTGGGATTGTTTTGTATCTCTTTAGAATTCCCTTCTGCGATTTTTTCCCCGTAATTCAGCACCGTAATAATATTTGAGATGCCCATTATTAGATTCATATCATGTTCCACCAGAATAACGGTTATCCCTTTTTCCCTGATTTTGAGAATTGTGCGGGACATCTCTTTTGTCTCTTGTAAATTAAGTCCGGCCACCGGCTCATCCAGGAAAAGAAGTCTGGGTTCCATAGCCAATGTGCGGGCAATTTCCACCCGTTTTTGATCTCCATATGGAAGGCTGGCCACACGCAGATCCGCCTTTGAATCGAGGTCTAAAAATTCCAACATCGCATCGGTTTTTTGCCGAATAATTTTCTCTTCTTTCCGCACCATGGGGGTATACAGAAGGCATCTTAAAAATCCGGAATGACTTTTGGTATGTAGTCCCACCATGATATTTTCTCGAACCGTCATATTCCGGAAGACCTGGATATTCTGGAAAGTTCTACCGATTCCCATATGGGCCACCTGATAAGGACTTTTTCTAATCAGCTTTTGGCCCTCAAAAAAGATATCGCCGGACCCGGGAGGATATATCCCTGTAATCAGGTTAATGGCTGTTGTTTTTCCAGCGCCATTTGGGCCAATAATGGAGAAGATCAAGCCTTTTTCAACCTGGAAGGACAGGCGGTTTATGGCCTGTAACCCCCCAAAGTTTTTCGATATATCTTTTAGCTCAAGGATATAATTGGAATTGCTCACAATAAAAGGCACTCCTCAACCGGCGACCTTACTGTTTTATTGGAAGCTTTGTCTTCTAACCCATATTGATCATGAGAAATTTGCATTAAGCCTCATTTGTACTATTATTCCTGTGATCAAATACCCTCTGGCTCTTTCGCTGGGTGCGAGGCAGGTCTCCATGGTCCAAAATCTCCACCCGGCACCTCACCAGTATTTTGCGTCGGATTTCCGTTTCCAGACGTTCGGCCAACTGCATATCATTTGCGTTTCCGGTATTCGCTTCCCGTTCAACCTTGATCAGCATCATATCCCGTCCGCTTTCCCGTTGTTTGAGATGTATCTGAAATTCACTGCCAATCCCGTCCACTCGGCTCAGCACATGATCGATCTGGCTCGGATAGATATTTACCGCCCGGTATATAAACATATCATCCGTACGGCCGAGGATCCGGTCATGCATGGGTAAGGGCACGCCGCAGGGACATTTCTGATTAAAAAGGCGTGTAACGTCATGTGTACGGTAGCGAATCAAGGGACTTCCTTCTTTGCTCAAAGTGGTGACAACCAGTTCTCCCTGTTGGCCGTAAGGAACCGGTTTTAGTGTTTCCGGGTCGAGAATCTCAAAAATAAAATGGTCAGCCCAGTAATGGATTCCATTGTGATGCTTGCAGTCGAGGCCCGTACCCGGCCCATAAAGTTCCGTCAACCCGTAAATATCAAAGATATGCTCAACACCCATCAGTTCTTTGATGCGTGTTCGCATTGAAAGACTGTGGCGTTCCGCTCCAAGGATAATCTTATTCACTTTGATGCTGGATAAGATGTTGCGTTTATGAATTTCCTCTGCCATGAGCAGAGCCATAGATGCCGTGGAACAGAAAACAGTGGTTTGCATATCTACCATCATTTCACAATGCATTTCCGCGTTGGCAGGTCCTATAGGCACTGCCATGGCGCCGAACCGTTCACAGCCTGCCTGAAATCCCACACCTGCAGTCCATAAACCATAGCCCACGGCGATCTGCACACGATCTTCCCGGGTTAAGCCCGCAAGCTCATAGCATCTGGCAAAAATATCCGCCCATACATCAATATCTCTTTGTGTGTAGCAAAGCACCTTGCGCTTCCCGGTGGTCCCTGAGGAAGCATGAATCCGGACAATATCTTCAAAAGGTGCCGCCCTCAAAGAAAAAGGATATTCTTGCTGCAAATCGTTTTTATCGGTAAAAGGGAGGTATTCGATATCTTCAAGCGACCGGATATCTTCAGGTCGTATGCTTGCATCGTCGAGTTTCTTTTTATAGAATGGCGAATTATTATAAGCGTGGCCGATCGTCCATTTAAGGCCTTCACGCTGAATCTTTTTTAATTTGTCATCGTTCAAATCATAAGGAATAAAACTCATAATAAACTCCTCCAGTTATACAATCGCTTCGCGATTCTATATAACGCGGCTTTGCCGCTCTAAAAAAGGAAATTCCTATACTATCAAGTTAGAATAAAAAAGCCGGTAATCCGAGAAGAAGCACCGGCTTTTAAATCAAAAGAGCTATGAGCTACTTCTGGGTCGATGAGCGAAGCTTCTCACAGCTCTAAATTTTTTATTTTTACTCAGAATGGTGAGCAAGCTTCATTAACTTCGCCACCACCACCAAAATATAAGTTTCATTATGGCCTTTATGATGAGACCTTTCGCAAAGGTCTCATGATCACTGGTTATGATTTTATGTGTTTGCCCTCGGTGTAACTTCTCAATAAGTTCTGGTGTATGAAATAATCATATTGACCCGCCCACTGATAATAAAATGTAACCTGTCTGGAACTCGCATTTAAGTGAGCCTAAAGAAAAAACAGTAGCCGATCCTTTAATACGCAATGGTTAAAGGCGCCATCATACGTTTAAACGATAAATTTTATGAACCGCTGTTTTTTCTTAAGGCTCACTAACCTGCTCAAACAGCCAGACATATTACATTTTATCACCAGTAGGCTCCATAATTTATTGAGATGTTACCCTTCGGTTAATTAACTACTTAAAACTTAAACAACTTTTTTCCCGTCTGTTTGGAGCAAGCTTTTTTCCCTTTACCTGAGTTGAAACTTTTTGTCAAGTAACTATAAGCAGTATAGCCGGAATTTCTAATAATGATACGAAATCCATAGCATCTGAAAAAAAAACACACGGACAGCCATTTTTTTATTGAAATTTTTAATTAGAAAGATAATATAGGGCAAATTTTTTTTTGCTTCATGATGAGGAGGAAGAGGATGCATAGAACACGAATCGGTGTATTGTGTATGATTATGGTTTTTGTTTTTGGGATATCTCTTGAAGTTGCCGGCCAGAATGCAGGATATAGTGAACAAAATCCAGAGGTTATGCTTGTACCCATGGGGGTTATCGTACTTAAACCGGATGCGTCTATCGAACAGAAAAAGTCTCCTGTTGAATTCAATCATTCCAAGCATTTTCTTTATGATTGCCGAACCTGTCATCACAAATGGGAAGGGAATGCCAAAATTACCAATTGTACAACTTCAAATTGCCATGATCTGCTCAACTCACCGGAAAAGCCTACAAAATACCTGACTTATACGGATACGGGCATAAAGTATTACAAATATGCCTTTCATCAAAGCTGTATTGGGTGCCATAAAGAAATAAAAATCAAGAGAAAAAAAATGGAAATGTCATTTACGACGCGTGAAGCGAAGCTGCCTAAAACCGGCCCCACCGCTTGCATCGAGTGCCACCCCAAAGAATAATCTTGCTCCTTAAAAGATGTTAAAACAAAAGAAGATTGCAACGTTAATTAGAGAAAACAAAACACTGTTTATTATTATTGCAGTGGTTCTTTTCCTGGTTGAACTTGAAATTTTTGCGCTTGCAGCAATGAAATCCGGGCGCAAATCATGGCTTCAGGTGATTGATGCCAATGGAAACGTAATACATGAAACAGACGGTAAGAATCTTAGTGATTTCAATAAATATTATTTTGAAAAAACTTTCGGTCCGTTTGAACAATATCATGTTAAGCTTGAAACCAAGCAACTCCCTTTTCCCTTCAGAGCATGGTTCGTGGCGGCTGTGGGTATCCCGGTTGGCGCCATTCTTTTATTTGCGTTTGCTGTTCAAGCATATCTGTCCCTTTTTTATCAGGAACAGAGTTCAGGTAAATATGATGTGAAAAAAAACGAGCATGAATACCGTTTTGAAAAACTCATCGCCGCAGTCAGCCGTTTCAACATCTTTACCATAGGTTTTCTGGTATTACTTGGGGTTTTTTCTTACTGGGTTGTGCCCAATCTAATCGTTCATGTCGGAAAGCTCGGTGTTGAAACCCTGACTCGATACAAATGGATCTTTTTGTCTTTTGGTATGGTTTTCTTGGGTTTTGCCATATGGGTAATCTATTTAAGGTATCTTCTGGCAAAAAAAGCCATAGACAGCCATGCTGAAATCGATAAATATCGACTGCAGCTTGAATTTGATCACGGCAACAGATATCCTCTCCGGCTGGTACACGATCAAAAAGAAACAACCGACACGTCGATTTGAGCCCCGGCACATAAAGGTGAATTTCAAAACATAAGCCGGTTCGGAAACTATTTTGCCTTGACATTTGCCCTGACATTTGCCATGAAAGCATTTTATTGGTTTATAAGTATTATAAAGGCCCGGCGGTTTTTGCGGGTTGATTTCGCTCTGAAGGATTTTTCCCTTTGCCGGCGTGACGACCTGAAGCTTGGGACTGCAAATGAGAGGATTTAAAAGGAGGTCAGAATTATGGCGAATGGGATTGTAAAGTGGTTTAGTGACAAAAAAGGGTTTGGATTTATTGAGCAGGAAGACGGTACGGACATTTTTGTCCACTACTCTTCCATTAACATGGATGGGTTCAAGACCCTGGCTGAAGGAGAAAGGGTGACTTTTGACGTGGAAGAGAGCGACCGCGGACCGTCGGCAAAAAACGTTCAAAAAGCTTAGTTTTCAAAATAATCATGTTATCAAAGGCATCTCATTGAAACAAGATGGGATGCCTTTTGTTTGTTTTGCCTGGACAAACCAGAATCAAACATTACTCTAACTATCTGTTCTGAAGCCAGCTTTCAAGGCGGCGAAGGCCTTCTTTTATTGAGATCCGGGGGGTATATCCCAAGTCTTTTCCGGCAGCGCTGATATCGAACCAGTGGGCTTTTGCGAGTTCATCTGCCAGAAAACGTGTCATCCGGGGCTCTCCGATAATATTAAAAGTTCTGTATGCGAATTCGAGTATACCTCCGATCAACCATGCCATCCTGCGGGGCATTGAACGCTTGACAGGAGCAAGACTTGCCGCTTTTAGAATATGGTTTATCATATCCCATAAAGGAACAGGTTCTCCCTGGCTGATAAAATAGATATTTCCGGAAAGTTTGGGGTTCTTTTCCAATTCATCCGCAGCCAAGATATGGGCATCTGCAGCATTGTCTATGTAAACCGTGTCTATAAGGTTTTTACCGTTACCCACTCTTATGAGGCGGTTCGCTCTTGCGATAATTCTAGGGACAAAATGTTTATCCCGTGGTCCCCATATCAAATGAGGCCTTAAAATAATGGTCATTAACCCCTGGCCGGTGGCCTTGATGACATGCTGTTCGGCAATCGCCTTTGTTTGCGGGTAATACGCATGATACGTTGCTGGATAAGGAACAGATTCGTTAACTCCTTCCATGTCAGTACCGTTGAAGACAACGCTGGGCGAACTCGTATAAATCAGCCTTGAAATATGATGCTTTTTACAGCCGGCAATAACGTTTTGGGTGCCGGTTACATTGGTTCTGTAGTAGTCGGAATAATCTCCCCAGATCCCGGCCTTTGCTGCGGTATGAAAAACAAGGTCCACGCCTTTTAATGCTTGTTCAATTTCAGTTTTATCACAGATATCGCCCTGTATCTGTTCAATACCCATGGATGAAAGTTCGGGGTAATGGTTGCGGGAAAAGCTTCGGACATGATATCTTCTTTCCACAAGCAGTGTTACAATAGCGCTGCCCAAATAACCGCCACCCCCTGTGACCAGAACTTTTAAGGGAGGGGTTGCTTTTATTGAGTTACCATTTTTCATTAACGTAATTTCTTTTCTGCCCATATTGCCAGTTTTTCACGGAAAATCTTTGAATTATGGCGGATATCTACAGGAAAAGACTTGCAAAACAATATACTGCCAATGTTCTTTGTGAATTCATTTTGCTGTGCGATCTCAAAAAGTTCTTTTTTAATTTTCTTTTTTTTAACCTTATTTTTTTCATGTTCCAGTTCGATGCATATTACCGGTTTTTGTCGATGCAGAGGGCCTATCCCTACAAGGGCGCTTCGAAACACCATGGGATGATTGTTGAAGATCGCCTCGCAGGGGATGGTAAAAAGAGTAGTTTCTTCAGTGGTCACGCGGTGGCTTTTGCGACCGCAGAACCATATCCTTCCCTTTGAGTCGATCCATCCGAGATCACCCATCCGGTGCCATACCGTATGGCTGTCTTTAATCTTGGAAAGGGCATCTGCTTCGGGTCTTTCAAAGTAGTGTCGGGTGACCAGATCTCCTTTCACCGTTATCTCACCAATTTCGGTGTCTTCAACCACAAGGTCGTTTGACCACTTGCTGATGGGATCGTCACTGATTTTGATAATTCGCACGTCTAGGTCGTTAATGGGACGTCCGATGCAGATACCATAGCCTTGCTCGCTTAATTTTCTGGTTTCAGACAGGATTTCATTGCTCGAGATAGATATGACGGGCACCGCTTCGGTGGCGCCGTATGGCGTATGAATCTCGGCATCTTCACAAAGCATGGAGGCAAACTGCTCAATAACAGATGGCGCTACCGGCGCTCCGGCTGAAATTACCCTTTTCAAAGACGGCAGCTTTATGTTTTTTTGTTTGCCGTATCTGCCGACGCGATTCAACAGGGCGGGTGAAGCGAACATGCTGGTAACTCCCTGGTTCAAAATAGCCTCGATGATCTTTTTAGGGTTTACCCGTGCCGGTTTTGTGGGGTCCATATCCGGTATTACCGACGTTATCCCCAAGGCCGGCCAGAAAAGGGCAAAAAGCGGAAATGTGGAAAGATCTATTTCGTCGGTTGAAATGCCCAGGTGGGATTTTATATGACGGAGCTGAGCATCAAAGTTGCCATGAGTGTATACCGCACCCTTGGCCGGCCCTGTGCTGCCGGTGGTAAAAAGGATGGCTGCTGTCTCATCCCGACCGGTTTTAGCCGCTGCATAGGGTCTCCAGGGAACCTGACGGACCCGGTTTAGTGTAAAACCTTTCAAAAACCAGCGCCGGCCCACGGTAATCCATGTCCTTACCGTATTGAAATATTTTGGATAAAGGGTTGGAAGTACATGGGCAACAGGGATGCCGATAAACGCATGGGGACGGCCTTGTTTAAAACAGTTAACCATACGGCGTATTCCCATTCCGGGGTCTACGATAACCGGAACCGCTCCGGTTTTGAAAAGTGCAAATATGATAATAAAAAATTCCAGGCCGGGTTTTACCATCAAAATGGTACGGGTACCGCGATGGATGCCTGTTTTTTCAAACCCGTGGGCCAAACAGTCGGATTCCCGATCGAGTTGCAGAAAGGTAAGGTGAGAATATGCAACTCTGCCATGATTATCCCGGCCTGCCGGATAAACAACCGCTCTTTTATATGGCTCTATTTTGGCCATCCTTCTAAGATGGGATGCAACGTTTACGGCATTTTTTTCATGATTGGTCGGTATCATTGGTTCGAATCAATTTCAGGTTGATAATTTTCATAGGGATTTTTTTATTTAATATATAACCAAGCTGAGGGGCTGGGCAACGATAACCCACAGCAGATATTGAGAGCATGAAAACTGTTGCCAGGAATAACCTTGAAAAAAGGCCCCGGCTTTTCCCGGTCCCTCTCAAGCGACAGGTTCGCCATTTCCACTATTGGGTAGCTTGCAGCTCCTCTCGGACGACACGACGAAGGACTTCTTCGAGGGGTTTCTCCTGACGTTCCATATATATTCGGAGGGCATCATTGAGCATCGTCTGGTAGTTGCCCCCGCCTTGTTCCTCCACCTTGGACCGGAACCAGTCGATAATGTCACGATCAATTCGAATGGTGATCCGAACTTTCTTCCCGGAGGAGGGAAGTACGGCACCGCGCTTACCTTTACTAAAGTCATATTTCGCCTTCATATTGTTTCACCTCGTAACGCACGGCCTTGCGTGCGGAAATGATCCGAATGTTGTCCTCCCGCCATGTGTAGACCACTACCAGTATGCGGCCGAAGGCGTCCATTCCAATGGTGACATAGCGTTGCTCACCTTGCCGAAAATCCTCAAGCGTCACGGCGTTTGGATCTTCGAAGACCGCAAATGTGTCGGCGAACGAGATTCCGTGCTTGGACTTATTCTCTTTGGCCTTCGATTCATCCCATTCAAACATAGCACCCTATAATATGCACATATGTATGCACATGTCAAGTTTTCTCTAGCGAACCAACAAACCCCGCGGTTAGCGCAGTTTGCCTTTTATTAATGGGTGTTTAATGATGGAGCATGATCAACGGTCCGCCTTCGCTGAAAAGCTATGGCGCGACAAGGAGGTGGCATCATGCTCCATCGGTATTGCAGCCAGTTTCTTGCATACTGTGAGTTGGCCGATTTCTCGGCGCGTTCCATCCAGGCTTTAAGCATCAGGCTCAACGAATTAGCAAACTTTCTAAAAATACAAAAAATTCAGTCTGTTAAAAATATTCGCTATCGGCATCTCATCGATTTTACAGCCGACTACAATGCCCCCTCAATTCATGTCACAAAGTCCCGGGTTTGGACCCTAAGGCAATTTTACCATTTTTTGACGCTTCACCGGATCATACCTGAAAATATCGCCACCGGTATACCATATCCAAAAATCGAAAAAACGGTGCCAGAGTTTCTCACACAAGAGGAATATAAGCTTTTAATTCGCCACTTTAGTGAGCAGGCAGATTCATCTATGGGACTGAGAAATCTTATCATAATCATGTTGCATATAACCACAAATCAAGGTTTTGTTGAGACATTAAATAACTGATATTAAACTAAAAATTGTTTTAATTCACTATTCAAGACGCGACACCGGTTATAAAACTGAGCAAGGCTATTGACATATGCATATAATATATGTATATAGTTATTATGCGCGTAACGTGGGACCCAAATAAAGCTAAAATCAACTTCAAGAACCATAAAATACGCTTCTCTGACGCAGAGATGGTGTTTTATGATCCATTTGCCATGACTTTAGAAGCGCAAGTCGTTGCGGCTGAACAGCGATTTGTAACCATCGGTTCTGATGCGGTTGGTCGAATAATCGCAATTGTTTATTCATACCGTGCCGATAACATCCGTTTAATTTCAGCCAGAAAGGCGACACCAACGGAAAGGAAACAATATGAAAAAGGAATATAATTTTGAAAATGCCAAAAGAGGCCAGATTGTTCCAACTAAGGGAAAAACTAGAGTTACTATGTATCTTGATACGGACATCCTCGATGATTTCCGGGCTCGAGCGGATAAAGCAGGATATGGGTACCAGACAATGATCAATGAGGCTCTCAGAGAATATCTTGCGAAAAGCGGAAAACCTCTCGACGAGACAGTTATTCGTCAGGTAATCCGTGAAGAATTGGATCGGGTAGCTCATCATTGATATTTTATTTTGCTCACTGCTTTTCACCATTTCGACCCAATTCGGTACGTTGTCCGTGGGGCTTCGCACCCTGTCATCAGCGCAACGGCAGCACGCCCACGTAGGGATCGGCAGGAACATGCCGGGTACTCTTCCGATGGTATAACCATCTGTTAATACATTTAATTATGCGACATCGTGTCGCGGCCAACGCTGCTAATCAGCCGCACAGCTTTTTGCATCGGCTGAATTAGCCTTGTTATGCCATCTGTTTTTGAAAAAAGAGCGAAGCCTCTGTGTCTTCGAATTTGTCGAAGATTTTCAGCACATCATCCGCCAACTCATTTCTGTAGATTACGGTTTTATCTGCGACGACCCAACCCCATCCATTCGGCCTACCAATGATATGTGACAAGTAGTTATGGTCTGTAGGGAATTTCGACGCGGCCTCAAATTTCGCAAGCGGCATTCGTACTCGTGCAAACTTCCGCTTTAATAGATTAACATCATCCGTCGCGGCGTGAGCTTTGCCAAGTTTCGAGTCGTTGCTAAGTTTTTGACTTAAGGTTCTGATTATCTCGTACATTCCTAAGATCCAAAGACCGGATAAGCATTGAAAATCAACGAGAATGTCTGCAGGCTCGCCTACCTTGATGCCTCCATTAATAAAATTGTAGTACGGTATATCAGCAGATCGGATCGCACAATCCAAACGGCCAAGACCTGTTAGTGAATAAGCGAAACCTACATGATGAGCAGCAAGTTTGTAAGCGCCAACCAGCCACCTACTGTGTCGAGTGGCATATTCGGGCGAGATTGTAAGTAAGTGCATGAGAATGCTCCAATCTACGAACGGATTAGCAAATAACGCCGTTTTTCAGTGGACGCGGTTTTTTGCGATCCGCTGCAAAAGCCTTGTGTACGCCCGGCATGGGCGTGAACTTATGGGGTGAAAGTCCCCTATACGTGAATCCTGTTAATGTTAATGTTTTTAGTACATTAACAAAAGTATTAGCCAAAGGCAAGGGCGTTTCCGTGAGGAAAGGTCTGAAGGGCTGAAGCGAAGCGTAAGGCGAGTCGCAGGCGAGAGCGACCAAAGGGAGCGGCAACCCCGAGTGCAAAGCTATGAGCCGACGAACAGAAACGGCATATAAGGAGCCTCAATGAGCTCGCATAACACAGAGAATTCGAACGAAGGAGTGAATATGCGGCGCGTTATTGAATCGCCCGACCCGAATGATTACCTGCTGGAACGGATACTGTCTTTGTCAAAGTTTTTCGATACGGTCAACCATGATATGCTCATGCACCGGGTTGCCCGGAAAATCAAAGACAAACGTGCCCCAAAGCTGATCGGTAAGTACCTGAGAGCCGGTTCGGTAATTTAAGTGAACCGCACGGTGCGCTTTGGAGGGAGCGCCGCTTGCCGGGTGGTGTGGGGAGGGGGAGAGAAAGACTCCCCCTTACCCGATTATACGCTATTTTTTAAGTGTTTTTCCATGGATATATGTAGCTCTTTTCTCGCTGTGTTACGGTCTTCAAAATTTATCTCAACATCAATGGTAGAAAAAGAATCTTTTTCATTTTTACCAAGAACAAGAAAGCCATAATCATCATCGATTTTATCCCGGAAAACAATCCCTAAAATATTCTTATTTCTATCGGAAAACCATTCTTTTTCCTCAGTTACACTATCTGGGCCAGGAATACTTTCAAATTTAAACTTTTCGAACTCGCTTTTGAGTAGGCTTACAAAATTTGGATTTATTTCCATAGTAATAGCTTTATGTACATCCTCAAGTAAGGAATTTATGGTCGTTGATCCGAATGGGTGGAATGGAAGGCACTCCGTTTTTACTTTTGAATTCTCTAAAAAATGTACTGCAGAACACTTAAGAAAATAACGAGGCAATGGGTATAATGCATTCGGATTATGCAATACAACAAGGCCCTGTTCCCACGTTTCATCAACGGCAGGATCATCAAGATTATATTGAAAAATTAGCGGAGAAACAGAATTAGGGTCATCATGGTAGCATGTTCCCTGACGAATCATCATGATATTGCCGCGATGGTAACCTGCCTGATATCCCATCCGGCTAAATTTTGGCCAAGTGCCACTGTTAGTGAATACAACGGCGCTAATATATTCAGCGCCTGGTTGAGCAAAGAAATTTGAAGGGATAGTTTTTTCTTGAAATTGATGGTCTATAATTTTTTCATAATCAATAATTAATTTCCCATTTTTGTCTCTCTTGTGAGAATCTTTAAGGCCATACAAATATTGTGCGATCCCATGGTCAGAATATATGAAAGAATCTTTTTCATGAAAAGCTTCAATTGCAAAAACAATCGGGAGATTTTTACAATGTTCCAGTTCCCAATATTTTTTATTAAGTTTAGAAAAAAGTGGGCTGCCAAATTTTACTGGAAGCTCGTGGTCGTGTTTTAAATCTATGTCCTCAGGAGTAATTTTTGTCTCAATATCCGCCTTGTCTTTTCCGTATGACGGGTTTACCGTGGTAGCTTCTATAGCAACAGTTATGTTATTCTTCCTTATTAGAAAATCTGGTCGAGCATAGTCTTGGATTATTTCGTAGCCTGAATTCGAAAAAAGGGCGAAAAGATATAATTCAAAAATCCGAGCATCAAATCCAGTGGTCTGAAATTGCTCGATGAAATTTCCATCTTTATCATGGTAATTCTGGAAAATATGATTTGCCATCAGGCGACCAGGCTCAGATCCCGGCCAACTTGATATTTTTTTGAAAGCTGGATTAAGTTTGTTTTCCGGTACAATTGGGCTAAAAAGATTTTTCATCGCACGTGATAATGATTCAGATTAAAGGAAGTTTTCAAGCCATATAACCAACAAACCCCGCGGTTAGCGCAGTTTGCCTTTTATTAATGGTGTTTAATGATGGAGCATGATTA
>Ga0209986_10002350_pt1 | contig 17325 bp, 14 predicted proteins | sample BlataG_FD_183168 | JGI IMG/M metagenome (GOLD analysis project Ga0209986, IMG submission 183168) | Deep subsurface microbial communities from Black Sea to uncover new lineages of life (NeLLi) - Black_00105 metaG (SPAdes) (version 2) | ecosystem: Environmental > Aquatic > Marine > Oceanic >...
CCCCTGGGCATTTCTAACCTTGACCATCGGCGCCCTCTATTCGCTGCCGCCGGTCAGGCTGAAAGAGCGTGCCGGCCTGGACCTGCTGGCCCACAGCCTGGTACCGCTTTTTATCTTGTTAATGGGCATGGCAGCCGCCCAGGCAAACCACCCCCTGCGTGCGGCCGTGGGAGCGGTCTGGGTATGCCTGATCTCGGCCAAGAGCGATACCACCAATCTCATCCGGGACTACGGGACAGACCGCGAACATAACATAGGGACGACTGCGGTTCGCTTGGGGATCCGGGCTGTCTGGTGGCTGCGGCTGGGCCTGGTCCTGGCAGCTGCCGGACTTCTCCTCTTTGCCAGCTGGTGGGAGGCTTTCAGCCTGCTCCCCGCCTTGCTGGTAGCGGCCATCATAGTTATGGAAATTCTGGCGATCTTTCGACCAGGCTATTACTTGCTAAAACAGCGATTGCTGTTAAGGCTGAGCTATACTGCCGGTGGCGGCATCTTTGTTCTGTTAAGTGGTTAGGTCAGCTCTAAATGCCGAATGCGTGTTTTGATTGAGGAGGTAGCACATGGCTACATTGATGAAAGGCATCAACCAGTTGAAGAAGATATCTTTGAGGAGGGGTTAACTCTTAATGCAAAGGCTGCAAGCCTTCTTCGTATCAACACGACAAAATAGGCTTAAATGACTCTTTTCATTCAAGCTGATAAATCTATATATTGTATGTGTGATATTTAGGTTGAGACTAAATGATTCTGCTATAAATAGAAAGTCTCCCATAAGTCTCCTGGCTTACGATTACTATACGTAACATGGACAGGTTGGGTGAATATTTCTAACTGAATTCAACAGTTTCGGGCAATACCAGTTCATTGCATGTTTCAACCGGAATTCATCACTTATTCAAACAATTTAGAATACCCTAAGATCCCTTTGAGGGGCTTTTTTCAATTCATTTTTACTACAAACAAAGATCAAGATCTGGATCATTTAAGAGGTGTTTTAAAAACAGCGGTTATCAACCTCTACAAAATAACAAAACCCCATCTCTAAGTGAGAAATAGGGTTTTGATGAACAATATGGGCACAATAATATGCAAAATCAATGGCTTTTAATCATTCTACTAACTTCTTTTTTTAATAGGAGAGCAATTGAAAGGGTCTTCTTCCTGGCCCAGACCCGCCTGCCACCCGCCTGCCGGATGTCGGGCAGGGATGGCGGGCAGGCCTGGTTGTATAGGCTTAATAGGCTGATTCGAGTCCATGGCACCTCCCGATCCCGTCCCGGGCTCGGGACGGGGAGGGCGGGCCATCATTCCTGTTTAGTTTGCTTCTATTATTTTATCGAAGATTTCAAATGCTGTGGACAGGGCTGGATTATCATCTGGTAAATTAACAGTTGGATTACCGTTCATATCAAATTCGTAAAGGAGATCATCTTTTGGAATGGTTCCTGCCAGATTCAGCCCGTGCTTAGTTATTGCCTCTTGCAAGGAGTCAGTTAACCCGTTCCGTGCCTGATTTATTATTAAAAATCTCTTAGCTGCTTTTACCTTCAAATCATCCACTAAAGTATTAATCCTGCCGGCAGTTTCAATCCCCCTCATGGAAGGATCAGAAATAACCAGCAGAACATCAACATTATTTGTTGTCAACCGGCTTATATGTTCCATGCCTGCTTCATTATCCATAACCATATATGGATAGTTGTCTATAAGTTCCCCCAAATACATAGATAATAGACTGTTAGCAGCACAGTAACATCCAGCTCCTTCTGGCCTGCCCATGGCAATAAGGTCAAAGCCTTCTCCCTCAACTACTGCCTCTGCCAACTTCATCTCCATAAACATCTGTTTGGTCATTCCCTGTTGAACCACCCCATCTTTCATTTCCTCCCGAGCTGTGCCTAAAGTTGCTTCCAGGGGAACCCCAAGAACCTCATTGAGGTTGGAGTTTGAATCAGCATCGACTGCCAATATAGGGGTTTTACCCTTTTGAACCAAATACTTGATTAAGAATCCAGCAACAGTAGTCTTACCTGTTCCTCCTTTTCCAGCCATAGCTATTGCATAAGGCATTTTTTCTCCTTTCTGGTGCCTAAAAAAAATGATCTTCTTTAGTATTAATGATATTCTAATCAATGATTGTTTCACTGTCAACGATGGAGAGTGATAGAATCAAGGTTCATATTTTTTGTTACCCGTTTATCGTTTTCCGATCACCGAAATATACTAAAGCCTGGCCATGGTCAATGGAAAATGGGCAACGGTGAACGGTTACTATTTTTACATTATTCTTGCCTTGACATTTTTTCTTATTAAGGTAAGTTACTTATCACTTAGCTTAGGTTATACTGACCCTGGGATTGTTTTATAATTGAATTATAAGTGTTTAATATGTTTAAATAATTGAGGAGATTATATGGTAAAAAAAATTGATCAGATTAGAAATATAGGATTGATAGGTCATAGTGGTTGTGGAAAGACATCACTGGCAGAGGCCATTCTTTTTAACAGCAAGTCGACAAACCGATTGGGAAGGGTGGATGACGGTAATTCTATTATGGATTTTGAACCGGAAGAGATTAAAAGAAATGCCAGCCTCAGTACTGCCTTTCATCCCTATACATGGAAGAGCAGGAAATTCAATCTTATAGATACACCGGGCGAAAACGATTTCCTTTCTGATACCAAGATATGTCTTCAGGCAGCAGAAGGGGCTTTAGTTGTTATTGATGCCGTTGACAGTATTAAGGTAGGCACAGAAAAGGTCTGGGACTTTTCTGAGAAATATAATTTACCCCGGGTGATATTCATTAATAAACTGGACAGGGAACGAGCTGATTTTTATAAGGTTTTAGAGGAAATTGAAAGCACATTCTCTATTAAAGTAACGCCTATATATCTTCCTATTGGATCAGAAAGAGACTTTATTGGAGTAATAGATCTGATAAAATTAAAGGCTAATCTCTATAAAAATGATGGCTCCGGTTCCTTCAAAGAGGGAGAAATCCCGGATTCAATGGCCGAGATTGTAGACAAATGGCGTGAGAATATGGTCGAAAATATTGTCGAGGCCAATGATGATATAATGGAAAAATATCTTGATGGACAGGAGCTCACGCCAAAAGAGATAGAAGATACCTTTATAGAAGGAATGGAATCTGGCACTGTAGTGCCTGTTATTCCAGGATCCGCCACCCTTAATATAGGTGTAAAACAACTCTTGGACATTATTGATCAATCTTTGCCGTTTCCAATTGAAAGAGGAAAGGTTAAAGGTCATAAAGTGGACAGTCAGGAGGAGGTGGAATTCGATGCAGTCGATGATGCCCCATTTTCAGCTCTAGTCTTCAAGACATTAGCAGACCCTTTTGCAGGGAAACTCACTCTTTTCAAGGTTATGTCTGGAAAGATAGATTCAGAATCTACCATATTTAATTCAACAAAAAAGGTAAAAGAAAAATTAAGTCAGTTATTATTGATCGAAGGTAAAAAGCAAACCCCTATCAATACAGTTAGTGTCGGCAACATAGCAGCTGTGGCTAAGCTAAAAGAGACCACAACTGGCGACACTATTTGCCAGGTAAACAATCCTATCGTTATTAGACCAGCCGAGCCATTACCGCCAACTATTTCTTTCGCTATAGAGGCTACAGAAAAAGAGAATGAGGATAAAGTCTATTCTTCTCTGGCCAGATTGGTTGAGGAAGATCCCACTCTTAAAGTAGACAGAGATCAATCAACATCAGAGATTATTCTATCCGGAACAGGCCAGATTCATCTGGAGAATACAAAAGACAAATTAAAGAGGAAATTTGGTGTTGAAATTAATCTTAATACTCCTAAGGTCCCTTATAGGGAGACGATCAAAAATTCAAGAGAAAAGATAATATATAGGCATAAGAAACAGTCTGGAGGCAGAGGTCAGTTTGCTGAGGTTCATTTTGATATCTCTCCTTTGAAAAAAGGAGAGGGGTTTGTGTTTGATGAAGCATTAACTGGAATGAATGTACCCAGGAATTTTGTTCCAGCCGTTGAAAAAGGAATAATAAATGCTATGAAGAGTGGAGTTATGGCGGGATATCCAGCTGTAGATCTAAAGATTCGATTTTTTGACGGAAAATCTCATGATGTTGATTCATCCGAAATGGCCTTTAAAATTGCAGCTTCCATGTGCTTTAAAAAGGCTTTTCAGGAAGCTAAACCTGTTCTTTTAGAGCCAATTATGAGTATGGAAATAACTGTTCCAGAAGATGTTATGGGAGATGTAATAGGTGACCTTAACGGGAGGAGAGGAAGGGTTTTGGGCATGGATAGCGATGGAAAATATCAGATCATAAAGGCTGAGGTACCTATGGCTGAGGTTTTGAGATATTCCTTTGATCTTACATCCATGACAGGCGGCAGGGGGAGTTTCCAGATGAAACAGTCTCATTATGAAGAGGTCCCTCCTCAACTTGCAGAGAAGATAGTAGCTGCCTCTAAGGAAGAGGGAAGGTAAAGATGGTTTATAGATGATGATAAAGGCCGGGGTTTTAACAATTAGCGATAAGGGATTTGAGGGAAAGAGAAAGGATGAATCAGGGCCCTTAGTTGCTGAAATATTGACAAAGGCTGGTTACATAGTTGAGAAGCAGAGCATTGTTCCAGATGATTTTGAAAAGATTGTGGAGTGTTTAATCAAGTGGGTTGATAAAGAAAACCTCAAATTGATTGTGACAACAGGAGGTACTGGAGTGAGCCCCACCGATATAACACCTGAGGCTATGCTCAAGGTAATCAAATATCAAATACCTGGTATGGCTGAGGCAATGAGGGCCGCAAGCCTTACAAAGACCCCTCATGCCATGCTTTCCAGAGCAATAGTTGGTGTAAGGGGAGACAGTCTGATTATAAATCTACCAGGAAGCCCTGAGGGTGCAAAGGAAAATCTGGCTGTTGTTTTACCAGCTCTAAATCATGCGCTTGCCAAAATTTCGGGTGATATGAGCGATTGCTCTCAACATTAAAATCTTCACTTATAATCATAAGGATAACGCAGTCAAGTTTGCTTAAGAGCCACTTTGAAAACTTGGCGTAATTAAAATCTCTAAATTTGTATAAAAGGCTTTGCTGATTATAGTTATAATACAAAATCGGTTTTCCTTCTGAAAAAATAATATGTTCTTTGGCGATTTGAAAGAGCTTAGGAAACGCCAACCATCATCAGGCATTTTGTTGATAAAATAGCTGATGAGAGAATCTGATTCTACCTTCCCTGAAAAAGTAAGAATTCCAGCTGTGAATTCGGTTGTTTGAAAAACAAAGGATTTTTCCTTTTGAAGCCTAAGTTCATTTGGAACCGGCACATCCTTAAAATCATAATAAAGAGAGATTGCTGCTTCTTTACTTTCTTTTGATTGTTGGGATTCTTCAAGAGGGGTTGCTTTTTCGGACAAGGTTTGTGTAGCACATCCAGAGATAAAGATAAAAACAAGCATATGTAAAACAACTCCCATCAAAACTCTATTCCTCTTCATTTTTTTCATCCTTATACCTCCTACTTTTTATTTTCTATAACATAGAGACTAAAAGAAATCTATTCGATTTTTCACCTTCATACTTGTCCTCTTTAAATAAGGATAAAAAAGGTAATTTCTTCTTGACTAAGGATTTCCTCATGCCTATACTTCCACCGACTTAAAGGAAAAGAGTAGCATTTGATGCATTAGCATTGTTTAGCGTGATTATTTAAGAATATTTGACAAAGCAGGGATTGTTTAAATAGAAAATTGTTAATTCATCTATGAGGCCCATAAATGAGATATAAAAGTTTGATTCTATTTTTATTTTTAATAGTTTTTATTGCTTTTTCTTTTCCAGTGTTTGCAGCAGAAAATTCTCATCAAGGGGCCCATGAGCACATCAACTTAGGTGCGATTCTCTCTCTTTATAGCATCATTCCATTTATTGGGATCTTGCTTTCAATTGCCTTATTCCCTCTTTTTGCCCCGGTATTCTGGCACCATCATTTTGGAAAGGTCTCGGCCTTTTGGGCTATTGCCATAGCCGTCCCCCTTTTAATTGCTTATAAGGGAGCGGCCCTTCACAGTTTTCTTCATATTATTTTAGCTGATTATATCCCCTTTATTATACTCCTCTGGGGTCTTTTTACTATCTCTGGTGGCATTTTGCTAAAGGGGAGTTTGGTGGGAACACCCAAGGTAAATACCATTATGATTATCATAGGAACTGCTTTAGCTTCCTGGATGGGAACAACCGGAGCGGCCATGCTACTTATAAGGCCATTTTTAAGGGCTAATAATTATCGAAAAAACAGGGCCTTCATGGTAGTTTTTTTCATATTTCTTGTGGCAAATATTGGTGGATCACTGACACCAGTAGGCGATCCTCCACTCTTCCTGGGATTCTTGCACGGTGTTCCCTTTTTCTGGACATTTGCTATCTTGCCTCATATGCTATTTACTGCTTTGATCTTATTGGCTATCTATTTCGCCCTTGATACCTATTATTACAGGAAAGAAGGGGTTAAGCCCCAAATAGATGAAGGAGAAAAAGAGCCACTCAGGTTAGTTGGTAGCTTTAATTTTATATTTTTAGCCGGAGTTGTCGGCTCCGTTATACTTAGTGGATTGGTAGATTGGGGAGAGGTAAATACTTTCGGTATACATAGAAGTATTCAAGAATGGGCGAGGGATGGTTTTATTATCCTCATGGGCATCCTTTCGTTGATATTTACCTCTACTAAGATACGAGAAGATAATGAGTTTACATGGTTTCCTATTCAAGAGGTGGCCTATCTATTTGCCGGGATATTTGTAACAATGACCCCATGTCTCCTTCTCCTTCTGGCAGGAACTAAAGGGGCGCTTGGCTTTCTAATTGGTGCTGTGAAAGAGCCCTATCATTATTTCTGGATTACAGGGATCCTTTCAAGTTTCCTGGATAATGCTCCTACTTATTTAACCTTCTTTTCGAGTGTACTGGGGAAGTTTTACTCAGGTATACCTGAGCCAATAGCAGTTTCCAAATTAATCGCTGAAAATCCTATATTTCTGATGGCTATTTCTGCAGGCGCTGTTTTCTTTGGGGCCAATACCTATATTGGAAATGCGCCTAATTTTATGGTGAGATCCATTGCAGAAGAGTCTGGTACACCCATGCCGAGTTTCTTTGGGTATATGATAAAATACTCTATTGTTTTTCTATTTCCTGTCTTTATTCTTGTAACCATCATTTTCTTTTAATATCATCCTTTGGATATGGGTTTTTTGACCTTTTTCAGGACCCTGATATCGGAAATCCGAGTTAATGGATATTGACCGTTTTTATCTTTCTCAAGGTATTTAACCATATCCCATATAGTAGCTAGTGCTATTGAGGCACCTACTAAGGCCTCCATTTCTACACCTGTCATAGCCTCAGCCTTTACCAGACAGTTGGCCTCAATAAAATCGTTGCCAATAGAAAAATCCAACTCAACTGTATTTAATGGGATCTGATGACAATGGGGAATCAAGAGGTATGTCTCTTTGGCCGCTCTCATGGCCGCTATCTCAGCAACCGCCAGTGGGTCACCCTTTTTAATCTGGCTTTCCCTTATTTTTTTAACCGTCTCTCCTGAAAGCACTATTCGTCCTGAAGCAACCGCCTCTCTCAACAAAATCTTCTTACCGGTTATATCAATCATGCCCATAGCAAGAACTTGGCTCCGCTTCGCGATTGGAATATTGGAATGCTGGAATGCTGGAATATTGGGTTTGAAGGAAAAGAAATTAATGTGTGATAATTTTATCCAATTTAACTACCCATTGTTCCATTAGCCCAACATTCCATCTTTCCATGTGGTTGGAATAGACTTGAATGCATCAAGATACTGTGATTTTAGTCAGGAAGTTGTAGAAATGCTAAGAAATTTAATTATCATCATCTTTAGGTTTGATAGAGGGAATCTTGAAAAATTTAATTCCCTCTTCTTTTAGAATCTCCTCTTCTCCTACTGTAGCAGATCCCCTTATATTCCTCTTTTCTTCTACGCCATAATGCATCTTCAGGGCCTCCTTCGAAAAATCAGTTCCTACATCGTCAAAATTATTTTTTATATACTCCATTATACCATTGGCGAGTTTTTTATAATCAGGCTCAACCTCTCTTGGCTTTTCTTCTCCTTGGCTACTCTTAATGGCTACTGGAGAGAATATCCTGGTTATATTTGTGTTTTTACAAAAGGGGCATGTGATCATTCCCTTGGAGTTTTGCTCCTTAAATGACTCGAGGTCTTTGAACCACCCTTCAAAGCTGTGTCCATTAGAACACGTTAGGTCAAATGCAATCATTTTACCACCAATAAAAAATTTCTAAACTCAACCATATAACAGTATTGTCAGTCAAAACCTTTCTTTTCTTATTCAGTATAGAGTACAGCTAATATCTTTGTCTTTTTTTCGCCATGGCATTTTACCAAATGTGAAACAGTCGAATCGTAGTAAATCGCATCACCTGGTTCGAGAAGATGTGTCCCCTCTCCCAGGTGAACCTCCATTGTGCCTTCAAGAACAAATATAAATTCCTGACCATCATGAGATGAACGTTCTTCCGCATCAGATGGCTCCAATGTTACCAGAAAAGGTTCCATGTGCCGGTCTTTTTTGTGAGGAGCCAGGGATATAAATTCATACCCATATGTTTGGCTTTTTTTGGAGTCATATCTGGAGATAAGCTTTCGGTCATTTCTTCGTACAATTGTATAGGGGAGGTCTTCAGCGCCTGATATAAAATAGCCCATTTTCATCTCAAGTGCCTTTGCCAGCTTGATAATGGAACCCAAGGGTGGAGATATGTTCCCATTTTCTATCTCCATTAAAAACTCAGGTTGTAATCCTGTTCTCTGGGAAATATCTTTCAAGCTCAAACCTTTTTTTTCTCTAATCTCTTTGACAGTTTCACCAACCTTTAAAATAATCTCACCTTCAGAAGGAACTTTACCAGTGCTATCCGCAAGGTATTTTTCTTCATCTTTTGCAGAAAAGTGACTAAGGTCATCTAAAAAATCTTCATATTTATCAGGTTCAGGACCTCTTTTTTTCTCATCCATAATCCTCTCCTTTAATTGAATAAGAAGGCTTTCATTTTAATAACAACATAACACCCTTGTTCTTTGCTGTCAATGGGAGGATAGGGTTTTTAGTGAAATTCAAATCTAATAAAAACTGATGAGTGAAAAAACCTTTCTTTATTAACTCTTTTTCTATTACAATTTAAAGAAATTCTTCCTTGCTATATTCCTTTATTGGTAGTATGTAACATGGCTTTCATTTGAGCGAGCCCTGTTGAGGTGTTAAACTCAAGTTAAAGGACTGTGTTACTTACAAAAGGAGCTGTTGATGGTTGATGATATTCAGTATTTAAGAAACATAGGTATCAGTGCCCATATTGATTCAGGTAAGACCACCCTGACAGAAAGAATACTTTACTATACAAAAAGGATATTCACTGTCCATGAGGTAAAGGGAAAAGATGGGATTGGCGCCACAATGGATTCTATGGAGCTGGAAAAAGAGAGAGGCATTACTATCTCCTCTGCAGCCACGTACTGTGAATGGAAGGGGTATAAGATTAATATTATAGATACACCTGGTCATGTGGATTTTACCATTGAGGTTGAGCGTGCCCTCAGTGTTCTTGATAGTTCCATATTGGTACTGTGCGCGGTGGGAGGTGTGCAATCCCAGTCAATTACCGTTGACAGGCAAATGAATAGGTATAAAGTGCCGAGAGTGGCTTTTATCAATAAATGTGATAGAGCAGGCGCCAACCCGTATCGGGTAGTAGATCAGCTTAGGGAAAAGCTGAATCATAATCCTGTGCTTATGCAGATACCCATTGGACTGGAAGGAAATTTTTCTGGTGTGATAGATCTTGTTTCCATGAAGGCTATCTATTTTGAAGGACCATTTGGTGAAAACCTTAAAGAAGGAGAGATTCCATCTGTCTTCCTTGAAGAGGCCACCTCAAAAAGAGAGGAGTTGCTGGAGGCTGTTTCCATGTTTTCAGATGACTTGATGGAGGCGATTTTCGAAGATAGAGTTAATGAAAAATTGATCATTAATGCAGTTAGGAAAGGCACACTTTCGAGACAGCTAACACCTGTTTTTGTTGGATCAGCATATAAAAATATCGGGGTTCAGCCTCTGCTAGATGCTGTTACAAATTATCTCCCTTCGCCGGCAGAGGTAGAAAACAGTGCATTGGATATGGATCAGGGAGAAAAAGAAGTATCAATTTCTACGGACCCCAATGAACCCTTAGTGAGCTTGGCATTCAAATTGGAGATAACCCCATATGGGCAACTCACCTCTCTCAGAATCTATCAGGGTTCCGTTAAAAAAGGTGATGATCTGATAAATACGAGAACAAGGAAAAAGATCAAAGTAGGAAGGCTCATCCGTATGCATGCCGATGAAATGGAGGATATCCCAAGGGCTGGTGCAGGAGACATTATTGCCCTTTTCGGGGTTGACTGTTTTTCGGGGGATACCTTTACTGATGGTACCTTAAACTATACGATGACTTCAATCTTTGTTCCGGAACCGGTGATTTCCCTGACTGTATCACCAAAAGATAATAAATCTAATACCAATATGGCGAAAGCTTTGGGCCGATTTATTAAGGAAGACCCCACATTTCAGTCTTGGGTAGACAAGGAATCCGGCCAAACTATTATCTCCGGGATGGGAGAATTACATCTTGAGATATATGTGGAAAGAATGAAAAGAGAATTTGGGGCTGAGGTGGATACAGGGATTCCCCAGGTAGCCTATAGAGAGACCATCTCACGGCGGGTGGAGTTTAATTATTTTCATAAAAAGCAGACCGGTGGAGCAGGCCAATATGGCCGGGTTGCCGGATTTATGGAACCCTTAAAAGAAGGTACCTATGAATTCATAAGTGCGGTGAAAGGAGGCGTCATCCCTACTGAATTTATTCCTGCAGTTGATAAGGGCTTTAGATCCTGCCTTAAAAAGGGTCTTTTGATAGGATATCCAGTCCTTAGGATAAAAATTACGGTTAATGATGGACAACATCATGCAGTCGATTCTTCCGAAAGAGCATTTATTCAAGCTGCCATAGGTGCCTTTAAACAGGCCTATGTTAAAGCCAAGCCTGTGATTCTGGAGCCGATTATGAGGGTAACTGTAGAGGGTCCATCTGAATTCCAGGGGAATATCATGTCTTCAATCAATCAGCGCAGGGGATTAATTATGAGCTCGGCAGAAGATGGGGTATTTACAACCGTTGAGGCAGAGGTTCCTCTGGCGGAGATGTTTGGATATGCTACGACCTTGAGATCAATGAGTCAAGGAAAGGCAGAATTTGCTATGGAGTTTTCGAGATATTCAAAGGTACCTGTATCAGTAGAAGAGGAGTTAAAATTAAGATATAATAAAAAATCATAGCCGTTCAGCACCATTTTTATGATTGGGCTGGTGCAATCCGCCTAAAGCGGACATCCCCAGCCCCTGATATTAACAAACGGTTATAAAAACCAAAGAGGGGGGAAGCATGAAAGATTTTTTAAAGGTCAGTCCTTTAAAGATACTGGAAAGCTCAGCCTATAAAGAATTGGGCAAAGGTAATTTAGGGGTACTTATAGCCCGGGCAGGTGTCGGTAAAACCTCATGTCTCATCCATATTGCATTTGATAAGCTCTTTCGTGAGGAAAAGCTAGTGCATGTTTCCCTCAAGGATGCACCTGAAAAAGTTGCCTCGTATTATAATGCTATTCTCTACGATCTTGTTAAGGTCCTGGACATGGAAAATGAACATGAGGCTCGCGCCCGCTTGGATAAAAACCGGATAATCTTTGCCTATTTAAAAGAAAGCTTTGATCTTAATAGGCTTCGCAAAAGCCTTACTAGCCTGGTGAGTGAGGTTAATTTTATACCAAACACCCTTGTTATTGATGGTGTTGATTTCGCTGAGGCTGGCAGGGATATATTTGAGGGATTTAAAAAAATAGCGAAAGAATTTGACCTCGAGGTATGGTTTTCAGCCCTCTCACACAGGCATATTACTGAGAAAAATGAAAAAGGAATTCCCTTTCCATGTAACAATTTGGATGACCTTTTCAGCCTTATTATCCAGTTATATTCAACTCAATCAGGGATCTTCTTGAAACTTTTGAAGGACCACGACATAGAGCCTATACCTGATATCATGTTAAGGCTTGATCCAAATAATTATTTGGTCATAGAATAATTAAATAGTGCCTAAATTCACAATTCAAAATCCTTAAAAATAGGGGATATACTTGTTTTAATAGCATCTTTCATTGCTATAACATAGTCCGGCCTGAGGTTATCCTGCCATCCGGGCATTCCTCCTCGCCATACATAAGCCACTAACTCCTGAAGGGCTGCTTTGCTAAAGAGAAGTTCAGCTATTTTTACTCTCTGTGATCTGGCTTCTACCTCCACCAAAATCTTGGCTGGCTTGCCCCATCGGTTAATTAGTTTTTTTACCACTGCTCTATTTGCTACTCCATCCGATTTTTGCTTGAATTTCTCAGGACTTTCGGGAAACGGAAAAAGTTGATAGACGGCTCCGATAAAGCCGCTTAGATCTCTACTCTGAATTGCACCCATAAGGTTACCTATATCCCCAGATCTCTCGATTACATATCCTGGTAAGACAAAATTGTCCACCTTATGGCCTTGCAATGAGGCTATTTTTTCTACCGTATTGCAGAAGAAATGGGCAAAAAAGAAGTATTTCTCCAAGAGGATAAGATCGGTTTCAATGTTAAAAAAGCCAAAGGCAATCCGGCCATGGCTTAGGGAATGAAATTCTAACGGCAAGAGGCCTCCTTTTATTTTTTTCTTGCATCTAAAAATTTATAGAGTATATCTTATCTTCCAAATAAAAAAATCTCAACTATTCCGCCACAAAGTCACTAAGACACAAAGGAAAAAATTAATTAAACTTTTTAAACAGCAAGGGAAATCTTGGTGACTTCGTGCCTTGGTGGCTGAATAGCAATAGAAATCAATCTTAAACAGAGAGGCCACAGTGAAGATTGTTATGGTTGGTGGCGGTGGTGCATGTATTGTCGGTGCAAATACCCTAAGGATTTTGGGGAATCCTGCACAGATTGATATTTATACAAGAAGAGATAGGACCGCTTATACACCATGTGAACAGCCGTTTGTGCTCAGGGATATATTATCCTTTGATGATATGTTTTATACGACACCTCCATGGTTTGAGAAAAAGAGGATAGGATTACATACAGAAAAAAATGTTGATTCTATTGATAGAGAAAAGAAGACTATCAAGGTTGATGGAGAAGAAATACCTTATGACATATTGGTAATTAATACTGGGGCCAGTATTAAAATACCGGATATTCCGGGTTTAGTTGGAGATAGGGTTCAATATCTTACCACAGAATTAAAGTATGCTAAAAAGATAGAATCAATCATGCCCGAAGGAAAAAGAGCTGTTATCCTTGGTGGAGGTATAATAGGGTTAGAGATGGCTGAAACACTGATAAAAAAGGGTTATTCGTCTGTTTCTATGATAGTATCCTCTGCAAGTCTCCTTTCCCAGCAACTTGATCCTGATATGGGTGAAAAATTCCATCCTGTTGTAAAAAATGAAGGGATTTCACTGTATTTTTCTAAATCTGTTGCCAGCGCAGAGTCTGGGAAGAATGGGATCAAGCTGTTTCTCTCAAACGGTGAAACAGTTGAAGCAGACTGGGTTCTTGTGGCCAAAGGCATTATTCCGAATGTAGACCTGGCAAGAAAGGCTGGCTTAAAGATTGGTAAAACCGGTGGAATTGAGGTGAATCAATACCTTCAAACAAGTGATCCCTGTATCTATGCAGCGGGAGATTGCATTGAGGGATGGAATATGTTAAATGGAGAAAAAACAATTACCGCCTTGGCAACACACTCCAATAGAAATGGAAGGGTTATTGGGCGGAATATTCACTTCGGTAATACCGTGCCTTTTTTAGGATCATTAAATACATTCGGAGCAGAAATCTTTGGAACTACAATTGTATCAGCTGGGATAAAAGAAAGTGTAGCTAAGGCAGAGGGACTGGATGCCTTATCTGTAGTTAGAAAGGCGATGACTCGAAAGAAGATGTTCAACGGGGAGGACTTCTGGGCTAAGTTGATTGCTGATTCAAATAAACAGACCTTGGTTGGTGTTCAAATGTTGGGACCAAGGGAGGTCAGCAGGATAGGTGAGAGGGTTCTTCTGATGATAGGTGAGAGATTCCTTTTAGTAAGAATCTCTCAATATGAAACTATCTTTAGCCCTCCCTTAAGCAATGCATATGATCTAATAACAAACGAGGTGGATATTCTCATTGGTGAGTTGCTAAAAATGGGAAAATCTGTTAAATGGTGATGTCTGTTGATAGTTGTCAGTGGTTCGTAGCAAAAAACCGCACAATTCGTTAACCCATTTAAATAGGTAAAAAGAGTTTTACATCACATAATTGGTTAACAATAAAAATACAACTAACTACTGACAAAGGACAACGGACATTACATGTTAAATTGAATGTAACTATTCAGGTTCAAAGTTCCAGGTTCACGGTTCAAGGTTAGAGAGATAAAATACTGTCGAATCATCAATCTAAAGTATTTGGTTCCGATTTGAAGATAAATGAGGAGTTCATCCGATTCTTGCCACAAGCCATGCTGTATTGCATGGATGTCAACCGTGAACCTTGAACGGTGAACCCGACAACCTGAGTAGTTACAATTGAATTAAGTTGAAATTAATAGGCATTCTCCGCATAGCTCTGCGGTGAACCGTGACAAAATAATAAATAGGAAACTAGAGGAAATAATAAAATGTCCAAGGTGTGTGAAATATGCGGCAAAAGACCGGTTGTAGGCAATAATGTAAGCCATGCGCACAATAAAACAAAACGGCGCTGGTACCCAAATCTCCAAACATTGAGGGTTAAAGTAAAAGGACAGACCAAAAAAATCACAGTATGCGCGAGATGTTTAAGGTCCGGACTGGCATATAAGTAAGCAGTAGGCAGTAAGCAATAAGCAGTTTTTATCAAACATTTTTTTCCTCCATACTTCCTACTCCATACTTCCTACTGTTTTTTCAAATCCGCTCTACCTTGAGGACCTCCTTAACCTTTTTTATTTTTGAGATAATATCTCTTAATTGAGCGTAATCAGAGATTTCAATAGTGAAGGTGGATATTCCCTTTTTATCAATAGTTGTCTGCACATTTGCGTCTAAAATATTAGCCTCGCTTTGCGTAAATATAGCACTTAAATTCGATAGCATACCCTTTTTAGCGATATTGGTAACCTTTAATTTTGCTAAATAAGTCATATCTTCGGAAGGTTCCCATTCTACCTCTACTAACCGATCTGAATCAACATCTCTAATGTGCCGGCATTTTTTTGAATGAATAGTGACTCCCCTTCCCCTGGTGATATAACCCACAACTGTTTCGCCTGCTAGTGGGTGGCAACACTTTGCAAAGCGAATAAGCATATCACTCATCCCTTTAACCTTAATCCCAGTGTCTCCTTTTTTTCTCTTTATCTTGTGAACTATCTTCTGGACAAGGCCCTCTGTCTTATCCTCTTTTATCCCTAAATGGGGAACAAGTCGGTTAAGAACCTGCTTTGCTGAGACTTTACCATAACCAATATTAGCCAAAAGATCATCTACACTGTTTAATGAAAATTTATGGACCACATCTAAAAGCTGCTCGCTGCTGAAATGTTTGTTTAAATTTAAATTAAATTTTTTAAGCTCTTTTTCCAGGATGTCTCTTCCGATAGTTATACTCTCTATCCTTCCTTCTTTTTTTATCCATTGTCTAATCCTGGTCTTGGCAGTAGCTGTCTTTACAAACTTTAGCCAATCTTTACTGGGCTTATGCTTTTTGGAGGTAAGGATTTGAATTATATCTCCAGTTTCAAGCTGATGGGTTAAGCGGACTATTTTTTCGTTTATCTTAGCACCTATACATCTATTCCCAATCTCTGAGTGGATACTATAAGCAAAATCAATAGGGGTTGCTCCCTTGGGAAGTTCCTTTACCTCACCTTTAGGCGTAAAAACATAGACCTCATTGCTAAAAAGATCCAGTCTCACTGTTTCTAAAAATTCCTTTGGGTCGGTCAGGCTTTTCTGCGATTCCAGCAACTGCTTCATCCATGCATATTGATTATACATTTCTTTGCCTGACCCATATCCTTCCTTATATCTCCAGTGAGCGGCTATCCCCTCTTCGGCGATTTTGTCCATATCCCATGTTCTTATCTGTATCTCCATTCTTTCACCCAGAGGGTTAATTACTGTGGTGTGCAAAGACTGATACATATTGGCCTTGGGTAGAGAGATATAATCTTTAAAACGACCTGCTACAGGATTCCACATGGAATGGATCAGGCCTAAAACCTCATAGCAGTCCTTTACAGAATTTACTATTATCCTGAATGCCAGGATATCATATACCTGGTCTATATTCAGATCCTGCTCCATCATCTTTTGATAAATGCTATAAAAATGCTTATGTCTCCCTTTTATCGTGGCTTTTATATTGGCCTCACTTAATTTTCTGCTTAGAATTTCCTTTATCTCTCGAATAAATTTTTCCTGCCCCTCTTGCCTCTGGGCAATGCCTAACCTTATATCCTTGTAAATTTTTGGCTCAAGATAAAAAAGGGATAGATCCTCCAAGGTTGATTTTAGCCAGTTAATACCCATCCTTCCTGCAAGAGGTGCATAAATATCAAGGGTTTCCCCTGCAATAGCTTCCTGTTTTTCAGGTGGTTGAAAGCCGAGGGTCTGCATATTATGTAATCGATCTGCCAGTTTAACGAGAATTACCCTGATGTCAGAAGACATAGCAAGAATCATTTTTCGTATATTTTCTGCCTGCTGTACCTCTTTGCTTAAAAAATGTATCTTACTGATTTTGGTTACACCATCTACTATTCCTGTGACCTCTTTACCGAACATTTGTTCAATGTCTGATAACTCAGTTAATGTATCCTCAACTGTATCGTGAAGAAGACCGGAGGCGACGCTAACTTCATCCATCTTCATTTTGGTAAGAATTCCAGCAACTTCTAAGGGGTGGGTAAGGTAAGGCTCTCCTGATAAACGGACCTGTCCCTTGTGAACCTTGGCCGAATACACGTATGCCTTTTCAATCAGACCTATATCTGCGATAGGATGATACGAGAGAATATCTGAGGTTATGTCATTTAAGCGAATCATAGAGGCTTTGGACAACCTTCTTTATCACTTCAGGGGTTTTGTCTATAG
>Ga0209986_10002351_pt1 | contig 17319 bp, 15 predicted proteins | sample BlataG_FD_183168 | JGI IMG/M metagenome (GOLD analysis project Ga0209986, IMG submission 183168) | Deep subsurface microbial communities from Black Sea to uncover new lineages of life (NeLLi) - Black_00105 metaG (SPAdes) (version 2) | ecosystem: Environmental > Aquatic > Marine > Oceanic >...
GAGAGGAGCTCTGATTTTGTCAGAGACACCCGGCAGAGAAAATCTTCTACGGAAAGATACTCACCGTTCTTTCTCTCTTCGATGACCTTCTCTGCAGTCTTTAAAGCCAGCCCCTTGATGGAAGTCAGACCCACCCGGATGTTCTTCCCTTCTACCTCAAACTGGTAGTAGCTGCGGTTCACATCCGGCCCTAAGATTTTGATCTCCTTTCTCTTGGCCTCTTCGATGTATCCCGCTAACCCGTAGTAGCCGCCTCCGGCATTGAGCACAGATGCGAGGTAGGGAACCGGGTAGTGGGCTTTTAAGTAAACAGCCTGGTAAGCCATGTTGGCGTAGGAGGCACTGTGAGCCTTATTGAAGGAGTAAGAAGAAAATTCCTCCATGACCTTCCACAACTTCTTTATTTCCCCTGGTGTGTACCCCCTCTCCTCTCCTTCCCTGCAAAACCCGCCCTTAAGCTGGGCGTCAACCTGTTCCTTTTTAAGAGCCCGGCGGAGAAGGTCGCCCTCCTCGGGTGGCATTCCTGCTACCCGTTCGGCGATCTGCATCACCTGTTCCTCATAGAGAAGAATGCCTCCTGTCTCGGGGAGTATTCGACCCAGGAAACCATCACGGGAGACGGGCCTCCCTTCCCGACTGCGGAGGAGAGCTTCTTTCATGCCGCTCTCGGTCGGGCCGGGCCGAATAAGAGCTAAAGTCTGAGTCAGCTCGTAAATATTCTCTGGCTTCATGCGGCGGAGTAGATTCATCATGGCCGGGCTCTCCACCTGGAAGCAGCCTATGGTCTGGGCCTTCTTTAACAGGCTGTAAGCTTTCTTATCTTGAGGAGGAATGCACCTTATTTTCATCATGTTTTTGGTCTCAGAGATAGCAGCCAGGCCCCTCACCGAAAGCAGGTCAAGTTTTATGAGTTTCAGGTCTTCCACAGTATCCCGGTCGTAATGGGACATGAGATAACCCTTAGCTGATTCTTCGAGGGGAAGATACCGGTTCGTAGGCGAAGGGGTAAGCAGTATTCCTCCCACATGGAGAGAGTTCTCCGAGTAGACAGAAGTAAGATCAGAGGCTGCTTTCCATATTTCCATGTAGCCAGGGAGGGGTCTGTCTTTTTTCAAGAAATCAGGCTCAGCGAAAAAGGGGGCCTTTTTGCTCAGAGACCTGGATTCCTCAGGCGGAAGGCCAAAGGCACGGGCTGTCTCATACAGGGCAGAGCGGGCACGGTAATTTTTCAGGCTGCAGACAAAGGCTGCCCCAGTTCTTCCCTGTCCGTATTTCTCCAGAACATAGGAGAGGACCTGGTCTCTTTTCCTCGAGTCAAAATCCAGGTCTATATCCGGCGGGTCATCCCGGCCCTTGTTCAGGAACCTCTCGAAGTAAAGGTCATACTCGATGGGGCTTATGTGGGAAATTCCCAGAAGAAAGGTCAGAAAAGAGGAGGCGCCCGAACCCTTGAGGTTGTGAAGGATATTATTGCGGCGGGCGAATCGAACCACATCATGGACAATCAGGAAGTAGGGAGCAAAACCTGATCTCTCGACAACAGCTAGCTCTTGTGTGGCCCGCTGTCTCTCGCGCCAGCTCAGGTTTTTCAGCCTCCTCAGTCTTTCCATCACCTCATCCCTCAAGGTTGTGGGAAAAAGATCTTCGGGGAGAGGGGGCACGATGTCCGCGAAAGAAAACTGGCATTTCTCCGCTACCTCAAAGGTCTTGCGGAAAATCTTTTCCGCATCAGGGCCAAACTTCCTGAGAGCCAAAGCTTCCTGGTGTGGCCCGAAAAACTTCATCCTGTTCTTCAGTTTATCCCTCTCCGGAGGGAAGGGAATCTTTTTCTGGATGGAATGGATAAGAATCAATCTTTCAGGGTTGCGTATAAACTTCAAAGGATTCGCCCACACCAGGGGCAAATCGTGATCGCGGGCCCAAACGAGGGCCTTTTTGAAGTTAAAAAAATCGACACCGATGTAAAAATCTTCTCTTGAAAAAGAGAGTAAGGAGTCCAGAGATTCTTCTTCTCTCGCCTGAGGGATGAAGATAACAACCAGCCCTTCCGTCTTCTTTATCTCTTTTTGGTTGAGGATCTCCATCAAATTCCAGTACCCTTCTTTGTTCCTGACTAGGAAGAGGAATTTTTTTTCCTGAATTTCTATCTCACAGCCGAAGAGGGGGGTGAAACCGCGCTTCTTGGCTGCTCTCTTCCATTTCCCCCAGCCGTAGAGATTCTCCGTATCTGTCAGAGCTGCGGATGGAAGTTTTCTCTCGAAGACCCAGGAGGCGACCTCTTCCAGAGTTGCCCCTCCTTTTCCTTTGCTGTAGACAGAATGGACTCTGAGTGGTATGAACATTTTTTTATTTCGTCAGGGAGGCTGTCTTCAGGACAAAACCTCTCTTTCGTTCAAAACTGTAGAGGCTACCGAGCATCCTCTCCCGAGCTGTAAGCAGCGAGCCAAACCCGTACTTCTCTCTCACCTGATCCACAGCGTTGCCCAGCTTCTCCGGGCGTTCGGAGTAGGGCTCGAAAAGAGAGAGAGGCCTGGCACTAACAAGGTCAGAAGCTTTCACACCCACCAGACGAAGCGACAAACGGGAGGAAGAGAAAAGCTGGAGGAAAAGCTCTTGGGCAATCTTGTAAATTTTTCCCATCTCCTGGAGAGGGCTGAGGAGGAGGCATCTTCGGGCTTCGGTTTTAAAGTCAGAATACCTGGCTTTGACTTCGATGATATGGGCAAAAAGGCCTTGCTCTCGCAAGGGGAGGGTTAACCTATCACAGAGATAAGCCAGATGAGCCAGGAGCAGGCGTCTATCCCAGATGTCCTCAAGAAAAGTCGTCTCCCGAGAAATAGATTTGGGCACAGAGCTGGTCACCAAGGGCCGAGTATCAATCCCCCTGGACTGGAAATAAAGCTCTTCTCCGTTTAAGCCGAAGAGTGAGCGCAGAGTTGGTCGCGACAGCCCCCACAAATCGCCGATTTTATGGATGTTGAGCATTCGGAGTATGACCTGGGCTTTGGGTCCTATTCCGGGTAAAGACTCGATACCCAGGTTTTTCAAGAACTCTTCCTCTCCACCCGGCCCAATCTCGACCATCCCGTCTGGCTTAGCCTGGCTGGTGGCCAGCTTGGCCAGAATCTTATTAGGACCCATTCCCGCCGAAACAGTAATCCCCAGCTCTTTCTCCACCTTCTGTTTGATCTCCAGGGTGATGCGGGAAAAAGAGGAATAAAGGGGGCGGCAGCGGGTCAAATCAAGGTAGGCTTCATCCAGGGAAGCTTCCTCCATATCCGGAGTATACTGGGAGAGAAGACGGAAAAACTTTTCGGAGAAAGCTCTGTAAATCTGGAAGTTTCCCCTTACGAATATCCCGTGCGGGCAGAGCTGGTAGGCTTTCCGCAAAGGTATGCCGGCATGGACACCGTATTTTCGGGCCTCGTATGAAGCGGTAGAGGCTACTCCCCTTTCATGGGGAAGACCTCCGACAATGAGCGGTTTTCCTTTGAGAGAAGGGTTAAGGAGCACTTCGACAGCCGCAAAAAAAGCATCGATGTCAATGTGGACAATACATCTCCTTCTCATTTTTCTAACCTTTTTTTAGGATGTTGGTCTGTTTACCGCTTACACGTTGCTTCTTGCGGTTGGTTCATCTGTAGGGATTTGGTTTATCTGTAGGAGCTTGATTCATCAAGCCCGTAATTTTGATGCTACAAATGAATCCTCCGTTTATCGCTTTGTGTTTCACGGCATAAAGCCTGATCGGGAGATCGGGCTCTACATATCTATTAGTCCGTTACTCCGTTTACGCCTTTTGCGCTGTCTCAGCACTCTTCGACGTTCAGTACTTCCTCAGAATCCCGATCACTCTTCCCAGGATTCTCAATTCCCTGACTTTGATAGGCTCAAACTCCGGATTTTCAGGGATAAGAAAGACATTCCCATCTTCTATCTTCAGCCTTTTCAAGGTCACCGACCCGTCATCCAGAAGGGCTATTACCATCTCTCCGGAGCTTGCCGAATTTGTCCTCTCCACGAGCACCCGGTCTCCCTCATCGATATAGGCATCCACCATACTTTTCCCGTCAACATGGATACAGAAGATGTTCCCTTTTCTTCGGCCCACCATCCAGTCTGGAACTTCCACCGCCTCTTCCGAAACATCAAAGACCTCTCTCGGTTCACCAGCCGGAACAAGACCTACTAAAGGCACTCTGGTTTGATTCTCCAAAAGAGTCGGAAAGCCTTTGAGTTTCAGTTCCCCTTTCATCTTTTCCAAATAGCCCTTTTTCTCAAGGCTCTGGGTGTGCTTGAAAACAGCCGAAGGATTGGTGATGTTCAAGATCTCTCCCAATTGCCTGATCGTGGGAGAATAGCCATGTTCGAGTATGAACTCCTCAATAGCTTTCAACACTTTCTTCTGTCTTTCTGTGAGTTTCTTCCTGATTTTGTTTACCATTTTGTTCACCATATATATTAATAAGCCTTCTTCCGGGTTTTGTCAAGAAAAAATTAGAAAAACAAAAAAAGGGAATTTACAAAATAAAAAAGGGGACAGGCTACTTTTCAAATACCATCGAATGAAAAGGGAACCTTTATTTAATACCGTTGGGATTTGATTTATCGTAGATTTTGATTTGTCTTTTGTAGGGGCTTGATTCATCAAGCCCACTTTATGTGAATAAAAAGGAATCGATTAAAAAAGTAGCCTGTCCCCTTTTTTATATTTTCCAGCCGCCGGCAACAATCAAATTTGTTCCGCTGATAAAATCAGCTTCATCTGAAACTAAAAATAAAACAGCACTCGAGATATCTTCAAACTTTCCCAATCTGCCCTTTGGGACGCTTTTACTCTCAGGAAGAATTCCGCCTTCCATAAGCCCTGGAGAGACCATGTTAACCGTTATTCCTGCTGAACCCTCAGAAGCAGCTACAGAACGTGTCAAAATCAAGAGACCTGTCTTGGCTATTGCATAAGGAGTTATTTTAGAGAAAGCCACAAGTTGCTCAGCCCGGCTGTAGCCAAGATTTATAATCCTCCCCCACTTTCTTTTCCTCATCCCAGGGAGAGAGGCCTTAAGGCAATACAGAGCACTCATCAAATTACTGCGCAGAATGTAGTCCCACTCCGATGAGGTGACCTTTTCCCAGGATTTGGCAAGAATCGGACCAAAGTTGTTGACCAAAATATCTATTCTGCCGAATTTTTCTTCAACATTCCCGACTAAAGCTGAAGCTTCTCTCTCTTTTGTTAAATCTGTGCGGAAAGAAACAGCAAGATTGCCTTTCTCTCTGATCTTCTTTACAACCCTCTCCGCGGCATCCCTATTGTTCTTATAATGAACGGCGACTCCAGACGTGACATCAGCCAGCCTTAAAGCAATATCTCGTCCAATCCCACGGCTGCTCCCCGTTACCAGCGCTATTTTATCTTTCATTGGATCTCTTTTCTCGCTTTTTAAGTTATGCAATTATATTACATTCCACTCTAGAATAAAAACCCTTCTTTGCAGTATGATAAAATTGAAAACAGCTGATTTGTCGAATTTTTAATGGTAATATGGGGGAATTTAGTGGTGGAGCTGATGGGGATCGAACCCACGACCTCTTGACTGCCAGTCAAGCACTCTCCCAGCTGAGCTACAGCCCCACCGAGGAATTTCCATATTATAAAAAAATCAGTTTCCAGTCAAGATTACTAAGGATTGAGATTTATATAGCTCTATCATTTGAATATATCAACCGGATTAATCGTAATATTTACGCCCCCAAAGGAATAAGAAAACAAAATAACATAAGTGGGATCAGGTCTTGCTTTTTGCCTTTACTCATGCAAACGCAATTTATACTAACACATTAGATTGAGGACTATCCCGCTCTTTTTATAAATAGGCGAGGGAACGTGGCAAGATCTCATCCTGAAGATAGGAGATATCTATGTCGCTTTCATCCTTGTAATGAAATTTCAATGCGTTTGTATTAGACTTTTGAGGCAAGCAAAAAGCAAGACCTGACCCCTCTTAAGTTAAGGTCTGACCCCAATTTATTGTTAACAATTGATAAAAAACATGTTAAAATACCGTTGAAAAAGGAATAAGTCATGCCACCACCAAAGAAACAAGCGAAATCTTATAGAAGCATTCTCTTCTGGATGGCTCTCGGAGTTGTCCTTATCATCCTCTGGAGCCTCCTTCAAACTGCGGGCACAGTGAAAAAAGAACCACCGTTCAGTGAGTTCTTGATAGAGGTTGAAAACGACCAGGTTGAAGAAGTTACTATTGCCGGAGATCAAATCAACGGAAAGTATGTCGACGGAACCACATTTAAAACTACAGCTCCTGCTAATTATGATGATCTGGTCAATATTCTCCGGGAACACAAAGTAAGTATCACTGTGAAATCTGCTCGAAGCCCGTGGTTTTCTTATCTTTTCACCTGGTTTCCTATCGTTATTCTCATCCTCTTCTGGGTATTCTTCATGCGGCAGATGCAGTCAGGTGGCAATAAGGCTCTCTCCTTTGGAAAGAGTCGGGCAAAGCTTTTTTCTGGAGTGCAGAAAAAATTCACTTTCAAAGATGTGGCGGGTGTGGAAGAAGCTAAAGAGGAGCTTCAAGAGATCATCGGATTCCTGAAAGAGCCTAAAAGATTTCAAAAATTGGGAGGCCGAATTCCCAAAGGAGTGATCTTAATAGGAGCGCCCGGTACAGGCAAAACCCTCCTTGCCCGAGCAGTTGCCGGGGAAGCGGATGTCCCTTTCTTTTCGATCAGCGGCTCTGACTTTGTGGAGATGTTTGTCGGAGTGGGTGCTTCTCGAGTGAGAGATCTTTTTGATCAGGGAAAAAAACATGCTCCCTGTCTTATCTTTATAGATGAGATTGATGCTGTGGGAAGACAGAGAGGAGCAGGACTGGGTGGCGGCCATGACGAGCGCGAACAAACCCTGAATCAGCTCCTGGTGGAGATGGACGGTTTTGACTCCAACGAAGGAGTCATTCTTATTGCCGCCACTAACAGGCCCGACATTCTGGACACTGCTCTCCTCAGACCAGGCAGGTTTGACCGAAGAATTGTCGTCAACATGCCTGATGTAAAAGGGAGAGAGGATATCCTAAAAGTTCATATAAAAAATATTCCGTTAGACAAGGAAATTGATTTATCAGTGCTTGCTCGCTCTACTCCCGGATTCTCTGGAGCTGATCTGGCCAACCTTGTCAACGAGGCTGCTCTGCTTGCCGCCCGTCTTAGCCAAGAGAAAGTCACCATGATGGATATGGAAAGCGCCAAAGATAAAGTGCTGATGGGAGTGGAGAGAAAGAGCATGATCATCAGCGAAGAAGAGAAAAAAAACACATCTTATCACGAAGCTGGTCATGCCCTCATGGCTTCTCTCTTACCAGAGGCAGATCCCATCCACAAAGTGACCATCATACCCAGAGGACTTGCTTTAGGGACAACGCAACAGTTGCCCCTGGACGACCGCTACACCTACTCCAAAGAATATCTGGAGGCGCAACTTTCTGTGCTTATGGGGGGGCGAGCCTCCGAAAAAATGCTCCTCGGAAAAACAACCACAGGGGCGGCAAACGACTTTGAGAAGGCGACCGAAATTGCCCGTAAGATGGTCTGTCAATGGGGAATGTCCGATTTAGGCCCTGTCACATTCGGCGAACGGGATGATTTAGTCTTCCTCGGCAGGGATTTAGCCATGCATAAAAACTTCAGTGAAAAGACCGCTGAACTGATAGACGCGGAAGTCAAAAAAATTATCAACAGAAGCTTCAACAGAACAAAGGAACTTTTAGAAAAACACAGGGATAAATTGATCGATGTTGCAAAAGCTCTTCTTGAAAAAGAAGTCTTAACATCTGAAGAATTAGAAGAAATTATAAAAGGGAAAAAAATAGCCACGGGTAAAAAGGCATCTTTAACTTCAAAAGTCAAGGAAGAAAAGCAAAAAAAAGAACCAAAAAAAATTCAGCCTTTAAAAAAGCCCGGATTGGCTAAAGCATAAAAGGTGAGAAAAGAGCACATCCTCCTGGTTAACGGCAAAAAATACACATTAGGCCAAAGAACCTGGATAATGGGTGTCATCAATATCACTCCTGATTCCTTCTCTGATGGGGGCCTTCACTTCGATAAAGATAAAGCTGTGGAAAGGGGATTACAGCTTCGAGAAGAAGGCTCTGATATAATCGACATAGGAGGAGAAAGCACCAGGCCTGGTTCAGAGCCCATCACCGCCAAAGAAGAACTGAGGCGCGTTATCCCCGTAATTTCCGCCTTAAGAGAGAAAACGGACAGCCTGATCTCCATAGATACAACAAAGCCAGAAGTGGCTCGAGCTGCCCTGGATGCAGGTGCTGATATTATTAACGACATAAGCTCTTCTAGCTTTGATCCCAAAATGTTTTCTCTGGCAGCTCAATACGATGCGCCCGTTATTCTGATGCACATGAAAGGGATACCCAGAAATATGCAGGTCAATCCTTTTTATGAAAATGTGCTGCTCGAGGTCAAATCTTTCCTAAAAGAGAAAATCGAAGTAGCTCAAGCTGCGGGAATCGAAAAAGAGAAAATCATCATAGATCCAGGAATCGGTTTTGGCAAAAGGCATAGGGACAATCTTGTTTTGATCAAAAACCTTCATTTTTTTGAGGACCTTGATCGTCCCATCCTCATCGGGATTTCCCGAAAATCCTTTATCGGGAAAATTTTAGGCTCTCCTCCCCAGCAGAGGCTCGAAGGCACTATTGCTGCTGCTGTATTAAGCATCATAAATGGAGCTCATTTCCTAAGAGTCCATGATGTCGCATCTGTAAAAAGAGCAGTGCTTGTGGCTGAAACCATCATAAAAGAAGGCCAGCCTTCTGCAACTTTTGAAGAAAGTAAAGAGAAAAAAAGTAGCTATGTTTGCTGATATCATTACTGCCTTGGCTCGTTTTAATATCGGAGACCTTATAGATATCATCATTGTGACCTTTATCCTGTATTACATTTTTTCTTTAGTAAAGGATACAAAAGCCTATCAAATGGCAATCGGATTAGGGATAATCGGCGTTCTCTTTTTGATCTCTGAGTGGGGAAATTTAGTTGTCTTAAACTGGCTAATTAAGATTTTCTCTCCCTTTCTGATTATCGCTATCATTGTTCTCTTCCAGGGAGAGATAAGAAGATTCTTAACAACTCTAGGCTCTCGTTCTTTCCGGAAACCCCTTTCTCTCAAATCCTTCACAGAAAAATTGGAAAATATCTTTTTAGCTGTCGATTATCTTGCTTCCAAGAAAATTGGGGCTCTGATTGCGATTGAAAAAGAAATCTCCCTCAAGAGCTATACTGACCGAGGCACAAAAATAGATGGCGATCTCACCAAGGACCTTCTGGTCAGTATCTTTTTCCCTCATTCCCCTCTTCATGACGGAGCTGTCATAGTCCAGGGGAGCAAGATTTCTGCTGCTGGCTGTCTCCTCCCCTTGCCCGCTTCCCATAATTTAGGAAAGAAGTACCTGCCTCGAACAAGGCATTTAGCTGCTATAGGCCTTTCTCAAGAAACAGATGCTGCTGTGATCGTCGTCTCTGAGGAAACCGGAACCGTCTCTTTGGCTACTAAAGGGCAGTTGGAAAGAAAGCTTGACAAAGAGCATCTCAAGGAAAGGATGCTCAACTATTTACAAGTAAGATGAAAAGATTTTTCAAACGTCTGTTTTTAAAAAATTGGGGACTCAAACTCTTCTCTTTTCTTCTTGCCCTGATTCTTTGGCTGACGTTGATCACTCCAGAGAAGGTATTTTCAGATAAATGGTTGACCATCCCCTTGGAACTCCACGACATTCCTCCTGAAATGGAGCTTATGGAAAAGCCCCCAGCGAGTATTGATGTAAAAATCAGGGCATCCAAGAGCCTGATCAATGATATAACTTCAGCTAATGTCCATGCCGTGCTCAACCTTGAAAAAGCCAGTCTCGACCAGGAAGATTATCCCCTCCGCAATAGCATGATCAGTATTCCTTCAGGCGCAGAAGTCAGAGAGATCCGTCAAAGTCAGGTGAGTCTCAAGTTAGAAAGGACAAGAGAAATCCTGTTGGACGTGGAAGCAAATATCATCGGCGAATTAAAAAAAGGGCTTAAAGTAGAAAACGTCGGGGTCTTTCCTCCTCAAGTTCTCATCAAGGGACCTGAAAGCAAGGTCAAGGATGATTACAAAGTGAGAACAAGTCCCATCGACATTTCCGCGCTAACCAAGACCACAGAACTTGAAGCAGATCTTATCCTTCCTAACCCTGACCTGAGATTGGCCTCCGCACAGACAAAGGTAAGAGTCAGGATCTTGATTCAGGAAGAAAATCCTGAAGCTAAGAGAGGGAAGAAGAAAACACAGAAGAAATAATCTTTCTCCTTGAGTCCACTCATTTTTTAGCTATAATCTATTTTTGAATTAAAGGATCAACCTTAAAATGGAAAAACTTTTCGGGACAGATGGAATAAGAGCAGTGGCTGGCCAGTCGCCTCTCGATTATTCCTCGGTATATGCCTTAGGAAAAGCGCTGATCTCCCTTCTTAAAGAAGGAGAGTTGAAATCCCGGGTTATCATCGGCCGGGATACTCGAGAGTCAGGAGAATGGCTTGAGCAGGCTTTATTCCAGGGAATAAATGAAGGGCAGGGAGAAGCTGTTTCCGTTGGTATCATCCCCACATCTGCGGTTTCTTTCTTGGCAAAAAAATATTCCTTTTCTGCGGGAATTGTCATTTCCGCCTCTCACAATTCTTATCAAGATAACGGCATTAAAATCTTTTCATCTCAGGGGATAAAAATTTCGCATGCTTGGGAAAGCAAACTTGAAAAGGCTATAATAGAAGCTCCTTCAAACGTCAAAAGAGAAAACACCAGGATAACTCCCCAGTCTTCTTTAGGGCAGGACTATATGGATTTTCTGAAGAGCCGGTTTTCTCATATCAACCTCAAAAGAAAAATCAAAGTTGTCCTCGACTGCTCGAATGGAGCCAGCTCCTTTTTTGCTTCTCAAGTTTTTTTAGGTTTGGGCTTTGAGGTCATCGCTTTGGGTAACACCCCTGACGGAAAAAACATCAATGCCAACTGCGGCTCTCTCTATCCCCAGAATCTAGCCCGGAAAGTAGTCGAGAGTAAGGCAGATATTGGAATCGCGTATGACGGGGATGCAGACAGAGCTATCTGGGTAGATGAGAAGGGCAGAATCTTGAATGGTGATCACACTCTTTTTGTCCTATCCCGATTCATGAAGGAAAAAGGACGTTTGAAATCGGATTATGTCATAGCTACAACCATGAGCAATATGGGTTTAGAGAAAGCCATAGAAAAGTTAGATTTAAGGCTTTTGCGAACGCAGGTTGGCGACAAATATGTCCTTGAAGAAATGATGAAATTGAAGGCCAACCTGGGTGGTGAGCAATCGGGTCACACGATTTTCCTGGATGATTGCCCAACAGGAGATGGAATCCTGACCAGTTTAAAAATGCTTGAAGTTATGGCTGCGTACAATCTTCCTTTATCCAAGTTAGTGGAAGACTTGGAAGAATATCCTCAAATTCTCCTGAATGTCCCGGTTCTAAAAAAAACCGATTTCGATCAATTTCCAGAAATAATAAATACTAAGGAAGAGATCGAAAAGCGATTGGGAGATTCTGGACGACTGAATGTTCGCTACTCAGGAACTGAACCAGTTGCCCGAGTAATGATCGAAGGCCAGGACAGAGGCGAGATAGAAGACTACGCCAGCCAAATGGCCAGTGTCATCTCCAAGTATCTGGGAAGTTAAAAAGAATGAAAAAGGGGCCTGTCCCCTTTTATATAGGGAGGAGAAAATGAAACTCGCCGTCAACGTGGATCATTTTGCGACAATAAGAGAAGCTCGGCGCAGTCATGAGCCAGAACCCATTCTGGCGGCTCTCTTAGCAGAGCAGGCAGGGGCAGATGGCGTTGTTTGTCACTTAAGAGGAGATAGACGCCACATCAAAGAAAGGGACTTAAAAGTGCTAAGAGAAGTTGTCAAAACCAAGCTCAACTTAGAGATGGCTGCAACAGAAGAAATGAAGAAAATTGCTTTCTCGATAAAACCGGATATCGTCTCTTTGGTACCCGAGCGGGAAGAGGAATTGACTACAGAAGGGGGGCTGGATGTTCTGTCGAACGAGAAGCATCTGACTCCTTTTATCTGGGACATAAAAAAGGCAGGGATAAAAGTCAGTATTTTTGTCGATCCTGATCTAAAGCAAATCGAAGTCTGTCACAAGGTTGATGTAACTCTCATCGAACTTAATACTGGAAAATACGCAGATTTAAAACCAGGAAAGGAACGACAGGAAGCTCTTGCTGAGGTTAAAAAGGCAGCTGAACGCGGCCATGAATTGGGCCTTGAAATTCACGCTGGCCATGGGCTGGATTATAAAAATGTCCTCCCTATTGCTGCTATCCCTGAAATTAAAGAACTCAGCATCGGCTTCTCCATCGTAGCTCGATCTGCTATGGTAGGAATAGAGAAGGCTGTTAAAGAAATGATAGCCCTCATCGAAAAATATTGAGATAGGTCGACATGGACATCAGAATAAACCTTGATCGATTGAAAGGAGATATTGAATCTCTTTCCAAAATCGGCAGTGACCCGAATGGCGGAATAACCCGGCCCTCTTTCAGCAAGGCTGATCTTGAAGCACAGGGCTGGCTCAAAGAGAAGATAAAAAGCGCTGGATTTTCCTTTCGTCAGGACGGAGCAGGCAACATATTTGGCCGCCTGGAAGGAAAAGGAAAAACAATAATGGCCGGCTCCCATATAGATTCTGTCATTAACGGCGGAAAATTTGATGGCCCGGTCGGAGTCCTGTCAGCTCTTGAATGCTTGAGAAGGATTAAAGAGGAGGGTCTGAGCCTTTCGAAACCTCTGGAGGTTGCTTCTTTTACGGATGAAGAAGGAAACCTTGTGGGTGATTTCCTGGGTAGCCGCGCTTTCACGGGACAGCTAAATCAAGAAATCTTAGAAAAAGATCTCACCCAATTCGGTACTACTCTTCCAGAAATTTTAAAAGGCACTGAATTTTCCATCGAAAGCATCATGGAGGCTCACAAGCAGAGACCGGATATAGAAGCTTTTCTTGAAATCCATATCGAACAGGGCATTGTGCTCGAGACAGAAAACAAGTCCATAGGAATTGTGGACCACATTGCAGGGAAGCGTCACAAATCGTGTTCTTTTTTAGGAGAAGCAAGCCATTCGGGGACCACGCCCCTTGAACTTCGTCATGATGCCTTCCTGGGCTTAGCAGACTTTGCCCTCAAGAGTACCCAGCATGTGGCGACAAAACACTACGGAAGCATGGTGACAATAGGCAGAGTCAATGTGAGACCCGGAGCTTTCAGTGTTGTCCCTGGCCAAGTTGATTTTTCGCTTGATTTCAGGAGCACATCAAAGGAAACACTCGAGGAACTTGAAAAATCGTTCTCGGCTCTTGCTGAGGATATTGCCTCGACGCGAGGACTCAACTTCGCTTCAAAGATTGTGGATAAGACAGATCCTGTAAGTATTCCTTCTCGAATAATAGATATTATGAAGGAAGAATGCGAGAAGCTGGGATACCCGTTCATGACACTTCCCAGCGGAGCAGGACACGACGCTCAGATTTTAGCAAGTGTTGCCGAACCTGGAATGATATTCATCCCCTGTCTGGACGGAATCAGCCACTCGCCGCAGGAGATAATAAAATGGGAAGACTTAGAAAAAGGGGCAAACCTGCTCCTCCAGGTCATCCTGAGACTGGCAAGTTAATCTTAAGCACGCTTGTTATTCCTCTAAATCATCCAACTTAGGACGGAATTGTCGTGCTTCTTTCTTTTGGGACTGTTTCTTCTTTTCCTCTAACATCTTGAGTTTGGCTCTTTTTGAACGCTTTCTTTTCTGGCGGCGGATTTTTTCTATCCTCTGCTGCTCTTCACTTTCTTTCCCTCGAATCACTCTTTCAATTTTATCTGTGAGAATCCTTCTGGCAAGAAATCGGTTTATCGCTTGAGACCGTTCCCTCTGACATTTCACCTCAATTTTGGTCGGGAGGTGCTTCAAATAGACACATGTTGAAGTTTTATTGACCTTCTGCCCCCCTTTTCCGCTGGAGCGGATAAACTTTTCCACAATATCTTTTTCGAAGATGCCTAAACTCTCCATCCTTTGGCGAAGAGTATCTTCCTTTTCCTTGCTTACGCTAAAAGTAGCCATTTTAAAAAGGGAGCCTTTTCTTTCACTTTGAGTATAATACTTTTCCTTTATGAAAAAAAGGCAAGGAAATACGTTTTATGAAAAAGGCAACCAATCACGATTTTCTACAGCTGATTCTTTTTTCTGTCCTCGTTGACCTACAAATTAAATTCTTATAAACTCTTAAACTCGCTGCATGCGGGCTTGATAAATCAAGCCCCTACAATAATCGGACTAAGTTTTTTAATTCCACGTAAGGAAAAATGCCATGAGACATGAAAGTTATATGAAATATGAAAGAAAAATCTTTTTCATCTACTTCTCCCTGATTCTACTTCTTATCTTTTCTATCTCTCCCCTTTCGGCCCTCTCCTCAACAAAACAAAAGCCTTTAACCGTGGCAGAAACCAGTAATTTCACTGCAACCTCAAGATATGCTGATGTCGCAAATTTCATAAAAGAGCTCCAGCGTCAAAGTTCCCTCTTAAGAGTGGAAACTCTCTGTGTAAGCCCAGAAGGAAGAACCGTTCCCCTTCTTGTCATCGGAGAGCCTGTTCCTTCTTCCCCTCTGGCTCTTTCTCATGATGGGAGAGCAGTGGTTTATATCCAGGCCAATATCCATGCTGGAGAAGTCGAAGGAAAAGAAGCCGCACTAATGCTTGCCAGAGACATCGTCCTAAAAGAAAAACCTCCCTTTTTGGATAAACTGGTGATTCTCATCGCTCCTATCTTTAACACTGATGGCAATGAAAAGATAAGTCCGGCAAACAGACGCAACCAGGTGGGGCCTGAAAAAGGAGTTGGCGTTCGCTACAACGGTCAAAACCTCGATTTAAACCGGGATGGGATAAAATTAGAGAGTCCTGAGGTTCAGGGCCTGGTTCGCAATGTTTTGATGCGCTGGGATCCAGCCCTCCTTGTCGACTGTCATACAACTAACGGCTCCTACCATGAGGAGCCTGTCACTTATGTCTGGGGTTTCAATCCTAACGGCGACACTTCTCTTATCAAATTCATGCGGGAAAAAATGATGCCCTCAATAAACAAGAATCTGAGGGAAAAATACAAGGTGCTCTCCATTCCCTACGGAAACTTTATGGACTTCAACAATCCGGAAAAAGGATGGCGTCCTTCTGGTCCTCAGCCGCGTTACCTCACCAATTACATCAGCTTGAGGAACCGTTTGGCCATCCTTAACGAGAATTATGCCTATGCTGATTACAAAACAAGGGTGATGGGTTGCTATTATTTTCTCCTTTCGATCCTGGAATACTGCTATGACCATAAGGATGGAATTGCTCAGCTCATCCGCAGCGCAGATCGAAAAACAATCCAGAGAGGAATGAGGCCTTCTGAAGACGATACTTTCGCTGTGGAATACGATCTGAAGCCTCTTAAAGATAAAGTCACTATTCTAGGCTGGGAAATGGAAGTCATACCAAGGGAGAGCGGTCGACCTCTGGTAAAGAAAAAAGACAAGAAAAAAACCTACAGCGTTTCCTATTTCTCTGACTTTGTTCCGAAAAGATCTGTACCCTTCCCCTATGCTTATCTTATTCCAAAGGTCAATCCGGAAATCACAGAAAAGCTTCTCCAGCACGGGCTATCAGTGGAGAAGTTGAAAGAAGCTGTGAGCTTGGAGGTGGAATCTTTCCGAATAAAAGAGATCAAGGGAGCCTCAAGACTCTATCAAGGACACTACTTGAATTCAGTAAAAGGCGAATATCACTTGGAGAAAAAAGAGTTTCCAGAAGGGACTCTTTTCGTAGCGACAGCCCAGCCTCTTGCCAATGTAGCGGCCTACCTTCTTGAGCCAGAAAGCGATGATGGACTGCTCGTCTGGAATTTCTTCGACCGCTATGTTGTCTCCCAGTGGCGTCAAGAGCTGCAGACCTATCCTGTTTACAGACTCTTAAAGCCAGTTAACCTTGTTAAGGAAAATTTAGAATAACTAATCTTAAGAGATTGCCGCGCTACGCCCGCAATGACAATTTTCCCAACAAGATTGATACGTTCCCCCTTGTCGCTCGCCATGACAAGATCTATGCTAACTCCAGGGTTTAATAATTATTTCTCTTTATTCTTTGAAGCAACCAAGAATTTGCCACAGTTTTCACAGACATAAATATCGTTGCTCCCTTCTATGGCTGATCTCAATCCCGTAGCCACATTGATATTGCAGCCTTGACACACACCTGCATCCACCTCAGCCACAGCAAATCCGTATCTTCCCATTAGCCTGTCATACCTGTCCACCAGGGCTTCATCGAGTTCTTGGCGAATCAAATTAGCCTGCTCTTTGAGTTTTTGCCGTTGCTCTTTTTTTGCCCTTTTCTTCTTTTTCTCGATTTCTTGAAGCTTCATGAGAAGGCCGGCTCGGCTGATAATCCTATCCTCCTGAGGAAAGCTCAGTGCTATTTCTGAGAGAACTCCATGCAGCTCTGATTTATTCTTAGATCCAAAGACTCTCTGTCTGAATCCTGGGTACCTTAAGAATTTGGCCAGCCCAGCAAACAGATGATTAAAAAGGCCAGGAAGAGAAGGATCCCAGACAATAAGTATAATGAGATGGACTTTTTTGTGATCAATGGAATCAAAGCTAATTCCCGCCTTAGATTTCCCTACGGCGATAGCTATTTCCCCTTCAGTATCCACACGGGCATGGGGAAGAGCGACATTGTGCCCGAGCCCTGTGGATTCCAGTCTTTCTCTATCAATAATCCGGGTCAAAATGAGCTTTTTATTTTCGACAAGCTTTTGCTTGATTAAAACATCCAGCAGTTCTTCGATAGCCTGAATTTTATCCTTGGCTTTAAGGTTGAAAATAATTTGAGAAGGCTGGAGAAAATCTGAAAAATGCGAGTTTTCAAGAGGACCTGTCATCTATTCTATTTATATTCTAACATAAAAATCATTATCTCAAAAGATTTTATAAAATTAAAAACTGTATATGGCGTCTTTGGCCCTTGGATTAGAGAAATGGCAGAGAAATTATGATATATTATTGAATCTGGAGTTAAAAGGAAAAAAGATGAATGAGCTGAAAGAAAAAGCAAGAGCGCTTATTGATGAATTCAAGGGAAAAAACTATATCTACGGAATCGATTGTCTGGAGAGA
>Ga0209986_10002352_pt1 | contig 17318 bp, 16 predicted proteins | sample BlataG_FD_183168 | JGI IMG/M metagenome (GOLD analysis project Ga0209986, IMG submission 183168) | Deep subsurface microbial communities from Black Sea to uncover new lineages of life (NeLLi) - Black_00105 metaG (SPAdes) (version 2) | ecosystem: Environmental > Aquatic > Marine > Oceanic >...
TAGCAAGGCTAGTTGTGGTTTATATATCCTAATCCTTCTTTCCTCGCATGTGACCGGCATATTAAGCGCTTTTGATATGACTTTCTCCTCTACTTTCCCTTCGCATATTATGGCTGCTTCAGCTTGAATTGCCCCTAGCTCTATAAGCATGGGCAATGACAATGCTTTTTGCTCATCAGTATCTATCATGCTTGCCAGATACTCAAGTTCATTCTTTTTAAATAAGTGGGTGCTGCCATCGTTACATACCACACGAGGATATTTCTCGTTTAGTAAATAAAAGAGTTTATTTTCCTTGCTCTGCCGTTTTTGGCTCTGTGGTAACCCAGTATTCACTATCCTGAGTTCGCCTCTTAAGCATTCCTGGAGCATCCTTTCATAGGGAGATTGTTTTGATTCATCTTGTAATGGCTTAGGCATTTGTTTATCCTCGAGCAACCAGGACTTTCACACGTTTCAGCCGTGCCTTCTCTTCTCTATCTCTTTCCTCAAATTTCATATTTAAGTAATGTATCGTCACCTGTAACCTTGGGATTATTATATATTCTAAAGCATTAGTTATCCTTTTTGTCCTATTTATTTCCATTGCCAGTAATTCAAAATTCCTCTGAAGCTCAGCTAATTCTACAATAGCTCTAAGAGATTCTTCAGATAGCTGTGCTGCACGGTCCAACCACGAGGAGGTATCAACCAGATTATACCCTTTCATTGGCTTTCCATTGTCGATTAGCTCAAAAGACGGAATTCGCACACCTGCTATGTTTCTTGAGCCAGCGGTGACTTTTAAATCAGCCTCAGTGGCTATTAGTTCCTTTTCCAGGGCTATATACCCATGATACCCGGCGGCGATTGATAGCGCCTTGTAAAGTTTGGATAATTCATCAAGTAGGTTTCTTTTAGCTTCCACTGTATCTCTTGCTGTCTGTAGGAACTCCATGGTTAGTATGGAAAGCCTGTCCTTTACTATCTTTTGTACTCTTTGGGCCAAGGAAAGCCTGCGTTTTAGTTTTACCAGCTCGATTTTTGTAGGTCTAACTTTAATTAATTCCGGCATTTCCCCTGCACCTGCTTCTACCTCCGATACTTGGGAAGGTATTTTTTGATGAAGTCCTCTTTAATTAGTTTCAAGTCTTCTTCAGGCAGTGTTGAAAATAGCCCCCAAGCTATATCCAGGGTGTCTTCTATCGTTCTTTTCTCCCACTCACCTTGAGATATGAATTTTCTCTCGAACTCATCTGCGCTGGTCAAATATATTTTATCCCTTTCACCTAAGGCTTCAACACCTATGATGGTGGATATCTCCCTGAGATAACATCCTTCAGCATAAGCAGCGTAGGATTGCATGAAAACATTGTTGTGGTCCTCTCTGGTCTTACCCGGCCCAATACCCTCTTTCATCATTCGGGAAAGGGATAAGAATACATCTATTGGTGGGTATATCCCTTTCCTTTCTAGATTTCGGGAAAGGACAATCTGCCCCTCAGTTATATAGCCGGTAAGATCGGGTATGGGATGTGTTATATCATCGTCAGGCATGGTCAAAATGGGCATTATAGTTACTGAGCCTTCTTTACCAAGAATCCTGCCTGCTCTCTCATACATCGTGGCCAGGTCAGTGTACATATACCCGGGATATCCCCTTCTTGATGGTATCTCTTCACGCATGGAAGAAAGTTCGCGGAGAGCTTCGCAATAATTGGTCATGTCGGTGAGTATGACCAGCACATGCATATTCTGTTTCCATGCCAGATATTCGGCTGCGGTTAAAGCTAGCCTTGGTGTTGATATTCGCTCGATAACAGGGTCTGACGCGGTATTGATGAAGGCCACGGTTCTCTCCAGTGCACCTGTCCTCTCGAGATTCCTCATGAAAAAGGAGGCATCATCGTAACTGATACCAATAGCGGCAAATACTAAAGCGAATCTTTCCTCCTTGCCCTTTACGGTTGCCTGTCTGATTATTTGAGCTACAATTCGGTTATGAGGCAGGCCTGAGCCGCTAAATATGGGCAATTTCTGCCCTCTAACTAATGCGTTTAAGCCATCTATCGCCGAGATTCCCGTTTCAATAAACTCTGCTGGAGGCTGGCGGAGTGCGGGGTTTATGGGCTCACCGTTAATATCCAGGTAATCTTCGGGGATCACCTGTGGACCTCCATCTATTGGTTCTCCCATCCCATTAAAGATCCTCCCTAAAATGTCAATAGATACTGGCAACTTTAAAGTTTCGCCTTTACACCTTATCTTGCTTCCGATGAGGTCCACTTCGCTGACGCCACCAAATACCTCGATTATAGCTGCTTTCTCACTGATGTCTATTGCTTGACCACCTTTCACCTCACCATTCCCAAGTTGAACATCAACCATCTCATTAAATTTTATACCAGGTATGCTTTCAGCTACGAGCAAAGACCCCTTAGCCTTATTAATTGCTCTTCCTTCTTTAACGTAAAGTGGGGAGAAATCCATAAAAGCCCTCCTTTTCTCAGGAAACGCGTTTGCCAGTTACCAAGCTTTGGTCCATCTCTGACCACAATTCCTTGACTCTCTGTTCAAAGACCTCATTGGGTATATCCTTCATCCTGGATATTCTGTACACCATTGGCGATGAACGGATGCTCTCAATGCCTGCCCCTGAATTTAACATCTCCTGAGCTAGTTCATAAAACTTCATTATAGTTTTGAGCATGAGGCCAGCTTTTGCTGGCACACAGTAGGTATCAACTTCATGATAGGCGCTTTGCTGGAGAAAGTCCTCACGTATCATCCTGGTGGTAAGAAGCAATAATTTGTCTCCTTCAGGTAAAGCTTCGGGACCCACGAGTCTCACGATTTCCTCCAGCTCAGCCTCCTGCTGCAATACTCTCAAGGCGCTAGCTCTGGTCTCCTCCCATCCCGGATCGTGCTCATTCCACCAGTCTTTAACTGCGTCTACATAAAGGCTATAACTAGTGAGCCAGCTTATGGCTGGGAAATGTCTCTTGTTTGCCAGCGAAACATCCAAGGCATACAAGGCATCTACTATTCTAATTGTGTTTTGGGTTACCGGTTCGCTGAAGTCGGCTCCGGGGGGACTCACAGCACCGGCTACTGTTACTGAGCCCTTTCTTTCAGGATTGCCTAAGCATTCAACCATTCCTGCTCTTTCATAAAAAGAGGAAAGCCGAGAGCCCATATATGAAGGAAAGCCTTCCTCCCCTGGCATTTCCTCCAGTCTTCCACTCATCTCCCTCATGGCTTCAGCCCATCTCGAAGTTGAATCAGCAACCACCAAAATATCGTAACCCATGTCCCGGAAGTACTCGGCCATAGTAATGCCAACAAAGATACTTGCTTCCCTAGCCACCACGGGCATGTTAGAGGTGTTAGCTATGAAGATCTCTTTCTCTTGTAATAATCTTCCTGTGTTAGGGTCCTTGAGTTCTCTAAAGCTAGTAAGCACGTCAGACATCTCGTTACCCCTTTCGCCACAGCCAACGTAGATGTTCAGATGTGTCTGGGCCCATCTGGCCAGTTGCTGCAAGGCAACGGTTTTTCCAGTACCAAAACCCCCGGGTATCGAAGCCTTGCCACCAAGAGCTAAAGGGAACATGTAATCCAAAATTCGCATGCCAGTAGTGAGCAAGCCTGAAGGATCGAACCTCTGCTTATAGGGTCTGGGCTTTCTTACTGGCCACTCTTGCATCAGCGTGAGTTCTTTTACTTCACTATCATGCTCTATCCAAGCTACAGGCTCTTCGACAGTGTAGTCGCCTTGGCGTATCTCCTTTATCGTGCCTTTGATTCCCGCCGGCACCATTATCCTGTGTTCTATTAGATTGGTCTCGGGCACTACGCCTATTATATCCCCCTGGCTAACGGCATCCCCGACCTTGACTTTAGGTGTGAACTGCCATTTTTTGTCACGGGGAAGAGCTGGGGCTTTGGCACCCCGTTTTATAAACGGGCCAATATTCTCACCCATGGTAAGTAAAGATTTTTGTAGCCCATCGTAAATAGAGCCCACAAGTCCGGGGCCCAGCTCTGCACTTAAGATTCTTCCCGTTCCTCTTACCACCTCGCCAACTTTCAATCCCAGAGTATCCTCGTGTGCTTGAATTATCGCCTTGTTCCCTTCCAGTCCTACTATCTCCCCGACAAGCCCTTCTTCACCTATCTCGACAACTTCATAAACCTGGGAACCTTTCATGGCATCGGCGATAACTAGGGGACCTGAAACTCTCCATATTTTGCCCATATCTTCAACCTCCTACTCTTGCTATAATTTCAAATTTCTACTTCAAACCCTATAGATTCTCTGATAAGAGCCCTGTAATATTCCCTAGTATCCGGGTACTTTGTGCCAAATTTCGATGGGACTTCGACAATTACGGGAGTCGTTCCCTTCTTTTTTCTAACTTGGGTCATCAGGTCTTCAACATATTGTGCATAGTCTTCCAATATAATTACTATGCCAATATCAGGCTCGGCTAGCAGCTCAGTTAGAGATTTCCTTGCATTTTCACGGACATCATGATTGCCCTTTATCGTGTAATACTTGCTGATACCGGCCAATCTCATTGCGTTGACCAGCTCTTCGTCTCCTATGACGGCTATATCTAGATGTTTGATAAGCATCATGTCACAGCACCAAAAAATCCTTTATTTCCTGAACGGGAACACCATCGACTATTGTTTTTAGAACTAGCCGCAAGTTCCGTATTTCAACCTCTTTGAGGATTAAATACCAGGCCATCACCAGGGGGGATAACACTCTTGGTGACAACATTTCCTTGAGCATCCTGAACTTATGCTTATCGATAATTTCATCTACAGCCGTGATGTTTTTAGTTTTATCATAATTAATAGATACTTCATTTGCTATATCCTGATATTGGGTATCCTCCAACCTGGCAGGTATGTCGGTCATTTTAAGGGGTAGTAATTCCTTGATGGCTTTGTCTGTAATCCTATATCCGCCGGCAATAATAAATTCAGCAGCATCGGGTCCTATGCCTTCAATCATGGCTCTCGAGGCAATTTGCAGGTTTGTTAGGTCTATCACTAAGCCGAAGGCTTTGATAAGTACAGAGCCATCTTTTATTCTTCTTGCCGTGTTTAACATGTTTTTATAATACTCACTGTCTAACTTAGCATCAACAAGGAGCTTCGACTTTGCGCTTTTATCTATTTTGTACTGTTCCAGGGCAGGTACATAATCTCCTAGCTTGCAATTGATGAGTAGCTGGATGATGGCATCTACATTCTCGGCGTTAAAAAGTTCATCTAGCAATGCATTATTATGGATAATCCCGACCGGTATCATACTGGGTTTTTTACCACCTGAGATGCCTTGTAAGGCAGCTTTAATATTCGAGACATCATACTTCACAACATATGCTCTGGATACCTCCAGTATCTCTTTGGGCAGGAACTTGAATGATTCTATATATCGGATGCGCTGCGCAAGATAACCCCACAAGCGTTCATCTAAATCATCAAAAGCACTAACAGGCGATTCCTCCAGATAGCTTCCTATATCGGTCTCTCTGATGATTGCCAGCGCATCCTGGAGGTTGGGCGCTGTCATCATTTTATCTATATGTTCGGAGGTGACAGTTTTGGGTTCTTCGCCTTTCAAGCAAGCAGATATAAATGCGTATCTTGGATTGAGCACGACATTCCTTTATGGAGCTTTAAAGAGTTCCTCGCTTATCTTGGGCAGCAACTTTGGTAGCAGCATCTCGAGTCTGGTCTCGTAAGTGTTATCTATCCGGAGCTTTCCCTCAGCATTCTCGGCTATGCCCCCTCCCAGGATATTGGATTCCCGCACCTCCAATATCTTGCCAGATAATTCCTTATCCGCTTCAAGAAACTTTTTTGCATTGCTTACATCTTTTGGAGAAACGTAGATTCTGGCTTTGTCCGCGCCGAGTCCCTCCATAGCTTCCCTGATTAACTTTAGAAAGCAGCTTTCATCGCTTGAAATTTGGGAAAGTTCCTTCCGCGCCCCGTCAGTTATTTTGGCAATTGCGTCAGCTTTTGCACTCGATATCTGCTGTCGCGCTTTGATAGAGGACTGAGCCAAAATTCTCGCAGCCTCCTCCTCTGCCTCTCCTAGCATTCTGCTCCTCTCTTCCTCGAGCCTCACTTCCCTCTGCCTTTTGGCTTTCTCTATCTCTTCTTGCGCTTTCTCCTCAGCCTCTCTTATTATGTTCTGGGCATCCAGCTTCACTTTGCTGACAACGGCTTCGCTTATTTTTTCCATTTTAGATGCCTTAAAAAAGTCCTAACATGGCTAATGCCATTATAGCGAATACCAGTCCCAGCACACCTATTAGCTCGACGAACACGGCTAACATCATGGCGTTAGTCAATATCCGCCCCTTTGTCTTGGGTAAAAGTGAGATACCCGCAGCGCACACAGAGCCCTGGTATGCTCCCGAGAACGCTTCAGCAGCGCCAGTTATGACACCGATGCCCAATACCGCGAAGCCCATACCACCACCATCAGCCATGGTAGCGAGTGAGGGAATTACCGTTGTTAAAATAAGTATCAGCGTTATGAGGCCATAAAAGGTCTGGGTCATCGGTAGCGACGCCAGGAGGATAACATTCCTGAGTTGTCCTGGTTCCTCAGACAGCGTAGCTGCCCCGGCCGAGCCGGCGATACCGATGCCTATTGAAGACCCTGTCAGGCCACCGGCTAATGCTATCGCACCTCCGATGACTGCCAGGGATTCGGGGCTGATTAGCATTTTACACCTCCGTTAATTAAATATTTTTTAACTGCGTTCATACTTTGACAGATGCAGGTCGAGCCTTCAACCGAAATGGGCTGTATGCCCTGCCGCCTCCTTCATAGAACTTGAACAAGAACTCCACAAAACATAGCCTGAGGGAGTGTACAAAGCATGTTATGCCGCTAAGAGCCAAGTTAAGCACATGTCCAACAAGCAGGACTAATATAAATATTAAGGTGCCAACGATAAACCGGACTATTCCAGCAGGCATCATTTCGGATAATAACCCTGCCATCAGGTTAAAGCAGTATGCCAGGTAATATGTGGCCAGCCCTACACCTGCCAGTCTGGCATATGACATAACATCGCCCAGCAGCCCGGTCACATCAAATAGCCAGAAAATACCACCCAGGAAAGCACCCTTCTCCATCAAGGATGAGACGACGATTAATACTACGCCCAGAATCGCAACATATAACAGGATAGGATATATTTGTTCAGGTAACAGCGGAATATCTATGCCAAGTATGACATGCATAATCAAGGGTATGGCGCCGATCTGAAGTATAAATAGCCCGGCTTTGTTGGGCACTACCGCTTTATGCCCCTCCTTTATCCCTCTGATAAGTGCGAGCACATGGGCTATGTTTACGTGAACCAGGCCTATTATTAATGAGAATGCTATGAAGAACACGGGGTCTAACAATCGTTCTTGAACTGTTGGGACGAGTGCTAGCTCAATTCCAAAGAACTTGGAGAAGAAGTCACCTAAGTAGTTTCCTGCAAGCAAGCCAACAACCAGAGCCACACCACCGCTTATGTAAATTATCCTTTGGAATAGCTTAAAACCTTCGGATTCGGGGTTATCAGTGAGAAGTCGCAGGCCACGGTATGCAAATAGCATGAGGAGGGCAGCGTACACTACGTCCCCCAGCATGATGCCAAAAAAAATGGCAAAGGAGTATGCTATTACCGGAGTGGGGTCCCATTCCTTATACTTTGGGGTACCAAACAAGTTCACAATGACTTCGAACGGCTTAACCGCAGTTGCATTCCTCATCTTGGTGGGTGGCTCCTCTACTTGCTCTGGCTTCCTTGTGTCAATGAACACGTAGCCTATGTTCTCCCTGAGCTCAGAAATTGTAACTTCGACATTATTCTCTGGAATCCACCCCTCGATCAATGTGACGTATTTTGCCTCGCAGGCTTTGGCTAAAACCGCTAACCTTTCTGTTTCGGCTGATAACGCCTCCCGGAAGAGGACGAGCGTCTTCAAATTCTCTCTGGTTCTGTTTTCAATCTCGGTCCGAAGCTTCGCCAGTTCTTCTTCAAAACTGCGAATATTACTGTAGGCTGTTTCAAGGAATTCTCTCAGTGTCAAATCTTTTTCTGGTATCTGTAGAATCCTGCCACTACCATCCTGGACTGTGGACTCTATGGTTTCCCGGTCTTCAGCTTTGGCAACAGCATACAGGACGGTCTCGTTTTCTATTGTGGTCACAATGTCCTCGAGCAGATAATCTTTGAGTTTAGGGAATAGAGTTTCAAATAACTCGTTGGGAAACACAAAGACCCGGGAGAAAAGGTATCCCCCAGAAAAATTCAAATCCCTTAATCTGATATCAGCCTGCTGCCCCAGAGGACTAAGATACTTGCGTAGTTCTGTTAGCTCCTTAATATTCTCGTTGAGTTTGGCTGCTATTTGATGCATTTTGCTGAGCTTGGTACATAACGCCCTGACTTCGCTGTCAATTTCGTCGAGGGGTCTGGTATACATAACCTCCACATCCTCTCCCAAGGACACTCTTTCTCCCTTTGGAATATAAGCTAATGCATCGTTAATGCTGGTTAGTAATTCACCGATTTTCCTTCTTTCCAGTTCAATGGCTTCTTTGTCTACAGGCTTTAGCTCTTCGCTTTCCTCAACATGGAGCACACCAGCGGTATGCAGAGTTTTGAGGGTCTGGGTGGAATAATCCTTGGGAGCCATTACCCTGACTTTAACCATGGGGTCAGGCGTATTGACGATTAGAGGTATCATGCTGGCTTTTCCCCCCTGACAATATTCACCACGAGCTCCGTAATCTCTTTTACTTTCTTATCGGCATTGATGCTGATTTCAGCAGCTTGCTTCTCGGAATCCTTGATTTTCTTATCGGCTTCTGCCCTAGCCTTACTCACAATCTTGTCACGCTCAGTTTTTACTTCATCGGTGGACAACTGAGAGGAAAGCATTTTCTTGGCCTCCTCTTTAGCTTTGAGGAGTATTTCGTTGGCTCTGGTCCTTGCCTCTTCGAGTATCTTTTCGGCTTCGACCTCGAGGGCTTCTACACTATTGGTGATTTCTTTGGCCATAAGCTGTTTCTGTAATCGGGCGGAATCATTTCAGCAACTGATGATTGCTTGCGTCCGTGATTATAACAAGGCGGTTCATTTTTGGCAAATTGGTACTCTTGGTAAGAATCCACGCTCCTTACATATCAACAACTTCGGAGTTTGTTATTAAAGTGGAATGCTTTATAATTCAGGATATGAGAGTGCATGAATTACATGAGTGGGAGGTGAGCGTTGCTCGAGCAAGGGAAATACAATTGAGCCTGGCGAAAAGGGTGGTGACTGAAAACGGAGTTATTAACCCACGCCTTGTTGCCGGTATTGACATATCTGCTCCTGATGCTCAGGGCGTAGCAAGTGGAGCAGTAGTGGTTCTCCGTTATCCTGAGTTGAGCATAGTCGAGGTAGAGGTAGCTCAAGGTAAGATTACATTGCCCTATATTCCTGGCCTATTGTCTTTTCGAGAAAGCCCCTTGATTCTGGCTGCTTGTGAAAAACTATGTAATATTCCCGATCTTATTCTGATTGATGGTCAAGGGATTGCTCATCCCAGGAGGCTTGGGCTTGCCTCACATGTGGGACTTTTTCTCAATTTGTCTACCATAGGCTGTGCAAAATCTATCCTTTGTGGTCAGCATCGGCCTGTGGGAGAAGAGGCTGGCTCTCATGCTGAACTGCTTGATAAGGGGGAGCTTATTGGAGCAGCGTTAAGGACTAAATCTGGAGTGAGGCCGATATATGTTTCCGTGGGCCATAAAATTGACCTAGCATCGGCTTTAAAATGGGTGATAAACTGCTGCCGTGGTTATAGACTTCCTGAACCTACCCGCTTGGCTCACCTGGCTGCTGGAGGAATGCTGACCTCTGAATCAAGCTGCCAAGGGAAGGTATTCGATTAAGGAGTATTTCAGATGCAAGAAGAGAAAGAAAATCTAGAAGCCTTGCTTCGCCAAATCTCAGACATCATGGTGCATCTTTGACATCCCTGTCAAGGAAAAGGAAATTGCTGGGATAGAGGCAGAGTCAGCCGAACCTGATTTTTGGCGTGCCCCGACTAAAGCTCAAGCTATCATGCGGGAGCTCAGGGGCAAGAAGAATTTAGTCAATGGTTGGCGTGAACTGGAAAAGAAGGCTGCCGATCTTCAGGAAATGATTGCTCTGGCGATTGAGGAGGAAGATTCCTCTCTTAAGGAAGAGATACAACTGGAGCTAAAAAAGCTGAGCTCTCGGTTTGAACAGTTGGAGAGCCAGCAGCTTTTTACTGGCGATTACGATAGTCGAAATGCCATGCTCGCCTTTCATGCTGGTGCTGGTGGCACAGAGTCTCAGGATTGGGCAAACATGTTGCTCAGGATGTACTTGAGGTGGGCAGAGCGTCATGATTATGGGGCTGAAGTCTTAGATGTCTCCCCGGGAGAAGAGGCTGGTATCAAAAGTGCTATTGTGGAGATTAAGGGGGATTATGTCTATGGCTATCTCAAAAGTGAGCACGGGGTGCACAGATTGGTGCGGCTGTCCCCCTTTGATGCTGACCATGCCCGCCACACATCTTTTGTCCTGGTGGAAGTCCTCCCTGAAGCTGAAGAGACGGTGGATGTCAAAATAAACCCGGAAGACTTGAGAATAGATACTTTCAGGTCCAGTGGTCCCGGCGGGCAACATATGCAGAAGACAAGCAGCGCTGTCAGGATAACTCACTTACCTACAGGGCTGGTAGCTACTTGCCAGGGTCAGAGGTCTCAGCACCAAAACAAGGAAGCTGCTTTGAAAGTCCTTTATTCTCGCCTCCTGGAGCTTGACCGCAAGAAAAAAGAGGTGGATAGAGCCAGGATAAAAGGCGAGCGTATTGAAGCGGCTTGGGGAAATCAAATTAGAAGTTATGTTCTTCACCCCTACAAAATGGTGAAGGATCACCGCACCAATTATGAGGTTCACGATGCCGAAGCTGTGTTGGATGGAGAACTGGATGGATTTATCACTGACTACCTTCGGTCTAGAGTGGGGAAATGATTAGACGCATCGCTTTAATAACTTTGACGCTTCTCTTGTTTTTAAGCCCCTCCCTTGTGGCAGCCGAGGCTGGTATTACAGTTATAGCTAGCAATGTAGATGTAAATTTCCCAAGCCAGGCTGTGTTCACTGTTGAGGCTGAAAGCCATGTTGATATCGTTGATGTCCGTCTTTATTACCAGGTGGATAAGATGAACTACGCTGAAGTTGTCAGTGAGGGTTGGGCTGATTTTACTCCAGCAAGCAAGATAGAGGCTAATTGGGTATGGGATATGAGGAATGCAAGCTTGCCCCCTGGTGCTGAAGTCACATATTGGTGGATGATTGAGGATGCTGATGGGAATAGAGTTGAGACCTCTCCCAAGATAATGAATTTCGATGACAAGCGCTATTCTTGGCAGAGCTTGACTAGTACCATACCCCAGGGTGGCGAGATGACCCTTTTCTGGTATAAAGGCGGTGATTCCTTCGCCCGAGAATTGATGGATGCTTGCCAAGAAGGACTTGCCAGATTGATCCAGGATATTGGCACCTATCCGGAGAGGCCCATCAAGATATATATTTATACCTCCACTAGTGATTTAAAGGGGGCTATGATTTTTCCTCAGGAATGGACTGGCGGCGTTGCCTTTACTGAATTTAGTACAATCGCTATCGGTATTTCCCCGGGCGACCTTGATTGGGGCAAAAAAGCCCTGGTTCACGAGTTGACGCATCTTGTTGTTCATCAGGTGACTTTTAGCCCCTATGGACAGCTTCCGCTTTGGCTTGACGAAGGGTTAGCTATGCATAACGAGGGCGAGCTTGACCCTGTTTTTCGCTCCTACCTGGAAGAAGCTATTTTAGAAGATGAGCTTATTTCGGTGCGCAGCCTGTGTAGTCCCTTTTCTGCTTACTCTGAAAAAGCTCGCCTTTCCTATGCTCAAAGCTATAGCCTTGTTGAGTACCTTCTGGATAATTATGGACAGGACAAGATGCTCGATTTGTTGGCTCTTTTGAAACAGGGTAGTACCTACGATGAAGCTTTGACCGAGGTCTATGGTTTTGATATAGATGGTCTTGATGCTTGTTGGCGAGCAACGCTGACGAACTCGATAGCACTGTCTCAAAAGGCTGGGTTACATCCCGCTTTGATTGCTGTGTTGGCGGCTCTAGGTGCAGGACTGGCTTTATGGGGGGCTGTGCCTCTAAGGAAGCGGACCTGGCGAAGGTCGTCTGGGAAATCAGCCATGTAATAATAGGCCATGAAAGACTCTTTTACGGTCCACGATTTACCCATCAGTGAGCGGCCCCGAGAGAGGCTGCTTAAGCTGGGCAGTGAAGCTCTTTCTGCCCCGGAAATTTTAGCTTTAATCCTGGGTCGAGGAATTAAAGGTGAGTCCGTCATGGTGACTAGTCAGAAGCTGTTAAGCCGGTTTGGCAATCTCAAGGGCGTTGCCAATGCCTCTGTGGAGGAGTTGACTCAGACGAGAGGTATTGGAACAGCCAAGGCGGCGCAGATTAAAGCAGCCCTTGAATTGAGCAAGAGGCTGGAAGCCGATGCCGGTGAGAAACCCAAGCCGATGCTCAAGTCTCCGGATGATGTGGCTGCCATGGTGAGAAGCAAGTTGAAAGGTAAGAAGAAGGAACATTTTTTGGTAATTTGCCTGGATACCAGAAACAGGTTAATAAATTGCAAGCTAATTTCCATAGGCAGTCTGGACACGAGCATTGTCCATCCCCGTGAGGTATTTAAGGAGGCGGTATCTTCTTGCGCCGCCTCGGTAATTTTTGCTCATAATCATCCTTCGGGTGACCCCGAGCCATCCAAAGAGGATGTTGAGCTAACCAAGCGGCTGGCTAAGGCTGGCGAAATCATAGGCATTGATGTCCTTGATCACATCATCGTTTGTGATAAGAGTTACTTAAGCCTGAAGGCTAGGAATTTGTTCTAAATCAATTTACTGTAGCTTAATTTCTGAGATATACTATTGGGCAGGTGAACATCGTGAAGACTGGCGAAAAAAGCGAGGTTTTCTTTTTCCCTTATGATAGGGGTAGGGCTTTCCTCAGAGGGTTGAGGACTCTTTTCTCCAGGGTAGCCAGTGTTGTCTCTGCGGGTGATTCAGTAGCGGTGAAGGTTCACATGGGAGAGTATGGCGGTAGTGCTTACCTCCGCCCGCCGATAGTGCGCCGGGCATGTGATTTGATTAAGGAAGCTGGGGGCAAACCGTTTGTCACCGATACCACTACTCTCTATCCTGCGAGGAGATTCACTGCCAGCCAGTACCTGGCAACAGCAGCCTTCAATGGCTTCACCGAGGAATCGTTGGGAGCGCCTGTTATTATCGCTGATGGCGAGGAGGGCTATGATGGCGAGTGGGTGGATATTCCCAGGCGAGTTTCTGATTGCCCAATGGACAAGATAAAGGTAGCCACAAACATTCTCGATGCCAACTCTATGATAGTTCTTTCTCATCTCAAAGGGCATGAGCTATCTGGCTTTGGCGGTTCTATTAAGAATGTAGCTATGGGTTGTGTTACCAAGGAGTCGAAGGCTGCTCAACACAGGGTAAATCGTGGTGTCATGGACCTTTCTAAATGCACGGGGTGTGGACAGTGCGTTGAAGGCTGTGCCTTCCAAGCTTTGTCTGTACTTGAGGAGAAAGTGGTGCGTGATGAAGAGAAATGCGTGAATTGTAATAATTGCCTTTATATTTGCCCGGAGGAGGTATTTTCCTTACCTTCCCGTGCCAAGGAGAGATTTCAAGTTTATTTGGCTCACGCTGCCGCCGGGGTGCTGAGCCGGTTTCATTCCAAAGTGGCTTTCATCAATTTTGTCCAGGATGTAACGCGATTGTGTGACTGCGTTACACCATCAGGTTTGCCAGTAGTTCCCGATATTGGAATCCTGGCCTCCACAGATGTGGTAGCTATTGACAGGGCGTCGTTGGCCTTGATTGCTCAAAGCAAGCCAATAGGGGAATTTGCCAACGTCAGCTCTCCCGATATACTGGGCAAGATAAATGGCACGGATAGCCTGGTTCAAATAAGAACTGCCCAGGAGCTTGACTTGGGCAGCATGGAATACCAGCTAAAAGAGCCAAAATAAAAATGCAAAATGACAAGGCAAAATTCAGAAATGAATTTAAGGGTGAAACGAAGAAAATGAATTTTGCATTTTAGTCTGCAATTTTGATTTTTTACCTTTGCTTTTTGATATTTCTCTCAGGATTTAGTCACTGTTTAGAACGCTATGCGGAGTAACATGGAAGATATTGACTTGGCTCGCTCTCTTCTGGAGGAAGAGAAATGGAATCTCGTTATAGTGAAGGAAGGGCAAGTCATTTTCAGCTCCAGAGAGAGCGGAGTAGCCCCCTTTTTCCAGGCTGTCCAGAATATGGGGACAAGTTTACATAATGCTGCTGCGGCTGATCGCATCATGGGCCTAGCTGTAGCTCTGCTCTGCCTCCATGCTCGGATAACCTCGGTATATGCTAGCATAGCAAGCCAGGGAGCACTTGATATGCTTAAGGGGAAAGGAGTGGCTGTTAGTAGTAAAAACATAGTTCCTCATATCTCTAACTACGATGGCACAGATTTGTGTCCTTTCGAGAAGATGGCAAGAAATTGCCAAAGGCCTTCTCAATTGTTGGCAACGTTACAGTCTTTCTTTGCGGAAGGTGACCAGTGAAAAGAATTTGGCAGCTTGTATTCTTATCCCTGTTCTTGGCGGCTTTATTGGTTTCGCCTTCGGTTGCCTGCTGGCCTTGGTGGGGTGGCGAAGACACCCTTCACCTCTGGGATGTCGGGCCCATAACGCTTGACCCGGCGATTTCTGCCGACATGTCTTCGCATACCTACGTAATGCACATCTTCTCTGGCTTGGTTCGCCTTGACCAGGAGTTGAACATAGTGCCCGATATTGCTGAGAGCTTGCCAGAGGGAAGCCCTGATGGCAAAACATATACCTTCTATCTGCGACAGGGGGTGAAATTTCATAGTGGCAGGGAGGTCACAGCTGCCGATTTCAAATACTCCTGGGAGCGAGCTTGTGACCCCGATACTGGCTCTGGCACAGCCGCTACCTATCTGGGCGATATCGTTGGTGCTAAGGATATGCTGGCGGGAGAAGCGGGAGAAATCTCCGGGGTGGAAGTCATTGATGACTATACTCTTCGGGTTACCATTGATGCTCCCAAGGCTTACTTCCTGGACAAGCTGGCTTATCCCACTGCCTTTGTGGTGGATAGGGCTAATGTGGAATCCGGGGAGGATTGGTGGCGGGAGCCAAATGGGACAGGACCATTTAAGCTAAGGGAATGGGAACCAGGGCAGCGGCTGATTTTGGAGCGCAGCCAGGTCTATTATGGCGAACCTGCCAGATTGCAGCGCGTCATCTTTTCTCTTGTCGCTGAGGAGCCCATGGCCCTGTATGAAACAGGGCAGATCGATGTCGTTCCTGTTTACTTGGCTTACATTGACCAGGTGCGTGATGAGACTAACCCACTTCATCAGGAGTTAGCAGTAACGCCTGAGTTCAGTCTCTATTATATCGGCTTCAACACTGTCCAACCTCCTTTCGACGATGTTAACGTCCGCCGTGCCTTTTGTCTTGCTGTGGATAAAGAGCGTATCGCTGAGGTGATATTGAGGGACATGGTAAATGAAGCTGATGGTATTTTGCCGCCGGGCATGCCTGGCTATAACCAGGCTCTTGAGGGACTGGACTACGATGTGGAACAGGCGAAAGAGCTTATCGCCGACTCGAGATACGGAGATGTCTCGAACTTTCCCCCTATCACCCTGACTGTTGGCGGCTATGGCAATAGCATTCCCAGTTATCTAGGCGCCATTATCCAGGAATGGGACCAGAACCTCGGCGTAGAAATCTCGGTGAGGCAACTGGAACCAGAGAATTTCATTTATAACCTGAAGCAAGAGAAGGATGAGATATTCACAATGGGCTGGATATCTGACTACCCCGACCCGCATAATTTCCTGGATATCCTCTTCTATACCGGAAGCGAAGTTAATATCTGCGAATACAGCAACCCCACTCTGGATGCCTTACTTGACCAGGCAGCTATAGAACAGGATGGGGTTGTCCGCCTGGCTATGTACCAGCAAGCTGAACAACTGGTAGTTGATGACGCTCCTTGCCTCCCTCTGTGGCATGGCACTAACTATATCTTGGTGGAGCCTTATGTCAAAGGCTATGAGCTCAATCCCCTGGGTATTCCCGACCTGAGCAAGGTGTATATCGACAAGGGCTAAATCTCAAATCCCAAAGGCGCTCCGCTCCAAATCCTGAATTCTAAGCACTAAATACCAAGCAAATACTAAATTCAAAATCCTAAATGTTTTGGTCATTTGTGCTTTGAATTTGTTTAGGATTTAGAAATTAGTATTTAGAGTTTTGCCCTGCAGGGCTTGGGATTTAGGATTTTGCACTGTAGGGTCGGGGCTTGTCCTCGCCCACAGCACTGCCAAGCAGTCTCGAAGCTATGTCGGGGTAGTCCGTGGTGGTATAATGATAAGGGATGGAAAGGGAGGCGATGCTCTATGAGACACTCCCTGGTAGCAGGGTGAGGTGTCATGTTTGCCAGTGGAGGTGCCTTATTAATCCCGGTAAGCTTGGCGTCTGCCGTATGCGCATCAATCGAGACGGCAAGCTCTTTAGCATGAATTATGCCGAGGTATCCTCCATGACACCTGACCATATTGAGAAAAAACCTCTATTTCATTTCTTTCCTGGCACCTATGCGTTTTCCTTAGGCACGTGGGGATGCAATTTCCACTGCAAGGGGTGCCAGAACTGGGAGATTTCCTGTGTGGATATCCCGCGGGGTTCTCAGCAATTGCTCCCGGAAAGGGAGATAGAGTTGACCAAGAAGTATAATTGCCAGGGCATTGCCTGGACTTACAATGAGCCGGCGATTTGGTTTGAATACACCCTGGACTCAGCCAGGCTGGCTAAAAAGAATAATCTGTACACTGTCTATGTGACTAATGGCTATGCCACGCCTGAAGCTCTGGATACCATAGGTCCCTGGCTTGATGCCTGGAGAGTGGATGTCAAGGGATTCACCGACGGGTTTTATCGGCAGCTAGCCAAGATTTCTCAGTGGCGGGGCATTCTGGATGTTGCCAGGCGGGCTAAAGAGAAATGGCATATGCATGTTGAGGTGGTGACCAATATCATTCCTACGATGAACGATGACGAGGAGCAGCTCAGGAACATTGCTACCTGGATTCGAGACAACCTGGGTG